>ENA-OYWU01000004-OYWU01000004.1-human-gut-metagenome-genome-assembly--contig:-NODE-4-length-124946-cov-12.228711_pt1 | contig 124946 bp, 161 predicted proteins | sample MGYA00244173_ERZ653403 | MGnify/ENA primary metagenome ERZ653403 (study PRJEB26926, sample SAMN06165043) | human gut metagenome | biome: ENVO:00009003; feature: ENVO:2100002; material: ENVO:00002003...
AATATCGGCTACCCCCGCGAGCGGCCTTGGAAACGATTGCCTTAATATTATATCACTCTACGGAAAAATTGCAAGAGGATATTTTGACTTTTTTGCACTTTTTTCTGGAAAGTCCTTCTCTCCGCCCCGGAAAACGAACAAACCCGGCAGAAAACTCTGCCGGGCCGTTTCTGATTCCTCCAGCCTCACCCGGGAATGGGCGTTCCGGCTCCCGCAGGACGGCTGCTTTCCGCAAAAGCAGCCGTCAGAGCCAGACTTCCAAGACAAGGCTTATCTACATCGCATCTGAAAGACACGATGAAACGAATTTACTGGACAAAGTAAATGCCGTCGGCACCCTCCACATCCGAGATGGCTACCATGAGCAACTCGTCCTCGTCCGTCCAGGTAAAGATGCAGGCGTAGCGCAGCTCCTCGCCGTTGTAGTCGAAGATGACGCCCACGCTGCCGTCGTCGAGATACTGGTAAGTACCGTTCAGCGTGCCGCCGCCCTGGATCATCTTTGCGCCGCCTGCGGCGTCAAAAGTGAACTGCAGCGTGCCGCCGTATGCCGCCAGAGACTCGTCCATCTCGGCCTGGGTCATCTCGCTGCCGTCGATGTAGCCGCCGGCAAACGACCAGACCGTGTTGCTCATGTCCGGCGTGTCTGCCTGCGGAAGCTCCCACAAAGAGTTTTCCTCTTCCAGCACAGCTGCCGTAGGGGCTGCATCCACAGAGATGGCCGGCGCGGCCAGCACCGGTGTCGAAAGCGAGGCCAGAAGTGCCGCGCTGAGTGCAAGAGAAGTGATACGTTTCATAAAACTTTTCCTCCTTGTGCGATATTCGGAGAGCACATTTTGTCTGGTTCCAGTATACTCTTTTCTGCCCCTGCGGCGGACAGTTTGACACGATTCGCCCCGAAACTGCGCTCAATCGACCCGGCTCACAGAGAAACGCGGAGGATGAATCTGCCGTCCTGCACCGAGAAATCCGAAAGCCCTTTATATTTTTCCACAATGGCGCAGATGCTGCGCACGCCAATGCCATGTCCTTCAGCGTGGGTCACCGGCAGGCCGTTTTCAAACTGTATTCCCTCCGGACAGGGATTGACGAACTGCAAAAAGAGATGCCCGTTCTTTTCCCGGGCAGTAACTTCAATGTATGCAGGGCCATTCTCTGCTTTCATTCTGCGGCAGGCCCGGAGCGCATTTTCCAGCGCATTGGAGAGCAGCACGCAGAGGTCTGTCTCGGCCACCGAGATAAGCTGCGGGATATGAGCCTGAATGTTGAGCAGCACACCGCAGCTCTCCGCCCGGCCTGCAAAGGACGAGAAGATGAGGTTCGCAGCCTCGTTCTCGCAGTAGGTCGTCACCTTGCTGGCCTCTATCTCGGAGCAGATGCTTTGGATGTACTCCTGTGCCTGCTCTCCCCTGCCGTTCTCGATGCAGGCGGAGATGTATTGCAAATGGTGGCGCAGGTCGTGGCGGTAGGCGCGAGTCTGCTGCTGGGAGGTGCGCAGGGCCTCGATTTCCCGCACCGCCTGACCGACCTGCAATTTGAGGTTGTTCCGGGTCTGTTCCAGCTGGCTGCGGGTGCGCTCCTCTGCCGAGACCCGGAGGACAAAGACGATATATGCCACGCTGCACACGAAGGGCATGAATTCCACCGCCGCCTGATTGCCCTGGGCGAGAAGGTCGGTGTAGATGCGAGTCACATAATCGAAAAGGTAGCCTGCCAGCGGCACTACGCCGAACAGAAGCTGCATCGAGCGCGGATACCGGGCAAAGCTGCGGGCCGCCGGTGCAACATAGCGCAGCAATACTGCCAGCAGCGGCAGCGTGACCACCATCTCGACGGCGGGCTGCAGCCAGTCGATGCCCGGCACCATCGCAATGACCAGCAGCGCCACCCAGCGCCGGAGCTGACAGCACAGATACGCCGCCAGCACCGAGATGGTGGGCCAGAGCCATTTTCCGCTGAGGACACTGAGGATGATGGCGAGCGGCAGATGGGTGGTAAGCGGATACGCCTCCTGCATCGCCATCCAGCTACCCTTATAAGTAATAAGCGCCTGCATCAAGAGCATGGCTGCTGAGCCGACCGCCAATATAATGCAGTTTTTCTTCGTCCAGTGGATGTCACAGAACGCCGCCGAGAGTGCGATGCCAAAGAGCGCCACGGCAACACCGTTTGGTACAGTAAGAGCGTTCACTACATGACCACCTGCTTTCGGTCAAAAATATAGCTCAGATAGCGGTCCTTCGTTTCCGAATACTTCCCGTGGGGCAGCGGCACTACGGCTCCGTCCTGCATCGTGATGGAGCGTGCTGCGATGTTGGCGATATACTCCATATTGATAAGGAAGGAGCGGTGGGGACGGAGGAAATTCGGGTATTCCACGAGCTGGTCGCAGAGGTCGTCCAGCCGGCCCATGCTTTCCAGCACGACGCCGTTGTTCAGGTGAAACGTGAGCGTCCGCCCCATCACCTCGCAGTAGACCAGCTCTTCCAGCTCCAGGCGGACGATGCCGCTCTTGCTCCGGAGGATGAGGCTGTGCTTCTGCTCCCTGGTGCAGGCCGCACAGGCCGAGTCCATCAGGCGGAAAAAGTCCTCTCTCCGGATGGGCTTGAGCTGGTAATACCATGCATCCACCGCGTAGGATTCCACCGCAAACTCCGAGCTTGAAGTGAGGAAGATGATTTTCACATTCGAGTCATATTCCCGTATCTCCCGGGCCGCAGCCATCCCGTTTTCGCCCGGCATCAGGACATCCAGAAGGATGATGTCGAAGCGCGTTCCCTTCTCCACCTCCGCCATCAGCTCGACCGGGCTTTGATAAGACGTATGGGCAAAGTCCTGCCCGCGGTCAGCAGCATATTCTTCCAGCAGAGCTTCCAGCCGTCTGGTCTCTTGGTTCTCGTCGTCACAAAATGCGATCTTCAGCATAAGGGGATCTATCCGTTCCCTTCTTTGTTTATTCTGTTCTATAGTATAGAGATTCTTGCTTTTTTCGTCAAGTTGTGATGGCAGCCCACTGGGCTGATTGCTTGCCGCCTGCGGGTGGCCGTGCTGATCCGCCAACGATCACTTTTGCACATAAAACGAGCCTCCTGCATTGGAAAATCGATGCAGGAGGCCTGTTATTACCATATTATGAGGGAACCGTAATTTATAATTTCGCACCCGGCAACAAATGAAAAATACCACAGGAAAATGACGCAGAAAAATATTCTTTTCAACCCGCCTGCTGCCGCTTATCCAGGCGCATCTTGTCGGCGATCATCGCGATGAACTCCGAGTTGGTCGGTTTACCGCGCAGGTTGTGGATGGTGTAGCCAAAGTAGCTGTTCAGGGTGTCCACATCGCCACGGTCCCATGCCACCTCGATGGCGTGGCGGATGGCGCGCTCTACCCGGCTGGCGGTGGTGCCGTTTTTCTTGGCGATCTCCGGGTACAGGCGCTTGGTGACGGCGTTGATGTACTCCGGCTCGTTCATGGTGAGCAGGATGGCATCCCGCAGGAACTGGTAGCCTTTGATGTGGGCAGGGACGCCGATCTGATGCAGAATGTCCGTGACCTTCAGCTCGTCGCTGTCCACGCTGGCCGTGATAAGCCGCTTCTGGTGGCCGTGGGCGACTTTGAGCACCCGGCTGGCAAGGACATTCTCGTCGAAGGGTTTGACAAAGTAGTAGGCGAAGCCCTCATCCAGCAGCTCCTGGACCATTTCCTCGCTCTGGAAGGCGCCGGTGACGAAAAACGTGGTGTGCGTTTCGCCGGCGGCGACATATTTCTGCTTGACGGCCAGAGCATCCAGCCCGGGCATGAAGGCATCCAGCAAAACCACCTGCGGCCGCACCACAAGCATCTTCTGCAAAACCTGAAGGCCGTCTTTTTCCACGACGGTCACTTCTACGCCTTTTTGCTCCAGTGCCTCTCGACAGGCTGCCGTAACATCCGCACTGGTATCCGACATCAAAAATCTTACTTTATCCATCGTACTATCCTCCAATGTGTGCAGTTCCCTTTACAGTCTAGATTTTACCATATTTTACCATGGATTGCAACAGGAAATTTTTACATTTTCTGGAATTTTCACGAAAATCTTCTTGTTCATTCTGCGGTCTGCGCTTCGGTACCGTTTTGAACGGCGTTTTTTGCCTGTTCGAGCATCGTCTGGGCGAAAATCCCGTAGCCACGAGTGGGGTCATTGACCAGAACATGGGTCACAGCACCCACGAGGCGCCCATTTTGGAGGATGGGACTTCCGCTCATGCCCTGCACGATGCCGCCGGTCGCAGACAGAAGCGAAGGGTCGATCACCCGGATGACCAGATTCCGGCGGGGATCGGCGTCGCTGACCCGCTCGATCTGGATGCGGTAAGCGCGGGGCGCTTCCCCCTCGATGGTAGCCCATATCTCAGCGGGGCCGGTGACGACTTCCTGCGCGAACGCGATCTCCCGCAGCTGGCCCGAGAAGTGGGTGCGCGTCGTGCCGTAGACGCCGTTTTCGCCGTTGATGCGGATGGTGCCGATGGCGTGGGCGCTCAGGAAATGGCCCTTTAGCTCACCGGGGCTTCCGGCCGTTCCGGCACTGCAGCCGGTTATCTCGCAGGGAACGATCTCGCCGCTGCGCAGGGCGACGCTTTCGCCGGTGTCGCTGTCGCTGATGGGGTGGCCCAGTCCCGCAAATACGCCGAGCTCCTCGTCGGCGAAGGTCAGTGTACCCACGCCGGCGGAGGAGTCCCGCACCCACATTCCGGCCCGCCACTGCCCGGCGGCACCGTCCCACACCGGGGTCAGGGTAGTCAGCTTCTGCTCGCCGCTGCGGATATACACGACCTCCACGGACTGCCCCTCGGCAGCGTCCAGGGCTTCCTTTACGGCTTCATTGCTCTCGGTGCGGGTCTGCCCGATGCAGATGACCCGGTCGCCGAGGCGAAGCCCGGCCTCCTTGGCGGGATTCGATGTCCCGCCGCCAGCCTGCCCGATCTCCGAAAATCCCACGATGAGCGCCCCTTCGGAGAACATCTTGACGCCGAACGGTGTACCGCAGACGGTCACTCTGGGCCGCTCTGTCACCACCGCCCGGATGGTTTTGATGGGGAGCCACCCGCCCAGCGTCAGCGTCGTCTGGTAACTGCCCACCGCTCGGGTGCTGGCAACATTCTGGCTCCCATGGCCACGTTGTGGCTCGACCCATGCAAAGCGGGGGAGATATAAGGCTTGTCCCGGCTCCAGATAAACTCGGTCCGGCAGACAGCTGTACAGCCAGCCCAAAGCTGCCGCAAGAGCCAGCAGCAGATATGCCGCCGCAAGCTTTGCCCGCTGCATTCTCTTCACGCCCATGGCCTCCCTCGCTGTTTTTGGGGTTATTATGCGGAGGCAACGAGGGAATTATCCTTCGGCAGTTGACTTTTGCGGCGAATCTTGCTACTATAAATAAAGTTTCCGTGCGGGAGTGGCGGAATGGCAGACGCGCTGGTTTTAGGCACCAGTTCCAACGGAGTGAGGGTTCGACCCCCTTCTCCCGCATAAAAAATGGCCCCAAGCTCAGGCTTGGGGTCATTTTTTATCTTGCGGAGAAGAGGGGTCGAACAGCACGGCCGCCCGCAGGCGGCAAGCAATCAGCCCGGTGCAACGGCGACGACCGCAGCCAGCGGCTGAAACAGGGAGGAGCTGTTGGGGCCGCGTTCTGATTTTTCAAAGCCCTGCCAAGGGGCTGCGGAAAAATCAGCTAACGCAACCCGTCGCTGTTGCTTAGTGCGCGGGTCCCACGAGTCAGGAATGTCTACGGGGACCGCAGCCGCTGATGACCTCAAGCTCAGGCTTGGGGTCATTTTTTATCTTGCAGAGAAGAGGGGTCGAACAGCACGGCCGCCCGATGGTTCGTACCATGATATGGACAAATAATCCCCTTGATGAATCAGGCCGCTGTCTCTGTTTTACGGAGACGGCGGCCTGATTCATTATTTTTGACTACTTTTTGTCCCCGGGAAACCCCGGAAAAATCCTGCTATGGCCTACTTTTTCTGACTACGATTCTGACTACAAAGTACCCGGCAAAAGCAGACAGTATCGCGCAGTATCCGATAAACGCAGATAACAAAAAATCCACGAAGCATCGATTTTTCATCGACATTTCGTGGATATTTTCTGGTGCAGTAAAGCAATCCAAATCCGAACCATTTCCCTCGGATGCAACTTCTGTCGCTTCTCCAAAGGTGACGGTCTGTGTTCCTTCTTTATAGTTGAAGGTTATCAAAACCTTATCGTCATACAGGTAAATCGCATTGATGAAGGTATCCACCAGTGCCTGCCGCTGGTCTTTCAGGCTCATATCCAGCTTGCGGAACCGCAGCAGCCAGAACCGGATGAACTCCTCCGTGACCTTGGGCTTTGCCAGCTTCTCTTCTGCAATGCGGGCTTCAAGCTCACGCTTGGTTTCTTCCAGCTGCTCCAGCCGCTCCTTGGTGGAGCTGGTCAGGATACCGGCCTGAATCGCATTGAGCATATTCTGGATACCAGATTCCGCATCCCGAAGCTGCTTCTCGTAGAGGGGAATGTTGGTATTTTCCTTATTTTGCAGTTCCATCACCTTGGCAATGATGGATTCCATAGCGGCATCGTCTTTCACAAGCTGCATGGTCTGGTTGACCACCAAATCTTCCAGCCACTGTTTGCGGACAGTCTTTTTCTTGCAGCCCTTGTGCTTTTTGGCAGTAGCACATTTATAATAGCGGTGAACTTCACCCGTCCGGCTCGTGCCGCTTTCACCAAACATCAACACCCCACAGTAGCCGCAGAACAGCTTGGTGGTGAGCAGATAGTCATCCTCTGCCTTTCTACGGGCAGGGGCTTTCTTGTTTTTGGCGATTTTTTCCTGAACATCATCGAACAGTTCCAGCGGCACGATGGGCGGAATGGCATCCGGCACGACCACGTCCCGGAATTTCAATTCTCCGATGTACCGCCGATTCTTGAGCATGTGTTCGACACTGTTATAAGTAAACGCACCGCCCACCGGGTTCTTGATGCCGTTTTCGTTCAGCCAGTCCCGGATCTCCTTCATGGTGGAGCCTTCATTGTACTTCCTGAACGATTCCAGCACAAAAGGAGAGGTGAGAGGGTCAATATGGAACTTCCTCTCAGAATCCAGCGTGTAGCCAAAAGTTCCACGTCCACCGTTGCAGCGTCCTTTCAGGATGTTCTCGGTCTGTCCACGCACGACCTTCTCGGCAAGGTCAGCGGAATAATACTCGGCATAACCTTCCAGCACCGATTCCAGAATGATGCCCTCCGGCCCCTCGGAGATGATCTCGGTGGCAGACATGAGCTTGACACCATTCTTCTTCAGCTGGGTCTTGTACCGGGCACTGTCGTAGCGGTTCCGGGCAAAACGGTCAAGCTTCCAGACCAGCACAATGTCAAACAGCTTTTTGTCGCTGTCTTTTATCATCTGCTGAAACTCCGGGCGGTTGTCCGTTTTGGCAGAGATGGCACGGTCAATGTAGTGCTTGACGATGGTGATGCCATTCTTTTCCGCATAGGCAGTGCATTCACGAATCTGGCCTTCAATGGATTCTTCGCGCTGGTTATCCGATGAATAGCGGGCATAGATCACGGCGGTCATGGCAAGCACCTCTCTTTTATGCATCAATGGACGGTAGAGTGTTCATTTCAAAGCAATGTTTCGTATAATGTATATACCATACTTTTCATCCTATTGCAATAGGTTTATAGAATGTCATTTTTATGATGGACTCCTGTACAAATTTCGGCTGAACGGTATTCAAAAAGGATGTTCTATCCCATGACAGAGCATCCTTTTGAAACAGCTTTCTCTTATTATAGCTTTAAATCGTCCAATTCTGACTTGCTGATTGCAAATCAACCATGTGCGCATACAATCCGTTCCGAGCATAAAGCTCATCCGGTCTGCCTTGCTCCGCTACGATGCCATCCTTCAGCACAACAACCTTGTCTGCACCTGCCACGGTACGCATCCGGTGAGCGATGATGAGAACGGTCTTGTTTTTGATGAGGCGGGACAGAGCCTCCTGAATCGCCGTTTCGTTCTCAACATCCAGACTTGCGGTGGCCTCGTCCAGCAGAATGATGGGCGCATCCTTCAGAAAAGCACGGGCGATGGAAATGCGCTGACGCTCGCCGCCGGAAAGAGCGCAGCCATTCTCGCCGATGTTGGTGTTCCACTTGTCCGGCAGCTTTTCGGCAAATTCCTCGCAGTTTGCCAGCTTTGCCGCCGCCAGAACCTCCTCGTCGGTGGCCCCCTTGCGCCCCAGACGGATGTTTTCGAGGATCGTGTTGTCAAACAGGGTCACATCCTGAAAGACGATGGAATACAGGCTCATGAGCTTTTCCGGGTCGATTTGGGAAACCTCCATGCCGCCCACGGTGATGCTGCCCTTCTGGTAATCCCAGAACCGTGCTGCCAGCCGGGAAACAGTGGTCTTGCCGCCGCCGGAGGGGCCCACCAGTGCCGTGACCTCGCCCTGCTTTGCGGTAAAGGAAACATCCCGCAGAACCGTCTCGCCAGAGTTATAGGCAAAGCCCACATGGTCGAACACGATATCGCAGCCCTGATTGGTCAGCTGCTCGCTGCCGGTCTGCAGGGAAGCGTCCAGAATCTCATTCATCCGCCCCACATTGGTACGCATGGCGATGACCGCCGCCAGATTCTGCAAAGCCCCCTGCATGGGGTCGTACATCCGGGATGCCGCCATCAGGAACAGAAACAGGGTCAGTACGTCGATGCTGCCCTGCACCAGCAGCACCGAACCGGTGAGCGCCACCGACGCAATACCCAGCTTGAGCACCATGCCGGCGGAGGACACAAACAGCACTGTTTCCAGCTCTGCCACAATAGACTGCTTTTCCACTGCCCGAATTTTGTCGGAAAGGCCAGACAGATACCGCTGCTCCGCATTGCTGGCTTTCAGGTCCCGGAGGGTCTCGATGTACTCCTGAATGCCGTCCGCACAGGCCATTTTCGCCGCCATGGTCCTGGCCTGCACCTTATCCTGTACCCGATAGCTGCCCACCACGATGGCAGCGGATACCGGAATGACCCACAGAGCCGCCAGTGCCATCCGCCACTCAAAGGCGAACAGGCTCAGGGCAATGAGCACGGTAGAGATGAGGGAACCGAACAGACCGGGGATGAAGTGGGAGCAGTCCTTTTCCAGTACCTCGCAGTCCGCCATGATGGTGCTGGTCAGGTCGGCAAGATCCCGCTTGCCAAAGAAGGACAAGGGCAGCTTGCGCAGCCGCTCTGCAAGGGTCAGGCGGCGGGTGCCGCTCTCTTTATAGGTGGTAAAATAGGTGCCGTTGTACTGGAACCATGTTGTCAGGAGAATCAGCCCGAAGCAGACGATACAGCCCAGCAGATAAAAAACGGCTTTGCCGGAAGTTGTGCCATTCAGCAGGTCTTTTACCAAAAAATACAGCAGACAGGTGGGCAGCATGAACGCCATGTTCTGGAACGCACAGGCCAGAACGCCCTTCACCAGACCCTTTGCGCCCTCCGGGGAACTGGCTGTGGCGTGTTGAATTTTTTCGATCATTCCTTACCCCTCCTTTGCGACCTTCCACTGCACCGACGCCTGATAATCCTGCCACATCCGGGCAAACAGGCCGTTCTGCGCACATAACTCGTCCTTTGTGCCAGTCTCGGTGATACGCCCGTCCTGCACCACATAGATGCAGTCGGCGTTGGCTACGGTGGACAGGCGGTGTGCGATCATCAGCACGGTTTTGCCCTTGGCAAGCTGAGCAAAGGCTACCTGCACCTTTGCTTCATTGTCCGGGTCAGCAAAGGCGGTGGCCTCGTCCAGAATCAGGATGGGCGCATTTTTCAGCATGGCGCGGGCAATGGCAATGCGCTGCTGCTCGCCGCCGGAAAGATACACGCCCTTGGTGCCGATGACGGTATGGATGCCCTCCGGGAACTTTTCCACGATATCCATGCACTGTGCAGCTTTCAGCGCCGCCAGCACCTCGGCTTCGGTGGCCTGCGCTCTGCCCAGCCGGACGTTGTCCAGAATGCTGCCCTTGAGCAGGCGGCTGTTCTGGAACACAAAGGAGATGGTGTTCATCAACTCTTCCTTGGGGATGTCCCGCACATCCGCTTCTCCCACTCGGACGCTGCCGCTCTGCACATCAAAGAACCGGCAAATCAGGTTTGCCAGTGTGGATTTGCCGCCGCCGGAGGGGCCTACAAAAGCCACCGTCTGTCCCGGCTGAATCTCCAGCGAAACGCCCTTGATAACATCCGTTTTGCCATCATAGCTGAAATGCACATCCTTCAGGGACACAGAGGCATCTTTCGGATGCCGCGGATGATCGTTTTCTGGCACAGGTTCCGCATCCAGAACCGAATCCACACGAGCCAACGCATCTGCCACAACGAGTTCATTTTCGCTCATGTACATGATGCGGGTCAGGGTCAGGGAGATTACCGGGGTAATGATGATGTAGAACAGCAGGTTCAGCAGAAATTCCGAAGTCACACCGTTCCGGGTGAACAGAAGCCCACCTACAATCAAGAAAGCAAACACACCGTTGATTGCGGCAGTATAGAGCATCATCGGCATCCGCAGCTCTTTGGTGTAGGCAATGACCCACTTTTCGTACTCATCAATGGTCGCTTTGAATTTTTTGAACGAAAAGACGGATTGCCCGAAGGTCTTGACTACCGGGATGCCGCGGACATACTCCACGGCCTCGTTAGACATTGATTCCAACGCATTACCGTATTGCCGCATTTTGTCTGCCATCCGCCTTCCTGTCATGGCGGACATGATGACGAAGCCCAGTGCCACCGGAACGAGACTCAGCAGACCCAGCCGCCAGTCGAACACAAGCAAAAGAACCAACAGACCTATGGGTGTTGCCATTGCATTATATTTGTCCGGCAGCTGATGGGCGAGAAATGTCTCCGCTGCGCCAGTACTCTCGTGGATGATCTTGCGCAGCTTACCGCTGCCAAACGTCTCCGTAAAGCCCAGCGGCAGTGTGGCAAGGTGTTCGGAAACCTCCAGCCGCAGATTGGTCGCCACCCGGAACGCCGACAGATGGGAGCACATCAGTGCCGCAATGTAAATGAGGTAAGCCAGCACCGCAAACAGCACTGCCATCCAGCCGTAATGGGGGATGTTCACCGCCTGCGCATAGTCCGGCGCGGCGTTCAGCACATCCCGCAGGATCTTCCAGATGTACACAAAAGGCACCAGCGCCACCAGCGCACTGACCGCAGACAGCACCCACGAAGCGTAGGTGAAATATCGGTAGTTCCCGGCGTAGCCCATCAGCCGGGAAAGATCGGACTGTTTTTTCACGGAAAGACCTCCTTCAAATCAGATTGCGGCAAAAATGTGCTGTGGTATTTCAACTCCACAGCACATTCTGCGTTTTAACCCGCCAGATTTTCGGTGCAGAACAGCTCAATGCAGTTGTCGATCATCGTCTGGTCACAGTCGGTGGAAATGCCGGAGGCCAGCCAGTAAGCATATTCGCCTGTATCGTACTGGCTCAGAGCTTCTGCATCCGAACCATAGCGAAACTCAATATGGTAAGTTTCCGCACTGGTGTCCGGCGCAAGGAAGAAGTAGGTGAACTCGCCGGAATCGGCATCATCGCTTTGAAACTCATACAGCCCACGCACAGGCTCCATGCCAATATAGTGATAGGTATGGGAGAACAGCACATTGCCGTCCTTATCGGTGCCGGAAATGGTAGAAGTTTCACCATCGAAGGTCAAGATCGCAAGGCTATTGGTAAAGCCGCAGAAATAGGCTCCGCCGCCGTTGGCATACGCTTTGACTGCATCTTCGCCGTAAACATCACCTGTCACCATAGAGGACAGCTTCTCAAAAGCAGCTTCGGCATTGTCCTCGCCCACGAGAGCGGTACAATCATCCAGCCATGTCTGCTTATATTCGTCCGCCAGAATCACCGGCCACAGTTCCTGATAGCTGCCCGTTAGGTCGTTCAGCAACTGTGCAGCGGCAGTTTCGTTTTCATCCACAGCAGAAGAGGCGGTCTCTTCTACGGAAGAAACAGTGCTTTCTGCGGCAGAACTTGCAGAAACGGGAACAGAGCTCGCCGTGCCGCTGCTGCAGCCAACCAGAAGAGAAGCAGACAGAGCTAGCACAGCAGCTGCACTCAGAATTCTTTTCATCAAACGCATTATCAATTTCCTCCACAAAATCAGAATATCGGCGTTAGTTTAAACTAATCGCGATACTGATTTTACTGGAACCGGACTTTCTGCGCAAGAACCAAATCGACAGAATCTATCCAATCGGACGCATCTTCCGATACTCCGTAGGCGTCATGCCGGCTGCTTCCCGAAATGCAGAAGAAAACTTATTCGGATTTTCGTACCCGACCCGATGGGCGATTTCAGCAACCGTGCAATCGGTTTCGAGTAGTAGCTTCTGTGCCAGCTGCAGCCGGTACTCTTTCTGATACGCATAGACCGAGCTTCCGTAAATGCCTTTGAAACAGCTTTTTAATGCCGTAGGCGAAAGGCCGACCTCCTGTGCAAGCTGTTCGATTGTACGGCGAACTGTCAGTTCCTGCGTGAGAAGAGCCGCAGCCTGCTTCACACACTCCACCTGATGCTGATTGAAATACTCTGTCTGCTGCACATCTTCCCTGTTTTTCAGCCGGGTCAGAATATGCAGCAACTCCAGCACTTTCAGCCGAAGATAGCCAGTGTCCGGCACAGAATGCGCTGTGTAAAGCTCTGAAAAAATATGGGCAATGGTCGGTTCTGACCGCAGGATACAGCAGCGGTTTTCCGTGCAGATGTACCGCCGTATGACATCAAGGTCTACGCCGTACCATTCCATTTGTTTCCGCATTTCCGGCGAAATCGCATCCAGATCCAGTAGGATGGTGATGCCGTGGTAGTGCCGCAGCGGAAAGCAGGAGGACGACTTTTTGCGCGCCGCTGCACACACCGCAAAATCCCCTGCTGCCAGATAGCAGCAGCTATTTGCCCCAAAACTGCACTCGTAACGCCCCACGCGGCAGTGGTTGATCTCAATGACATTCCGCATTGGTGCCGTGGCTTCCTCAAAGAATGCAAGGTGCATATCGTTATAATACAGCTCTGCACCCAAAAACAGTGGACAGATAATCATACTCCCAGTTCCTGTCTCATTGGAAAATTTCACGGTGTGAGGCATTTCAGTCGAGGTCGTTTCTTCTATGGAAAGATCAAAAAGTGATTTATGCATAGCCATTCTCTTTTCCTGAAGATTCGCTTTTTCTTACTGATTCGCAGACGTGAACTGTCAAATTCCATTTCTCTGCAAAAATGTTTCCATCAAATCAAGATACCGTTCCGCCTGAACGATAAAGCCCACATGACCGCCCGGAACTGTGCGGATCTCCGCATCCAGTTTCCGGAACAGATCTGCGAACCGTTTCTGATCTTCCTTTTTGAAAATGTCATTTTCCGGGAGGAGGATCAGTATCCTCCCCCGCAGATATTCAAAATCATTTGCTTGGAAAGGCGGGTAATCCTTCAGCATATATACACACCGGAAGCTATGGATGCACTTTCTGCAAAAAACACAGACAATTCAGCAATCGCTGTCAGCCTGCGAGGTGCGCAGAGTGCTTTTTCTCATACACCGCAGCCGCGATGCGCCAGCAGATAAAACGCTTTGTTTCTTCTTTCTTCATTTTCTTCGCTTCCTGTGCATCTATTTTATGGTTTTCATGCAAAAATCGCAGTGGTCATTTCCGCGCCCTAGCGTCATGCTTCTCTCCCAGATCAGCTTCGGATGCAGCCCGGTATAGCTGATGTCATCACTGTCGCAAAAGCAGCGGCACAGCTCCGGGCAGCCGTATTCTGCACAGGTGTCATGATACGGGCATTTCATCATATCCACACGCCAGACGCCGTTGCCGGTCTGCAGTTCTTTTGGGGCAAAGCCCGCCGCCGGGCCGAAAACGCTCCGGGTGGATTTGACGAAAACGCCGGGAACAAGGCGGTAAAGCCCCGGTATGTGCAGCAGGGCGGCAAGCTGTTTGTGGCTCGTTCTCGCCAAGCGCTCCACATAGCCGTGAACGGTTTGCAGTGCCTCCTCTTTCGGCATGACCCGCTGCAAGGTCTCGTAGGCCGAAATGCCCGGCAATATCTGCCGCTTGAGGTGATATTGCTTTTCCTTGCTTGCACCCGCATTTTCAGCCAGCAACGCACTCAGGCGTATATCGAAAGCGGTGTTCAGTTCCTTTGCCCGCGCGGGAAAGCGCAGTGCCACAGTCTCCCGGAAATCACGGGAGAGATAGGTTTCCTTCATCGTCCTGCCTCCGTTCCAGCTTTCACGAAGCCCTTCTTTTTATACCCGCAGTCGCAGTATGGGCCGCCGGAGGCGAGAGTGTACTGCCGCACAAAGTTCGTCGCAGCGCCCGCTTCGCTCATGGTGTAGTCCAGATGGCACAGGGCAGGGGTCAGATCGTACAGCCCCAGTTCCTTCATCAGCACACAGATGCCGCACTTGGTAAAGCGTCCTTCATAGCCGCTGCCGTCAGGGTATTCGTAAAATTCCATGTTCCACGAGTAGGGGTTGCGGTCGGCGGCTTTCAGAGCAGCGGTGGCCTTCATGGCGGCAATATCCTTTGGGGTAAACTTGCTTTTTCCGCTCTTGCGGCAGAACCACTGCATGGGCTTTGTCATCATGGACTTTGCGTAGTAATCCGTCAGCCTGTCCACCTCCGGACGTTGCGGCATGGAGAGGATGAACGCGCCGAGCATTGCGCAGTTGACGATGTTCATCTTGAAGCGGTCCGCTTTTTCAAACTCCGGTAGCCTGCGGATGATCTGCCGGTATTGCGGCTTTGCCTTTTTCGTGATGGCTCTTGCGGTGGCTGCATCATAGCCCAGCACAGCGGTCAGCTGCTTTTGAAAGGAGCCTGAAAACAGCACCCACATTCCCATAGGCATCCCGGCGTATTTCATTGCAGATACCTCCCGGCTTCCGTTTCCAGTGCCTGCCATACCGGGTAGGCTGCGCCATGTTCATCGAAAAATTTCTTAAGATCCCGGTTCAGCGCACTCATTTCGTCGATGGCGTTCATGGCATGGTCGGAGGCGCAGAGTTTTCCCAGCGAGGTGGCGCACATCAGCTTGAAAAAGCGCAGGCAGGTCTTGCGGTATTTCTCCCCTTCAAAGTCTGCATCCTCCTTGGGCAGAATGGTGTGCCCGGCATCTCGGATGGCGCGGTATCCCTCGATGTTGGCATCCAGCACACGGTTCAGGTACGCGGTATCGCCCCTGAGCTTTTTCAGGTCGCCGTCTGTCTTATAGCAGGCGAAGGCCGCAGGCATCACAAACGCGGCATGGCAGAGCAGATAGTCCTCCATGTTCGGCTCGTAAACGACCTTATATTTTGTGCCGTGGAAGATGCGCCCGATCAGCTGTTTATTGGAGATTGCACCCGGCAGCTGTCCGATGGTGATCTTTTTCAGGTCGATGGAGACAACCCGGTCAACCTCCCGATGCCCCGCAGAAAGCGCAAAGGCAAACAGGACGTTCTTTTCCGGAAGTGCCGCCGCCAATGCTTTTGTCTGTACGTTGTTGCCCACAAAAACGATGTTCTTCGTCCGGTTCGCCCGCAGCGTGTCCAGAACGGAATCCAGCTGTGTATAGCGCAGGACCACAAAGATCACATCGTACATTGCATCCGGTGCAAGTTCAGTCACCACCGGAATGCGGCTGACCGAGGTGCGGAGCGAAAATTTGTCCTTGATCCGCAGGCCGTTCTGCTTGATCTCCGCAGCCCAGTTTCCCCGCGCAAGCAGAGTGACATCCTTTCCGGCGCGCAGCAGATTTCTTGCCAGATTGCACCCCAGAACGCCTGCACCATATACCAGAATTTTCATAGCTTGCCTCCAAATCCGATCTTCACGATCTGCATTTTCATTCCGTTGTCACCGACCTTGGCGAGAAACCGGAAAAAACCGCTGACGGAAGGGTCTTTCAGGTCGCTGTAACCTAACATATAGCCCCGACTGGATACTCGCAAACGGTTGTCCCATGGGGTAAAGATGCACCATCCCAACAGCCCCTTTGCGGATGCCCGCAGCGCAGACCAGAACCAGCAGTGCCCCCAGCCCAAGACCTTCCAGAATCACCTGTAAAAGCATTACTTATTCCTCCTGTATCCGTTTTCATCCCGGTATTCGGGATGTTCCTTTACGTATGGATCCTTATCGCCGCAGATGGTATAGTCGCATCGGCAGCCGTCCACGCAGGTGGTCGTCCGCACGAGCTTGGCATGGAGCAGTTCCATGGACGCATAGTCCACATTGCACAGGGCGGGCATAATGTCCGCAAATCCAAACCGCTTGGCAAATTCCGCCGCCGGACACGCCGTAAATTCATAATAGATGGGCTTGCTGTTTTCGTAAGGCGCAACATCCATCTCGTAATCATGCCATGTGTCACAGTGCTTTTGGGCGGTGCTGAATGCCCGATACATCAGCTTTTTCCAGAATGGCTTGTTGATGTCAACGAATCGCAGCTTCCGGAAGGACGGCAGGATCAGATTTTCTTCTATCTCTTCCATTTCGCGGAATGTGACCACATCCCGGCACACATCGTAAAAGCACATGATGGCGATGCAGTCGTAGGTGCCGCCTACGCCGTTGTGAAAATTCTTTTTACCGCCGAGGTCGGTGCGCCACTTGGAAAGAAGCTCTGCGTATCTCAGCTGCACCTGCTCCCAGACCGCCTCGCGCTCCACCTCCGGATAGTGCAGAGTGATTTTCGCCAGAATTTCCTTTTTGCAGGGTTTGGAATACAGCACATGGCAGCTACGGTCAATTTGTAATTCGCTGTCCTTCATCTTCCCACGCCTTTCAGAAAACCGCTCTTTGCATTTTCTTCGGTGTCGTCCGATTCGTCGTAGGCATCATAGGGTGCCGATGGGTCGTGGACTTTTTTCTTGAACGGTGAGCTCAACTCATTTCTGTGCGCAAAGGCAAACTCCATGTTGTCCGTCCAGCCGGTGTGTCCGGTAATGAACAGCGGATGCAGCCCACGTTTTTTCAGCTTTTTCTCCAGCAATGCCAAGGACTTCACCGCCAGCTTGTTGTCCTCTGCCAATGCGGAAATAAAGCTGTATCCACCGTCCGCGCCGAACCAGATGGTATCGCCGGTAAAGAGATATTTCCCGTCCACAAGGTATACCATGTGCCCCCATGTATGACCGGGAACGAGAAAACACTCGATTTTGATGCCGTCAATGTCAAGTACCCGCCCATCGTGCAGCAGTACCTTTTCGTTGTTGATCGTGACCTGCGGCAATTTATAGAGATGATAGATGACTTTTCGCCGCACCTCGCCGGTGAGATAGCGGTTCTCGATCTCGCCGATGTACAGCTTCGCATTCCGGAACAGCCCCGGACTGTCTGCTTCCACCGCACCCACATGGTCGGTGTCCTGATGGGTGATAAGGATATGGTGTATCGACTTCGGATCAATCTCAAGCCAGCCCATTTTTTCGGCATGGCGGTCGTAGTTATATCCCGCATCGACCATAATGGTCGTATCGCCTTTGCGGTAGAAGAAGATGTTCGCCACCCATTCGCGCACGCAGGCAACATTCTCGTCGATCCAGCCAGTGTTCAAAGGCTTGAAGATTTCCTTGCCCCGGTACATCCAGCTCATTGCTTTTCTTTGAAATTCCGTTGCTTTTTTCGACATGATCGCACCTCATTTCTGTGCTGTGACGCACAGCCAGCCCTTTTTGTTTTTGTGGCTCTGAATCTTACAAAATCCTGCTTGCTCCAGATACGTTTTACCGTTCACAATGCAATGCTTTTTACCAGATGCGCCCACTGCTCCGGGTGACAGGCCAGCAATTCCTCGTGTTGCAAGTTCTGCTCATGGAGAACAGGATGTGCAAAATGCCGCTGATACCGGGCACGATATTTTGCGCCCATTTTCAGGGCGTAAAAAATATGGATCTCGGTACCGGGTACATGGATCTTATCCGGAAGTGGAGTGATAAGATCGGAGTAGAACTGATTTTTACAGCTCTGCATGGTCACATAAGGGCGGGCCTCACCAAACATTTTCAGAAAGGCTTTGACATAATCCCCCGACTCTTTAGCACACTTGTCCAGCCGCTTTTGGAGAAATTTCGCCTTGAACTTTCCGTCCCGCACCACAGGGTAGATCAATGGCAGCAGAAAATCCGTCTGCAAGCTTGCCGCCAGCGGCGACGCCTGATCCAGATCGGAGCTGCCCAGAATGCCGTAGTCCATGTGGATGTTCTGCCGCGCCGCCAGCAGCCCCACGAAGGAACCGCCCAGAGAACAGCCGTAGGCTGCCCGGATGTGACCGCCGCAGTGGGTCTTGAGGTAGGCCTCGATCTTTTCGGTCTCCTCCAGCATGGTGGGAAATTCGGTCTGTTCAGTCTCATCAAAGCCATCGTAGCTGACGCACAGCACCCGGAAGCTGTCAGCCAGAAGCGGGATCACGGCACCGAAATTGCTTTTCCAATGGCAACAGGTGCCCGGCAGCAGCAACAGCACCGGGGCATCCTCTGCACCAAAATGGTAGATCTTCATCCTGATCGCTCCTTCTCTACTTATTTTCCACCTGTAAATAGAAGAGATATATTTCTTCGTATAGGGCAGAGTTTTGAGTTAGACAATGCTAACTTTTCATTCTATAAAAAGCCGCTTCTCAGCGGTCCTTCTGCCAAAATAATACGCCCTGCCGTCTCCTCTGTCAAGAAGTTTAGGCATTTTCGGAGATTTTGAAAAAGATTTCGCTTTCGGGAACCCCCAACCGTCACCCCAGTGCCACATCCAGCACCATCATCACGCTGAAGCCCACCGCAAAAAACACCGTGCCGACGTTGGAGTGCTATCCCTGCGACATTTCTGGGATCAGTTCCTCCACCACAACATACAGCATGGCTCCGGCAAAAAGGTCAATGGCTTTGCGGTATAGCGGGTGCTGTCGGCACCTTTTGCCGAAAAATTAGCCTCTATAAACATCCCTGTTTTTTCTTGACAAGCCCCTGTATGCGTGCTATTTTAAATTTCGTCAAATTAGTTCAACCTAACCATCTGAGGGGCATTACCCCACAGATTTTTTTGCGCGAAATGTTAGGATCAACTAACTATGCGGCAGTGATTCTCTGCCTTTGCGATGAAAGGAGCATTTTTCATGAGAGCAAAGAAATTTCTTTCCCTGCTGCTGTCGGCAGCTATGGCGTTCACTCTGTTGACCGCTACCGCCTTTGCAGCAGCCCCCGCCGAGGAGGAAAACGACTTTTTCGATTTTCTGCTGGGCAAAAAGTACACCTACCTCTATGCTGCCCTGACTTGGGATGAGTACTGGGCAAGCGAGACGGTCTATGCTGCCGGCAACGCTGCCGCCTCTGCACAGCTGGACAGCCACGAGGAGCAGGATCTGGGCGCATTTGATGCCGTTTCCCGCGCTACCGTCAACCACGGTCTGCATCGTGGCAGCTTCCAGAGCACTGCTGTGATCTACGCCAAGGACGGCAGCAGCTACACCGTTTCCCACTGGTCGGAGGATGGCAAGACCATCTATCTGGCCGATGGCACCACCGTGGGCTGGAACCGGGGCACCATTACCAAGGCCGACGGCTCCACCGTGCAGATGGATCACTACGAGGTGCTGGGCACCAAGTATGTGCCGGTGCGCGTGGCCACCAGCGACCTTGCAGATTTCTGCTCCAAGTACACCGTCGTGGAAAACGGCGGTCAGCTGGTGGGCGGCTACTCTGAAAAGAACCTGACCGCCTATACCCTGACGGCTGCGGTGGACGAAAACACCAACGGCCTGAAGTACGCTACCAAGAGCGGCGATGGCTACACTTTCTCTGCCGCACATACCGGCACCGGTTCCGGCGTGGCAGAAGCCGCCCAGAAGGCTGCGGATGGTCTTACCGTGAACCTGCGCAGCGGCAGCGATGTAGGCAGCTTTGGCGAGTTCATCCGTCTGGACCTGAACGGCAACTACGGCGAGCTGGGCTCCCGGATGCAGTCTGTGGTGTGGACCTACTACGGCGATGACAGTACCTACACCCACGCCAAGGCCTCCTACGGCACCAAGTTTGCAGCCGACAACTGGATGCACAAGTCCATGGGCATCCAGCTGGGTTTGAGCGATTCCGCCCGCTGCCAGCTGCCGGAGGGCACCGATGGCACCGGCTACTGGACCATCACCATCCGCGCACTGGGCTATGCCGACACGGTGGTGAAGTTCCAGACCACTGCCGAGAACCTTGCCAAGCACGAGCTGGCAAGCGATGCAGACCGCGCCGCTCTGCAGGCTGTGGTCGCCACGGCACAGAGCAAGGCAAAGGCCGCTTACACCGCAGCCAGCTATGCTGATCTGGAGACTGAGCTCGCCGAAAGTGTGGAGCTGCTGAGCCGGGATACCCTGTATAAGGCTGCTGCACTGGAACAGGTGACCCACCTGACCGATGCTGTGCAGAACCTGAAGGCTGCCTGATCCGGCAAAAAAACAGAACACCCAAAAAGCAAGGTCGCTTTCAGCAGGCGGCCTTGCTTTTCCGTGTCAGGAGAAGATGGAATGAACAAAAAACAATGCAATGCGCTGCTGCCGCTGGTGCAGCTGCTCCCGGCGGTGGCGGCAGCGGCAGCCGTGCTTTTTGCCCTGCCCCGCACCGTGCCGGTGCTGGCCGCCGTGCCGGAAAGACTGACGGCTGTGGTGGAGCAGCCGGTGGAAGCCGCTTCCTCCGAAGCGGAGGAAGAAGTGCTGCCCAAACTGCCCTACGCCGACGGCGTTTACGTCGGCTCTTCCCGGGGCTACGGCGGTGCCGTCCGGGTACAGGTCACCATGGAAAACGGCAGCATCACGGAGGTCGAGATCCTGGGCGCTTCCCACGAGACCAAGCAGTTTCTGCGGCGCGCCAAGCGGCTTCTGACCACCGTGGTGGAAGCCCAGAGCTGGGAAGTGGATGCCGTTTCCGAGGCCACCTACACCAGCCGGGGCATTCTGGGCGCGGTGCACAACGCCCTGACCGGCGAGGTGGTCAACAATCCCCTGCCGCCGCAGCCAAAGCCCGCCGCACCGCTGGTGGTGGAGGAATTTACCGCACCCTCTACCTACCTGGACGGCATCTACACCGCCGAGGCCATGGGTTTTGAGGGCGAGATCACGGTGCAGGTCACGGTGGCAGAGGATAAGATCACCGATATCACTCTTCTGAGCGCCGAGGATGAGGAGGAATATCTTTCCATGGCAAAACAGGTCATCCCCGCCATTCTGGAAGGGCAGAACCCCAACGTGGATGCCGTTTCCGGCGCCACCTACTCCTCCACCGGCATCCTGAACGCGGTCAAGCTGGCACTGGCAAAGGCGGCTGTTGCCCCGGCAGAGGAAGCCGCCCCGGAGCAGGCAGCATCGGAAGAAGCGGCAGAAGAAGCCGCCGCACCGTCTGAAGCACCGGAACCTGAGGAAACGCCGGTCACTGCGCCAACCGTGGAGGTGGTGCAGCCGGAGGAAAAGAGCGCCGTTCCCGTGTGGCTCAAGGAAGTATGGCAGCAGCTTTTCCCGGCAGATGCACCGGCATCCTCTGAACCGGAACCGGCATCTTCTGAGGAAGTGCTGTCGGCATCCGAGTCGGCACTGCCGCCGGAAGAGACCGGGATTGAATCTGAAACGGAAGGAGCAGCAGAATGAAATACAAAAATTTTCTCCTCCGGGCGGTGAACCTGCTGCTAATTTTGGGGGTACTGTGGCAATACCAGCAGGTGGCGCTGATCCGGGCGGCAGCGGTAAGCCAGCGCAAGCAGGAAATTGCCGAAGTTGAAGCCTACAATGCTTCCGTTTTGCAGGCGCAGAGCGCAGCACAGGCAGAGCAGAGCGGCTACCGGGACGGCATCTATGAGGGCAGCGCCTATGGTTTTGGCGATGTCATTCGGGTGTCGGTGACTATCCAGAACGGAAAAATGACCGATATTGCGGTGCTGGATGCTTCCGGCGAGGATAAGCCCTACTATAAGCAGGCGCTGCCTTTGCTGGACGAGATGCTGGCAGTGCAGTCTGCTGAGGTGGATACCGTTTCCGGCGCTACCCTCACGGCAGAAGGTCTCATCGGTGCAGTCGAGGACGCATTGGGAAAGGCGGCAGGATGATGGAAAAAATGCAGACAAAGCCTTTGACGGCGGCGCAGCAGCGTCAGCGGGACCAAAAGCGCCGTACATGGCTGCGCACCGGGGTGCAGCTGTTCTTCTTTGTGTCCATGCCGGGCGCATTTGTGGCCGGTTTTTCCGGGGTAAAGCAGATCTTTCTGCACATCGGTGCGGGCGAGGTGCTCACAGCGGACAGCTTCACGCTTTCTCTGCTGGGGCTGTGCGGCTTCACTTTGCTGTTCGACCGGTTTTTCTGCGGATACGTCTGCGCCTTCGGCAGCTTGGGCGATGCCGTCTGGGCGCTGTCCGGGCTTGTCCAGAAAAAGCTGTTCCACCGCAAAAAGCAGTTCCGTCTGCCGGAGCGGGCGGTGCTTTGGGGGCAGAAGGTCAAATATCTGCTGCTGGCGGGGCTGGTGGCGCTGTATGTGACCCGGCAGGAAAAGCTGCTGACCGGCGCAAGCCCGTGGGAGGTGTTTTCCCGCCTGACGGCTCTGCGTCTGCCGCCGGAGGGCTTTGGTGTGGGCATCGGGCTTCTTGTGCTCATTTTGCTGGGTATGGCGGTGCAGCCCCGGTTCTTCTGTCAGTTCCTCTGCCCCATGGGAGCGGTGTTTGCCCTGCTGCCGGTGCTGCCATTTGCGCGGCTGCACCGGCAGAGCGACGACTGCATCCCGGGCTGCAATGCCTGTAAACAGCAGTGCCCGGTGTGCCTGAAGCTGGAGGAAAGCAGCCTGCGCAGCGGGGAGTGCATCGCCTGTGAAGCCTGCGTGGACACCTGCCCCAAGCAGAACATCCACCGGTGGGACACGGCCCTGTGCAAGCGCCCGTGGCTGCCGGTACTGGTGAAGGCACTGCTCTTCTTCCTGTTGGGCTGCTGGCTGGGTTTCTGCCGGTTTATCTAAACCAAAAAGGAGGCCGCCGCACGGTATTTGTGCAGCGGCCTCCTTTTGGTTGGGATGATTTATCATTTTTACAGGAAAGGCTTCTGCTCCAACAGGTCTGTCATGCTGCGCAGACTGATGCCAAGGGTGGAAAGGTTATGCAGCATCGCACTGGTAGCAGGGGGCAGGATGCTCAATGCGCCCAGAAGGATGAGCACTGAGTTGAAGCTGAGCACAAAGCGGTAATTGCCGCCCACCCGCTTTTACAGGGCGTTGGCAATGGATTTTAACATTGTTAGCTGCAGCTTGATACGGAGGATCATTTTGGTCATGCTCCCTTGCAGAAATTCGCAAACGCGGCCTGTAAAGGCAGCAGAAAGATTGAATGCGTCGTACTTTTTTCGATTTTGCATAACAAATTTTTCAAAATCCTCTTGACGCATTCTACATACCGTGGTATTTTTCTTGTAAATTCCACTGATTTTGTGGAGTAACCTGAATCTCTCCACAAGATGCGGTCGTGTTCATTTTGAACACGGCCTCTCCGTGGATTATCCCTGAAAGATCAACCGCCCCGCAACACACCCGATTCATTTTGCCGCCGATTCACCCGACAAAATCATCGCTGCGCCGCATGGGCGGTATTTTTCTTTTACGGGAAACGCACCTTGAAAATTTCATGAGCCGACCGAATGTGATACCGACTTTCCGTCAACACCGCTGCACAAACAGGGGCAGGAACTTTGTTTGGAGCAAACGGTGACCCCACTACACCAGCAGATGCCGCTACACCACAGGACGATATTACTTAACATTTAGAAAATAATGTCCAGATATTTTTGGGCCTCATTACGAATAATCTGCAAGTCATCCTCGTATCTCATAACTTTGCAAATGTAAAAGGCCTCACGATATCGCTCTGCACTCTCTTCTTTTTTGCCAAGGAAGAAATCACACTCAGCTTCGATTTCCAGGCAAGAGTGAAGTATTTGATAATGTCCATATTTAATGCAAGCTTCTTTTCCATTTCTTGCAACTCTTGCGCTTTCTTCATATCTTTCCAACAAGTCCAGAGATCTGGCAAAATTGTAGAGAACCAAAGGAAGCATCCTGTTTGATGTGACCATTTCTTGGAGATGGCGTCTCATATACTGAAGCAACCGATAAAAAATATCGGCTGCTTTTTCATTATCGCCAGCCAAGGAATAAGCATTTCCAATTTGATTGACTAGCTTCATTTCGTCCAACGTGTAAAGATAGTCTTCAATTTTACTCAGTCGAAAATTTGGTATAGTCATTTGAATAGCTTGCATAAGCATTTGGATTCGCTCGTCACTTGAATACCTTTTATCCAGCCCACCAAGAAGAACCTTTGATCGGAGAATGAATTGCTGTGTAATTTGATCATCTGGCTTTACAATTTTTTCAAGCTGACTGATTTTATCAAAGCCTTCATTAACGTGTTTCAGCGTGTAGCGCGACACGATTTTTGAGAAATTCGGACAGGATAATTGAGAAAAAATAGCGCCATTCTAAGAAGCATTTCCGAGCTCGCTCAAATGCATCGACGGCCCCCGAAAAAGCCGGGAGCCGCCCATGCAAAGGAGCGGGCTTTTTTGGCGCTCGGAGGAGCGGTTTTGCCGCCCCTCCTGCGCCGTCTAAGCCCAAGGGGTAGTAGTTACTCGCCGTCGCCCTCGTCGGCGGCCACAGCGGTCGCCTGAGTGGCTTCTTCCCACCCATAGACGCCGGGTTCCCACACGTTGTTGTCAGCGGTGCTCACCCAGTTCTTGCCGTTGTGAGAAGCCTTGTCGCCCTTGGCGTAAGCATCGTGTGCGCCGATGGGCTGCACCCACTCGGGGAACTCGTCGAGCGGGTTGCCGATGCGCGTCCACATGGAGGGCGTCGCAGAGGGCTTGGTGTTCTGGCCCTCGTTGGTGACGTCATGGATGGAGCGGTAAAGGTTGCCCTCGTCCTGCACGATGTCACCCTGCTTGCCGCGCCAGTTGGCGTCCCATTCCACGAAGAGGTCGGGGTACTCGGCGATCGTGGTCTCGTCGAGCTGCTGTTCCTGTGCCGCCTTGACAAACATCAGCTCGGCGACCGCCTGAGCGGATGCGGCGCGGCGCTCCGTGCCGTGGATCTCCTTGACCGACCTTTTGGGAGTCAAATACTTCACGTCCTTATTCATACGCACCTCCGAAGCCCGAGATGGAGACTTCACCCTCGAAGCCCTCATTCTTTGTGATGGTGAAGCGGATATTCACGCCCCACTTGCTCGCGGTCTTGGTCTTGTTGGTGAAGTTGTAGACGCGGTTGATCTGCACCATCGCCGTGATGTCCTCCCATGTGGGAACGGCGTCGAAGCCGTTGTTGCACGCCTCCACCTTGGCGACCGCGCCCTCGATCTTCCACGTCGGCGTCACAAGCACTTTGGTCGCCGCTGCGTCGGTCTCTTCCGGCGCGGCCAGCTCAAACTTGATGACCGTCTCTTTCTTGCTGAAGGAGAAGACGCGGACGCTGGTAGCGAAGTTGCCGTCGACCGCCTCGATGCGGAGCTGGTGTTGTCCGTTAGTCAGCGAGAGCCACTTCTCTCGGGTCAGCTCGATCGTTTCCTGCTGTCCCAGCGTCGCCTGATAGCTGCGGATCTGCACATCGTCCACGAACTCGGTGACGACCACGTTGTCGCCCTCGACGTCGCTCACGGTGTAGTTCTCCGCGAAGCTCCCGTTCTTCAGACCGAGGGCCTTGTCCTGTCCGGAGATCGTCGGCGCGGAGTTCGTGCGCTTGAAGGTGACACGGCGGTAGGCCGTGCCGCCCTTGCCGTCCGTGACGGTGATCTTGAGGGTGTTGACCGAATTGAGGCCCAGCGCGTAGAGCTTTTCCGAGGTGATCGTCACGGTCAGCTCCTCGCCCTTGGGCGCGTTGTTGATCGTGCGGATCGTCTCGTCGTTGAGCTCCTCCACGACGGTCAGCGTGTCGCCGTCCGCGTCGTCGATGGTGTAGGCGTAGGTGAAGCCGAGGTTCTTATCCCCGAGGTTACCGTCGCTGCCGGAAATGGTCGGGGCGGAGTTGGTGCGGGTGAACGTCCACGTCCGGGTCGCTGTGCCGCCCTGCCCATCGCTGACGACGACCTTGACAGTGTGCTTGCCGAGGCTCAGGGAATCGACATCGACGGAGATGGTGTTTACCAAATTTCGCGTCGGGGCAAACGACTTCGTCGTTTGCCCATCGAGCGACTCCGTCGCCGTCAAGACGTCGCCGGAGTCGGCGTCATCGACCGTGTAGGTGATCGTGAAATTGCTGTTCTTATCTCCGAGATCTCTGTCACTGTCAGAGATCAGAGGGTCAGTGTTCGGGATTTCAAGGACGGGGCGGAAACCGACGTTCGAGAATGGAGTTCGTAGCATTGCTGTACGTTCCAGTTGCGGGCCGAATTGTACCCACGGTACGCACGGTACGACGTATTCGAGGAATACGTCTCTTGACACCAAGTATAGACACCCGCCCAATTCCAGAGGGCGTTATGCGTGCTGCTAAAGTCGGTCGAGTTGAGGCTGCTGTCGAGGTCGGAGGACACAGGAGCCGGGAGGCCCGTGATGACCTCCTCGCGGGTGATGAATCTGTCCCACTCGTTATTGGTGGGCGTGCCGCCCGCGTATGCGTCGGAGGTATTGCGGTGGTTGCTGCCACCCGTCAGGGAGCGGAGCTTGTACTTTGCGCCGTCAATGGTGACCTCCTTGCCGAAGATCCAGCCCGCGCTGTTCAGGTCGTTCCATGTGACGTTGACGAGGATGACACGGTCACAGATGAGCAGCGTCTTGTCGCCGTCCTTGATCTTCACCCACTGGAGCTTCTTCGCGTCGTCCGAGGGCGTGTTGCCGAAGCTGTAGTTTGAAATGCTGCCGGACATCGAGGGGATATTGCCCGCACTGGACGCTCCGCTGGGTGCGCTGTCGTTACGCCACGGCTTTGTAGGTCTTGCCAGCGCCGCGCCGTTGTTGTAGAATCCGCCGAGCTTGACGGTTCCGAGATATTGCGCCATAAGGTAGCTCTCCTTCCGTTTTGATGAAGCGGTAGGGAGCGAAGATCTTCTTCGCCAGATTGTAGGCGCAAGCCCACCGGGCGAAGCCGAGCCACGAGTTGACCGATTGAACGATCGCCGCCTTCGTGATCGTGCCCTCCTGCAGCTTCTCCATCATCCGCTTGATGCGCCGCTTCTCCCGCCGTTTCGACTCGGTACGGAGAAGCAGGTGCGTCGCTTTGATTTTGAAGCCGTAGGCGTTCACGCCCTGCCGCACATAGAAAATCTTGGTCTTTTGGTTGGTCTCAAGGTGCAGTCTCTCTTGGAGGAACACCTTGATCTTTGCTAACCACTCCCGGGCGATTTCCTTGTCCGGCGCTATGATGACGACATCGTCCATGTAGCGCGTGTAGAGCGTCGCACCGAGGAAGCGGATGCAGAATTGATCGAGCTCGTTGAGGTAGATGTTGGCGAAGTCCTGAGAACTCACGTTCCCCAGTGGAATCCCTCTCTCGCCCTCCGGCGAGCTGTCGATCACTTTGCAAAGAAGCCTGTAAAAACGGAGGAAGTCCTCGTATTTCTCGGGGTACTTCTTCTTGAGCTTCTTGAACCGCTTCGCGATGATCTGCTTGAGCACGCTGCGGTCGATGCTGTAGAAAAACTTGCGGACGTCGATCTTGATGACCGTCGCCTCGTCGCCCCACTTCATGCGGGCGACCCTCATGTCGTGCTGTACGTTGAAGGCGGCTCGGATGGGGCCTTTTCCGTACATACACGCAAATGAACGGTTGACGAATACCGGGCGGAAGAGCGTCTGCAGCTCCTGATGGATGACGAGCTGCACGATCTTATCCCGCAGCGGCGGGATGTGGAGGCTGCGCTCCTTCGGCTCCACGATGATCCTGTGCCGATACTTTCCCGGCGTGTACTCACTAACGCCCGCCTGTCTCGTTTTCTCAATTTTCTTGAGATCGCGCCATAGGCGCACGTTGTTCACTTCGGAGTAGAGGTCGTAGAGCACAGCCTCCCGTGTGAACTTGCGGCTGCCCCGCAAGGCGGTCTTGTAGCCCGCCTCAATCGCTGCCCAGCCCACGGCGTCCTCATAGCTGGAGGGCGGTGGGATCGGCGGCACGAGGGCCTTCTTGGTGCTCTTCGTGTTGTAGAGCATAATGGGGAATTTCGTCATTCGTGGCATCCTTTCCTTTTAGAACGGCTTGGCACCCATGACGCGGGTTGCTACCCACATTGTAGACCTCCCTCTGCCTCCCAATACGAGAGGGCGGGCGAAGCTCAGTCACTGTTTTTACGCCGTTTCTCAACATGGCGAAGGATTACCTCTCCCTTGAAGTATAACAAGGACACGCACCTGAAGCCGTAGCCGCAGATGACGTAATAACCTACAAGGCGGGGCGGAAACCGACGTTCGAGTTGGAGTTCGTAGCATTGTTGTTGTTCCAGTTGCGGGCCGAATTGTACCCACGGTTCGCACGGTTCGACGCCAGACAGAGATAACCCTAAGTAGGTGCTGTACTTTTTCTGATGGTCTATTTTCGGTTGTTGATGAAGAACTTCTGCAGTCCTCCAATGATGCGCCCGATCTCCTCGAGCTTTCCCTGCAGCTCCAAGAGCTTCTTCTGCGTGATGTACTTCTGGTTCTTGGCGACGCCCAAAAGCACGAGCAGCAGCGTCTTCTCTGCGTCCGCCTCATCCAGCCACATGAGCCGCCTGTTGACGTTCGTGAGGTTGTTGGCCATAACAGCCGCCCGGATGAGCTTGTAGCAGGATTGCTTGATCTCTTGGCACAGGGAGAACTTCTCGGAGGCGGGGAAGTTTTTCAGCAAGGGGTATATATCCCTTTCGAGAAATATCTCAGTTTTCTTTTGCAGGACTGACGGTTCCGCCATGATATACACACCTCTTTTCCCGAACGCGGGCAAGTTCGGCGCGATCTCCATAATACTCGAAGCCGTAGTCCGTGAGCTTGATCCTGACGGGCTTGCCACTGATGATGCTGTGCCCTGTGATGAGGACGTCGGCGTTCCCTGTGAGGGACAGCCCCGCCTCCGTCTGCAGGTTCAGCACACCATCCGGCGACCCGCCGCACTTCTCGCATACCGGGGCCAGCTCCACGAGCAGGCTTCCGATGATGCAGCTTGCTTCCTTTCGGCTGCAAGCGACCTTAAACATAGATCTTCCGCGCCACGGAGTCGTAGATCCCCGACGTGATCGCGACCGAGGTCACGGTGTTGAAGTTGATGAGAAAGACATTGTTGACCATGTTGTTCAGCGTCGCATCCTTCAACACCTTAATCTCTTTCTGCGCGTCGGCAATCTGAGCCTCATGGAGAATGACCGCTTCACGGTTTGTGAAAATGCCTTCGTCCATGTGGTTCATATTCACCTGACTCACAGGCGTTCCTTCCTGAATGACCTCTCCCGTCTCAATGTCTTGGACGTGATCGAGCCACCCGATTTTTTCATAGGTTTTCATTGCTGCTTTCGACCTCCACTTCTAAGATATTATATTTGAAGGCTATATAAAGCCCCTTGCCCGGTGTTTTTGTGAAGACCCGTTCGCCCGCTGACGCGATGATGTCGCCGTCTTTGTCCACGAGCTGCACCTCGGCGACGTCACCGATCACGGTATCGTCGAAGTAAATGTAGACCCTTGCGCTTGCGCCCTGCACGAAGCGGCGGAAGGGCTCCGCTGTCTGTGGCACGCCGTTGAGCGTGTAGTCCGCATGATCGACCGAGTCAACGAACCGCTGCCCGATCTTCTGGATACCGATAGAAGTCAATGTTTTCATTCTGCTGCGCCTCCTTTCGCGTTGGTAGAGCAGCGCGTAGAGGTGGAGCATCTCAGGTAGACCTTTGCACCCTGCGCCGCCTTCGAGCCCACCTCAATGTCCGAGGCAAAGCCCTGATAAATGGTGTACGCGCCGAAGTGATAGAACTCCTCGGAGGCTGCAAATGTGCCGGCTCTCGGGAAGGGATTGCCGCCGCCCGATGCGCCGCCTTGCGCCATGACCGTCGAGGCCACGAGATGTCCTTCACTGACGATATGCGGCCACACGCCGCACACGATCTCTCCGCACCTTGGATAGCGTGAGAAGCCTGTCTGAAGCCAGGATTGAATAATGAGCCCGCCGATGGTCTCCATACCGTAGGCGGGCTTACTGCTGCCCTCCTTGACCTTGCGGACTTGCCCGTCGATGACCGAGAGATTTGTGACGCCGCTGGGCTTGGAACTGTTCAGGAAGATGATGAACTCAGCCCAGCGCTCCGCATCCTGATCGGCGAACAGTTCAATCCGGCTGCGGTCGTAGCCGAGCGCGGTCAGCGCGTAGAGAACGCCGCGCCGCGTGCCGCTCCACTGTGAGATGATCCCCTTCATGGACAGGCGCGTCCGATAGGCTTCGGCGTCCTCGCCCTCCAGTCGCGGCATATCCCGGTCTTGCCCATGCACGGGGAGCATGACCTCTGAGCAGCTTGCTACGTTCGCCTCGCTGCGCACGCGGAAGATCGCCGCCTTCAGGTCGTCGAACTCGCGCCCCATGACCTTGAAGAAGATGCGGAGCTGGTTGAGCGTCTTCCGGCCCTTCTTCAAGGGAGCGAAGAGCAGATCAAACATATATTCCCCGAAGGTTTCAAACTGCTTCATCCGCTCACTCCCTTTCGACCGTCACAGAGACGTCGCCGAGGGTGATGACCTTGTCCTTACCCAGCTTCACATCCGCCTCCGGCTCGGAGACCGCCGCGTTGGTGGCCCCACTGTAGCCGCTGCGGATCGCGTGGTTGATGTCGGACAGGGTCAGCTCATTGAGCTTGCGGCTGCGGCGCACGGCCAGCAGTTCGGTGAGGATCGCCTTGACCCGGTTCTCCACCGCCTCGTCCGTGTCCGCCGTGTCGGTCGTGACCGTGACGGAGATATTCTGCGATACGGTCACAGAGGACTTCACGAGAATATTATCATACGGGCCAGCGATCTTGTCAACGGCTTCTCTTACTGCCGCAAGCAGTCCCTCCGTTGCCTCGCCCGCCGTGCCTGTCACGATGACATCCACCGTGCCCTGCCCGCGCGGGTGGTTGCAGTCGGCCTGTGCGAACAGTACGCCGGGGACGGACTCCGCCGCGTCAATGAAGGTGTCCTCCGTCGCCCGCTGCGCCAGCTCCGACCACGAGCGGAGTGTCCGCGCCCTCGCGCTCTCGTCGTCCTCGGTGTCGCTACCTTCCCGCACGATCCAGTCCTCGGCGTTGCTGAATGTGACGTCGCCGAGGTAGGTCAGCGTGCGCACGATCTGCCCTGCGGGGACGTTGTAGCGGCTGCCCTCTGTCTCGGCCTCCACCAGCACGTCCACGGAGGACGCGCCCTTTTGCAGCGTTGCCGCCTCCAGTACGAAGAAGCGCAGCTCCTCGCCGTTGATGTCGAGGATGCTCTTGAAGACGTGGCCCTTGGGGATTTTGACCGCCTCGCCCGTCATGTCGGTGCGTCTGACGGTGACGAAGCCCTGCGTCTTCTGCGCCTTCTTGCGCTTTTTGGAGTAGTCTGCCATCTTCAGGTCGAGCCACGCGCCGCCCGCGTGGGAGACGAACATATTGTTCAGCACGACGCGGAGCAATTCAATGACCTCGACCTTGATGCGCAGCACAATCATGAGCATCGTGTAGAACACGCCGCCCGAATGGAAGTTGCTGATGACGAAGCCCTCGTCTTTCAGCTCCTCGACCTTCTGCTCCTTCAGCTCGTCCAGCGTAGGCAGAGGGAGCACGGCGTCCAGTATTTCCTTGTCGATCATTCTGATACCACCTCCACGCTCACCGCGCCGATGATGACGTCCAACTCGCGCTGCGCGTCCTCCTCCGCGAAGCGGAAGGAGCAGTGCAGCACAACCGCGTCATCCTCGAACGCAATACTGATCTCAATGCTTTCCGGGAGGATGACCTCCCGCTTCTGCAGCTTGAGCCGCACCCGCTGGGTGATCTCCAGACGGGTCAGCTCCGTGTCCTCGGACTGGATGAAGTCGTACAGGCCCCAGCCGAACTCGGCGTCGTAGAAGACATCTCCCGGCTGCGTGAGCGCCTCGAGGACGATGTTCTGATACAGGCACTCCAGCCCCGAGCAGAGCGGCGCGTCGCCGTCTGTGGCCTGTGTGAGCTGCCACTCGCTGTTGAGCCGGATGTCCGTATCGTTCAGGCCCGTCATAGCTCCACCTCCCCGATGATCGCCGGGGTGAGGTCGCCGTAGGGAAGCGCGACGGCCACGACCGACCCGGCCTTGAACTGTTTCTTAGACTTGATTCCCGGAAGTGTGGGATAGTTGACATCGGGATTGCCGAAGCGGTCGATGACGGTGAGTTTGTACTCGTACCAGTAGGAGGTGATGTGCGCCTTGAACACCTCGCCCGTCACTTCGTTGTGGACGATCAGCTCCTCGATGTCAAAGGCGTCGCTCTTTGCCGCCGAGTCGATGGTGGCGAATACGGCGGCGGGGAGCTTCAGATGCGGGAAGTCCTGCGCCAGCGTCTTCTTCATAACGGACGCGACCATTTCTTCGAGCACGTCGGTTCCCTCCTTTCGGGGTCAGAAATAGATGTAGGTGCGGATGAAGCCGGAGTCGTTGGTCTTACTGACCACCTTGGAGACCTCGACCTCACCGCTCACCTGCGGATGGATGAGGTTTATTTTGTGGGAGTGCTTGATGAACGGTGCGGAGACTGTCTCCAGCTCCCACACGCCACCCGCGCGGCGCAGGTTGAGGATGTTCACGCCGTGCTCGAAGGTGTAGACCTTCTTCTGCTCCGGCTTCTCGTCCCAATAGAAGACGCCGCCCGAGAAGAAGAACGGAACGCGAAGCCCCCATGCCGCATTGACGGCGTTGATCGCTTGGACGGCGGTCTGCTTCCGAATGGGGAGCATCTTGCGCGTCGGGTAGGTCTTGCTGGAGAGCTTCATTTTGGACAGGCCCGCCTGTGCAAGGAAGTACGAGATCAGCTCCTGCGGCGTGGTGTCGAGAAAGGTGTCGTTGATGATCGTCTCCTCCATGAGCAGCATCTCATCCTTCAGTGCGACCTCGTTGGCATACGTCCCGCCGTTGTAGTTGCCGGAGACGAAGCCCGTGAACACATCCTCCAGCGAGCCGTCATAGCCAAGTTGGATGGTGGCAGGGTCTTTCTTCTTGAGTGAGAGCTTCGGACGGAACTGGCTCGTGAAGCGGATCTTCGCCCAATCAAAATAAGAGGACTTCGAGGAATAGATCTCAAGCTCCACGCCCTCCTCGAAGGTGTAGGAACCAGCCTGTGCCGAGATCTGCGGATAGTAAAGCTCTTTCGTTTCCACGGTAGCCTCCTTAGTACGGCATGGCGGTCACTTTATTCATCGCCGCCGTGGTGTCCGCGTCATCCCGCGCGGGGGATTTGCCCCGGTCGTTGCTCAGGTAGTCTTTGTAGTTCGCCTTCAGGTTGCTCGCCGAGCTGCCGCCAGACTTGCCGGAGCCGGAACTGGAGCCGGACTTTGCCGTGATGGTCTGCGGGATGTACTCCCACAGTTCCAGCGTGGCCGTGAGCTGCCCGCGCTTGTTCTCGCCCTTGTGGGACAGCTTCTTGAAGATGACCTTCTCCACGCCGTGTGCGGCGGTGTCCTCGCTGACGATGGGGATGGGCTGCGGCACGCTCTGCCCGGGCGAACGGAAGATCGCCCGGAGCGTTGCGTATCGCTGGTACTTGGTCTGCGAGGGCGTGTCGTCAATGATCAGCTCGATGTTGACCTTGGCGTCCTCGTAGCCCGTTGCCTGTTTCGGCTTGGTGGCGCTGCCCTCGACCTCCTGCTCGTCCACCTTCGCGGTCTCAATGACCTCGATGCTTTTGACGAGACCGGGGAGGACAACGCCGTTGAGCTTGATCAGCTCGTCTTCTACATAGATCATAGCGTCCTCCTTATGCCGGGGCCGGGGCGGCGTCCTCGTCGTCGCCGGGTTCGCCGTCCTCGTTGGCCGCTGCGTAGTCCTCGACCTCCTGCAAAAGAGCGAGGAGCTGCTGCAGGTCTTTGATCTTCTTGAGGTCGACCGGGATGAGCAGCTTGTGGATGATGACCTGCTTGCCCTTACCGGAGCCGCCCTCATCGCCGCTCTCATCCTTGTCCTTCTTCCCGCCGCCGAGGTCGATCTTCTTCTCTGGCTCGCGGTCAAGAGCGCCCTGCACCTGCTGGAGGCTCTTGTTCATCGCCTCTGCCGGGGCGTCGCCCGCCAGCGTCAGGCCGTGAGCGTAGGTAGTCATGGTGCGTTGGCCGGACAGGGTCAGCGTGGACAGCGGCCCCTCCTTCGCGTCAGAGAACGGGAGGAGGTTGCGGATCTTCTGCAAGCCGCCCTTTACGGCCTCGACCGCGCTACTGAAGGCGGACTTGATGCCGTTTGCAAAGGTGGACACGATCCGTTTGCCGGACTCGAAGAACCACGTGACCGCGCCGGAGACGGCGTTCTTGATGTTGTTCAGGCCGTTGGAGAAGGCGGTGCGTGCGTCGGTGAACTTCTGCGAGATTCCTTGGACGATGTTGCTCATGGCCGTCGAGAACTTCTCGCGGATCTCCGAGAGCTTGCCGCCCGTGAGGTTGTCGATGAAGGTGTAGCCCGCCGTGTACCAGCCCTTGACCGCCTCCATCGCCGCCGCTGCGACGCCGGAAATGCCGCCGCCGTGTTCCTCGTAGGCTGTCTTGATGTTGGACAGCTTCTCGGACACGGTCGCCTTTGCCGCGTCCATGACGGAGCCGATCACGTTCCCGATGCCTTCAAACACCGACTTCGCGACCGAGCCCACCGCCGTCAGCGTTCCCTTGAAGAAGTTGATGACGGAGTTGACCGCATTGCGGAACCACTCACACTTGTTGTAGAGCAGCACCAGCGCCGCAATGAGGGCCACAATGCCAATGACGACCCATGTGACGGGGTTGGCCAGCAGCGCCGCCGTGAAGCTCCACACCGAGGATATGAGCGGTGCGAGCGCCCCTCGCGCCAGTGCGAAGCCGCCCTTGAGTATCTTGAACGCGCTGACCGTTTTTGTCACGACGAGGCCGACGCCGGAGATCAGGGCGATCAGCGTGCCGCCTACGGCGAGGAAACCGCCCACCGCAAGAACGATGAGCATGATGACCTTGACGAGCTCTTGGTTCTTCTCAATCCACGAGCCGACCTTCGTCAGCACGCCCTCGCCCTTGCTCATCAGGTCGTTGACCGTGGGGAGCAAGGAGTTGCCGATGCTCTCGGTGACGTTGTGGATGCGCTGCTTGAGTCGCTCGAAGCGTTCCGGCTCCGTCTCCTGAATGGCGGAGGCCATCTGCTCCGTGACCGACACGCCCTTTCCGAGCGAGCCGTACATATTGACGATGTTGTCCTGCAGGTCGCCGACCTTGTTATACATCAGGTCGATGAGCGCCACGGCCTCGGTGTCGCCGAAGGCTTTCTGCAGTTCCATCTTCTCGGCGGCGTCCATTGTCTCGCCGAACTTGCCCCGCAGGATGTCGAGGATCTCCGGCATACTCAGGAGCTGGTTGTTGACGTCTGTGAACTTGAGCCCCAGCGCCTCGCCGCCCTTGGTGGCGCTGCGGAGGAAGGCTTTGTATTTCGTGCCCGCTTCCGCGCCGCCCATTGTGGCTTGCAGCATACCCAAGACGGAGAGCTGCTCTTCCAGCGGCACCTGCGCCGTGGTCGCCGATGCGCCGAGGTTCTGGATTGCCTGTGCCATGCCGGAGCCGGAGGTCTTGAACGCTCGGACGGCGTCGGAGATGCCAGCCGAGAACATCTCGCCGAACTCCATGTCGCTCAGGTCGCTGTAGTAGTCTTTATAAATGCCGTAGCCTGTGGCAAACAGCGAGGTCATCTCGCCCGCCGTGGACTTCGTCGCCTTTGCGGTCAGGGCCGCGAGGCTTGTGAACTCTGCGACGCCCTCATCAGAGAGGGAGGCGATGCCGCTCTTGATGTCGTAGGCCGCGCTGATGAAGTCCGCCTTCGACGTGCCCGCCCACTGATCGGAGAAGCTGCGTGCGGCGTTTTCGACCGCTTCAAGGTCTTGCACGCCCAGCGAGGCCAGCTCACCCAGCGCACGCCGCGTTTCAAAGGTCGCCTCTACCGGGGCGAGCACAGCGTTTACGATCTGTGAGCCCGTCTCCTGCATCGCCGCACCCGCCTTTGCCATGCTGCCGAAGGTCTGGCTTGCGGCGTCCAGCTTGGAGACGTTTGCGCCGACCTTGGACGCCACGCCCGCCATCGGCCCGGAGAGGTTGTCGATCATGTTCATAATGAGCGACAGCTTAAATACGGACTCTAAACTCATTTTCTGCTTTCACCTCCAGTTTGAGATAGAGGCGGAAAAACGATCGGCGACGGGAGGCCGTCACTCGGGGAACGCTCGCACGATCGCCCGGGTGACGATGCCCTCCTCAAGCTCCTGCATGAAGCGGGCCTTTGCGACCCATCCGAGGAACTCGTCGACGTCGTCAATCGTTTCGGGGTCAAAGGTCTCTAAGAGAGGCGGAGGCACAAAACGATAGATCTCAAGGAGCCCGCGCTCCACGAAGCTCTCCCGTACCTCCGCGACCCGTTCTCTTAGAGCTTCTTCAAATTTGCCGTACCCGTCAGGCCGAGGATCTCCGTCAGCTTATTGCCGATGGAGATCGCGATGCCGGGGTTCTCCTCCATGTCCTTCGTCAGACGCTCGGCGTCCTCGTCGATGACCGCGTCCAGCATGAACGCCTTGCTTGCCTTGGTGATGCCCTGCGCAGCGGTCTTGATGTAGCGGTCATAGCTGGGGACGGTGGGGCGCTTGAAGTAGTAGGAGAACTCTTTCTCGCTCTCATCATCCACAGGGACGGTGATGCCGACGCGGTAGAGCTTGCCGCCGTACTTGGCCTTGAGCTGTTCCTCGCTGCTGCGGGCGGGGGTCTGGTTGTTGGTGCTTTCCATAGTGTGACTTCCTCCTTGTTATTCTCAAAAATGTTGTCCTTAGACGGGTGCGACGCCGTCCTGATACACGCCGCCGACGATCATCATGTCGACGTCGACGGTGAGGCTCTTGTCGCCCTGCGCTGCCTTGTTGCTGCGCTTGGAGAACTTGACCTTCTTCAGCTCGTCGATCTTCGTGCGTGCGCCCTCGTTGGCGTAGGAGACGATGATGGAGGGCAGTTCCATCTTGTAGAAGGGAACGCCCTTCTGCTTGCAGTAGGCCAGCAGATCGTCGTAGTCGTCGCGGAGCATGGAGAGCTTGCCGGACGCCTTATAGTTGCCTGTGCCGTAGCCGCGCGGCTTGGAGCCGGAGCCGTAGACTTCCTCTATCTCCAGCTCGTCGTCATAGCTGATCTCCTGCACCTGAATGTTCAGGCCGGGGATTTTCAGATCCACGTCGCCCCAATCATAGGCTTTTCCGTTTACCTTCAGCATTGCCTGTCCTCCTCCCTTAGTTGCTGCTCAGAGCCGAGCGCCCGATGTCGATAACGACCTCGCGGATGTAGCCTCTGGAGAGGTAGCGGATGATGACGCTCATGGTCTCATCTTCGAGGAAGGTATCGTAGCAGCTCTCGTCCACGGTGGTCTCATAGGAGCTGATCTCCTTGTCCTCCACCATGCGGTCAAGCGGCACGCTGATGAACTTCGCCCGCGCGTCCAGCTCGCCTTGAATGTCCTCAAGGTCGATGTCGTCGTTCTTGAACTGCAGCGCCTTCTTGCGTGTCTCGCGGATGATCTTGTTCTTCACACGCACATCCTCGGCATAGCGGAAGTCGCTGCCGTCCTTGCACATCATCTTCGTGTGATAGACAAAGATGTCGTCAAGGCCGTCATACTCGCGGAAGGTCATGTATCCCGCGACGTCCAGCAGTTCAATGACGGTGCTGTCGTAGCCGATGGGAACCAGCTCCAGCAGCTTCGTCTTGGGGAAGCCCAGCGCGTCCTCGTCCTTGGTCTTGCCGATGGACACGCTCACCTTCGTCATGGCGTAGCGCCCGGAGGCGAGGCCCGCGAGGTTGACAATCTGCGTGGTGCCGTCCAGCCGCACAAGGCGACCCCATGCGGCGCAGACCTGAATGTCGGAGTTCTTGATCCGCTTACGGTCTGCCTCCATCTTCAGCGCCCAATCGCTCAGGTCACCATCCGCCTCGTCGGCGGGATAGGCAGCCTCCATGAGGAAGAAGCAGGGCTTGTGGCAGACCGTCATCAGCTCCTTCTGTGCTTCGCTGACCGCCTCCCACAGCTCCACCGTGCTCTCGCCGACTATGTGGACGAACTCGAACTCCTCGTTGAAGCTCTTGATCTTCTCAATCGCGCCCAGCACATCGCCGTTCGTCATGCTCGGTGCAGTGGTCTTGAGGGTGTAGGTGTCGCGCACGAGGAAGGAACTGGGCTTCTGATCCGGCGAGCTCGCCTCGGTGAACTTGATCGTCAGGCCCGTGCCCTCGATCTCGTAGCTGCCAGTGACGGGGACGGTGATCTCATCCGAGAAGTTGTCGCCGTCGATGGAGTAGACGAAGGCTGCGGTGTTGAGCCCGCCCTGCGCGGTGAAGCGCACGGTGAGCGCGTAGGCGTTGTTGGGCGAGCCCTGCACGGTCACGCTGCCGCCGCCGTCGCCCGTCTTCGTGACCTCGCCGATCGTGCCAGCGGTGCTCGCGGCGACAGGGATGCAGAACACGCGGGCCGCGCCGCCCTGCACCGCGTCCATGACCGCATCGGCCAGCGGGGACAGGCCCAGCTTGGACTTGATGGTGCTTGCGCCCATGCTGCCGAGGATGGTGATGGGCTTTTCCGTGACGGAGGGGGAGACGCCGATCTTGATGTGCAGACCGTCGCCCGTTGCCGTGGCGAAGCCGAGCAGTCCGTCCGTGACGTTGCTGCGTACATCTCTAAGCATTACTTCCTCGCCTCCTTGCTCTTGCGCCCGTTCATCGGGCTGTTGTTGAACTTGGCGACGGCGGCGAGGAACTCGTCCTCCGTCATCGCCTTACCGGGCCGCCAGCCATTCGCGGCGCATACGCCCGCATAGGTGGCACGCCCGACCTTGTGCCGCTCACGGAGCTTGTCGATCGGCACAAGCTCCGGCGCGGCAGCGCCTTCCGGCTTCTGTGTTTTAGTCGCCATCTGTAGGCTCCTTTCTTGTGATCTTCTCCACGGACGTCACTCTGACGTCAGTCAGAGGTGCGAAGCCCGTGTCGCGGTAAACGCCGCCGTTGAAGGTGATCATCACCTGCACGGCGACCTGTGCTTTCAGGAGTGAGTCATCCTTGTCGACCCAATCCGCTCCCTCGATCTCAATGGGGACGAAGTTGCCGTCGATGTAGATGCCACGGTCAAGGCTCGCCACGAAGCGGTCGAATATCTCCTCGACTTCATCGTCGGTGTAGCCGCCGATGATCACGCCGAACGTGGTCGTCCGCTCCATGATCTTCCGCCTTTTGTGCAGCGTTCCCTCTTCGTCTCTGTATTTCTTTTTGGAACCGTTTCGGGTGAAAGTCTCACGCTCGAACAAGACCGCGCCGATGTGGGACTCCTGACTCTTCTCCAGAGCCTTCTCTGTGGTAAACGGCTTGGACTTGATGCCCGCCGCTTTCAGTTTGTCGATGAGATATTGCTTGCTTTCCGTGTAGAGCAAGAGATCAATCCTCCTTCTGGATGAACTCCTCGACCGTCGCCTTCATCTCCTGCATATCGTCCTCCGAGAGACCGAGGAAGGGACGGGCCGGGATGGTGATGCGGACTTGCTTCTTCGTGACCCACTTGCCGCCCACCTGAAAACGGAGGGCTTTCTTCTTCCGCGCTCGGATGGTGCGGCCCGGTTCTCCGAACTGATGTGTCGCCGCATACTTGACGTTCGTGCCGACCGCGAAGCCGGAGGCGTCCGACTTGGCGTGGATGGAGTTGCGGAGCTGCGCGGACTGGATGAGCGTCTTGCCGCCCTCTTGCGCGGCGCGGATGGAGGTCTTCCACCTGCGCCCGTCCGGGTCTTTGCTCTGCTTGAACCGTTCCAGCGTCGACTCGCGCACGCCCTCGGCCAGCGCCGCGTTGATGCCCTGCTTGTCGATCTCCGAGAAGCTCCTGATCCTGCGGAGCATCGCCCGCGTGTCGCCGTCGAGTCGGATGCTGTACATGGCCATGCTTCACATCCCCCTCATCTTCTCGCGGGTAAATAGGCGGCTGTTGGACTTGACCTTGAAGCCGCCCGCCGCTGCGCTCGCCGGGTCTTCCGTCTCCGTGCCGATGGACACCGTGCCCTCCGCGACCAGCGTGAGAAACTTGATCGCCGCGTTGTAGCGGTTCAGGTAGGTCTTCTGATCCGTCCCCTCGTCAATGCCGATGCGGGAGAACAGATTGTAGACCGCGATGTCCTTGGAGAACTTGTTAATGACCCTCGGGGCCGGGGCCAGAGGGACGGCGTACCTCTTGGCGAGGTAGCCGTCGATCTCTGCGTCCGCGTCGGCGATCGCCGCGTCGATGATCGGGGAGACCAGCTCTTCACGCTCGGCGGGGTCTTCAATGAAGGTGTCGCCGATGATCGCGTTGAGCGCGTCGTCCTTGACCATGTCCCGTACTTCAGCGCGTGTGCTGTAGCTCATGCCGCGCCCTCCTTTCTGCCCCGGGCGGTTTAGGTGGTGGTGCCGTCAGAGCCGTAGGCCATCTGCCAGAAGCCGAAGCCCGCGTTGCCGCGAGAGTCCGCGCCGTAGATGAACTTCTTGCTCATGAAGACGTTGTCGTCGGTCTCGTTGGTCTTGGAAACGAACTTCGCCTTCTTGCGCTGCTGGTAGATCAGCGGCTTGACGGGGCGCTTGGTGCAGAGCAGGAACCAAGCAGAGTCGCTTGCGAGGCGAGGCTCCACATGGATCTCCGCCGTGCCCTGCATGGTGTTCTTCGTGCCGTTGATGAAGTCGGCGACGAGAATGTCGCGGGCGTCCGCTTCCAGCGCGGGCGGCACGACCAGCAGGTCGGGAACCAGCGCCAGAGGGCGGCCCTTGCTGTTCTTCAGGCTCATCATGGACGCACGTGCCGCCTTGTAGGCGTTCATGCTCAGCTTCGCGGTGCCCTTGTTGCTTGCCTTGTCCTTGCCGACAGGGTGGTCGGTAGCGAAGAACGCCTTGCCGTCGTAGCACTTCTCGGTGAAGCCGTTGGCCAGCAGACCGTAGACCAGCTCGTCGGGATGCAGCGCGGCGGACTCGCCGAGCATCTGAATGGAAGGATTGTAGAGGCCGATCTTGTCGTCCTCGACCGCGTTGCGGTCTACGCCGACGGTCAGCTCGAAGTCCTTGTTCCTGATGACATAGGCGGAACCGGAGAGGTTCTGGATCTCGCGCTCGCCGATCCACTCCCTCATGCCGGGGATGTCGCCGAGCCATGCATAGGTCTCGGACTCGCTGGTGCTGGGCACGACGGTCGCGACCTTTTCATAGGTGGGGTGCTGCCCTTCAAACGCCTTATTGAAGATCGTGTTGAAAGCAACATAGATGCCTCTAAGAGCCTGCGGGGTGATAATCATTTGAATGTACCTCCTTACTCAATTAGCCGCCTGTGCCCGTGGCGGCAGCGGCGACGGGAATATAGCCGCCACACTCGACGGCGACGCCCTCATTGTCCACGCGGACGACGATGCCAGCCACGGACGTGCCCGTGGCGAGCGCCGTGACGGTGTGGTCGTCCTCCATGTAGCAGGGCTTGAGAACGTGGGCGGCGGTGATCTTGTTCGCAGAGGTGGCGGTGTTGTCAAAGACGAACACGCCACGAGCAACGCGGACGACCAACTCGCCGTCTGCACCCGCGTTTGCCACAGTCTCCTCGGCGCGGCCCACAGCGGTCAGGTTCTCGGCCTTCTTGCCGGGAATCGCGTAGCCGTCCGCATCCAGAGCAACGAGTGCGCCCTGATAAATGGTGGTGCTGCCCTTCACGGGTACCGCGATGACCTTCGCGCCGTTGGCGATCTCAGGGGTATCTCTTACATCAGTCAGTTTTGCCATGATCTTAGTCCTCCTTCATACCGTACTTCTTGACGTCGTCGGGCGTGACGCCGAGCTGCTTGCAGACCAGCAGGGTGTCGGCGTCCAGTGCGTCGCTCTTGAGAGCCTTGACGTCGCCCAGTTCGATCTTGTCCATCGGCACGATCTGTGGAGCCTTCTCCACGAAGGAGCCGAAGCCCTTCGGGTCACTCAGGGCGTAGCCCTTGGCCCATTCCTTCTGCGCCGGGGTGATCTTGCCCGCCTTCAGGGCGAGGGTGACGGCGTCGTTGGCCTCGCGCTCTGCGTTCTGCTGCTTGAGTGCCTTCAGCTCCTCGGCGAGGTTGACGCCGTCGACCGTGCCGCTCTTGAGTTCCATGATCTTCGCGGTTACGTCCTCGGCGGCAGCACCTGCCTTCAGGCCCAGCAGCTCGCAGACCGCCTTGTTTGCCACGACGTTCTCGGGCGGCTGCTTCTCTGCTTCCTTGAGGCTGCGGTTCTCGGCGAGGCAAGCCTTGAGCGCCTCCATGACCTGCTCCTCCGTGGCGTCCTCGCCCAGACCGAGCAGCTCCGCCAGCTTCTTGATGTCCATAGAATGTTGTCCTCCTTCAAAATTGTCTGAATTGACGATGGGGTTCATCCCCTCGATCGCCGGAGTGTTGGTAAGCGCCAGCGAGTGGAGCCCGACCGCCTTGTTGTCCGCCTTGCGGACGTTCACGACCGGGGAAAGGTAGCGGTACTCCTTGTTCTCAAGGTACCGCGCCCCTCGGGGCGTCCACTCGACGACGGCCTTGATCTGTCCATCCTCCAGCTTCAGCTCCTTCACCCATCCGGCTGCGGGTGCCTCGCACCCTTTGAGCGTCTGGTGCTCGTAGTCGACGACGAGATCCACGCCGCGCTTGGCAATCTGCGCCTTCATCGCCTTGTAGCTCTCCTCGTCCACATCAAACTCACCCTTCGAGCTGACAACGTGGCCGATGGGGAGGACGAAGATCGTCTCCGGCGCTCCCACGAGCTCCACATTGCCGCCTTTCAGGGTCAAAAAACCGTCCATTTGCATCTGTCCTCCTTTGGTGTCGCCGCGAGCCGCACGGAAACGGCGTTAGAGCGCGTGCGCACGCCCCTTAATTGTCGCACCCGTCAAATTACCCTACCGAGAGCAAAACGCGCACAGCAGGGCTCTGTGGCCTTATGGCGGTGTGTTCCCCTTTTCGCGCTCTTGGTACGCCTTTTTGAGCGGCTCGGGGTAGCCCGTGAGGTCTGGCTGATAGCGTACCTTGGCGGGGTTGGTATCGAACTGCGGGTCGGGCAGGATGTTGACGAAGCGCCCGTCCTCCAGCCGCGCCGCCCTCGGCGCTTCGGTCTCCACCGTCAGCCCCCGCTGCTCCATCTGACGCTTGGAGAGTGTCTTGACCGTGCAGCGGCACTTGAAGCCGTTGGGTGGGAACCATGTGTCCCAAATGGGATCGTCCGCCATGAACACGCGCCCATCCATCGCGAGGTGACTCGGGCGGGTCTTCGAGTCGTTGACGGCGTCGTACTGCCAATAGGGCCGCAGTGCCTTGACGCCCGGTTCGGTCATCTGCTTGTAGTGGCCCACATTGTAGGCCGTCTGGATGTTGGTGCGGAAGATGTTCTCGGCTTGGTAGGGCGTGATGCCCTCGTAGCCCTCCACTTCGAGGAAGTCGTTCATATTCTCGCGGAACTCCGCGAGGCTGTTGCCCTCCTCCAGCGCGGCCAGCAGCTCATCGTAGAACTTCTTGAGCACCTGCGCCTTCGTGTAGCCGCTGACCGTAAAGGCGAGGGCGCGGTACTCGGCGGCGATCTGATAGAACCGCGAGGCGGTGACGGGGACGCGCTCTTTGAAGTACGCGACCGCCTCCTCAAAGGTCATATCCTTACGGCTGAACAGCGCGGTGAGTTCATCCATCCTCGACCACCCGCCCCTCAAGGTCGGCGTAGAGCATGACCTTCTGCAGCAGCTCCTCGACCTCGGAGACGTCCATCGCGGCGTAGAGCTCGGCGACGGCTGCGTCGTCCTCCATCAGCTCACGGAGCTGTTCGAGGCTGTCGGCTTTCTCAATCATTTTGAGAACCGGCTCGAACGCACGCTTGAAGCTGCCCGCGCCCTTGCGGAGCGCTGCGGCGGCGAGCCTGTCGATGTGCTGCTGCGTGCCGATCGGTGCGTCGGCTCCCGCCTTGAGGGAGAGCAGCGCGTCGCTCTTGAACGGCAGCACGCCGCCCATGCCGCCCCCGTAGGTGGGCTTTGCGATCTCCTCGCCCTCCTCCGGCTCAGGGATGGAGAACTTCTTGTAGACGAAGCTCGTGGGCACCCGAAGCCCGACCTTTTCAATGAGCGTGCCGAGGATGGTCGCCGTCTGCGTCAAGTCCTCGGACTCCTCACAGTCGAAGCGGATGTAGGGGATGCGCTTGTCCTCGCCGAAGTTGAAGATGCACAGCGGGCGGATGAGGTCGCGCCGGAGGGTGGACGCCAGCGCCTTGCAGTCGGCGACGGTGAGATCGTGCCGGACGTCGTTGTGCGTCTTGCTCTGCGCGTAGCTGCCGCCGCCCGAGTCGGAGGTCAGCGTCTGGCCGAGGATCGCCTTGGAGATCTGCTCGTCGCAGTAGCGGGCCAGCCGCTCATAGAGGTCAGAACTGGAGGTCTTCTCCGTGGTGATGAAGTCGATGCTCGTGCCGTCCGGGATGATGCCCGCCGCGTCGGAGCCGATCTGGATGAGGGCTCGCATGAGCGCCGCCTTGTCGCTGTCGCTCGCTCCCGGTGCGTACTTGCCCAGCCGGAGCGGCAGACCGTAGATCTCGGCGAAGCTGGCCCAGTCCTTCAGGTCGTAGTTCTTGAAGAGATACATCCACGCCACGACGCGGAGGATGCCAGCCCGGGAGGTGTGGCCGCTGCGGGCTTTGTACTTGTGGACGATGAACTTGTTCGCCGGGAGCAGGATGCCCTCCGGCGCGTCCTTCGTCCGCACCTTGAACGAGTCGTCCAGCGTGTCCCAAAAGAAACGCTTCTGATGCCGCGTCTTGATGTCCTGCACCACGACGTGCCCTTCGTCATAGCCCCACAGGATCTCGGAGACGGCGAAGCCCTTGCCGATCGCGTCGAGCAGGTCGTTCTCCACGTCCTCGAAGCTCTCGATGCCGTTGAGCTGCTCTTCGATGAAGTCGGCGATCTCCTTGTCCAGCGGTTCGTCGCCGAATGGGATCACCTCGAAGTCAAGGCCCGTGACGGCATTCTTGCGCGTCTGGAGCTGACTGAACAGATGCGGGTCTTTCTCCTCCATCTCCTCAAAGAGCTCCATCTGCCGAAGCACGTCGCCCGCGTCGGCCTCGCGGAAGATCTCCGCCAGCTTGACAGGCGTCAGGCCGTTGCTGGGGTACTCGCTGTACTTGTCGGAGACCTGCGCTACGGCGACCTCCCGCGTGTCCGGGCGTCTGAGCCGGGTGACAAACTGCTTGAGTCGGTTCATTCCCGCACCTCCTCGATGCGCCGCTGGGCGGTGGAGAAGTATTCGTCATCCAGCTCGATGCCGATGAAGCGCCGTCCCGTCTTCTTCGCCGCGACCAGCGTGGAGCCGCTCCCGGCAAAGGGGTCGAGGATGAGGTCGCCCGGTTTTGTGACCGAGGAGATGAGGTTTGCCAACAGGCCCACGGGCTTCTCGGTGGGATGCACCATCTTGGAGCTGTTGATCTTCGGGAAGGTGACAAGGTCTTTCGGACGGCTGCCGGGGAAGCTGTACTTGCCCTTGACCGCGAAGACGATGTTCTCATGCGACGGGGCAAACGCCGCCTTGGTGTCGCCCATGCCGTGGTAGACCTTATCCCAAATGACCTCGCTCTTGACGTTGAAGCCCGCGATCTTCATCGCGTCGATGAAGGTCTGCTCCACGTCCCAGCGGGTAAAGCAGATCAGGCCGCCGTGCCCGGACTCGCCGGACTTGAGCACGCGGAAGGCGTCGTAGAGGAACCAAATGAAGGGGCTCTTGTCGTTCTTGATGGACGCGCCCGTCTGAGAGACGTAGTTGATGCCGTAGGGCGGGTCTGTGATGATCGCGTCGACGCTCTCCGGCTCCATCTGACGGAGCACGGTGAGGCTGTCGCCGTGGATGATCGTGTTCTCTTGGATGATCATGTGCCTCACCTCCTTAGTAGGCTCCGCGCCGGAAGTCGAGGGCGCGGGCGATGACGCTTCTGTAGTCGACCCTGCGCCCGGTCTTGACGTCCAGCGCCAGCTTGACCGCCATCTGAAGGCCGTCCGGCGCGTCGTCGTTCTTGCCCATCGGGTACTCGGTCATCTGCTTTAACAGGGTCTTGTGTTTCTTGCTGAATTTGATGTAGCCATTCTTCACGAACGGCTGCAGGGACTGAATGCGGGCGTCCTTGTTCTGCGTGCTGTTGATCTCCTCGATGGGGAGGTACTCGCCGACCGCCGCCGCACGCTGCCGCATGATCTCGGCGAAGTAATACTGGAACTGCACCGTCTCCACGCCGAACTTGTAGTAGGGCCGCTTGTACTCCCGCTGGAGGCGTCGGCTCGCATCGAGGGCGTCCTCGATAATCTGATCCGGCTTGCGCTTGGCGATGTCCGCGATCACGACGTAGAGGTAGCCCGTCTGCGTGTCCTTCGCCAGCGCGATGATGGAGCTGGTGTCCGACTTCTTGTTCTTGCCCAGTGACGGGTCGTTCGCGCCGATAAAGAGGAACTTCGGGTCGGAGAAGTCTGGCTGCACCTTGCCCTCGTCGTCCCAAAAGTCAAACCACTCTTCTTGGAAGGTACAGTTCTCCGGGTCGATGGGGTCATTCTGGATCTCGCTGTTGAAGGACGCCTCACCCTCGGAGATGCGGATGACCATGAGGTCGTAGTAGGAGAGCTTCTCCTCCCATAAGACCGCCGTGCCCTCCAGCATCGCCTCGCGGTTCGCTTGGAAGAACTCCAGTGCATCCTCCTGTCGGTTGTCGTTGGAGAGATCGGTGAAGATGGATTCCCATGCGTCCCACAGCTCGCCGTTGGTGGCGAAGCTGATGACGCCCTGATAGCGCACCGACTTATAGCTCGGGTTCTTCGCTACGTTGGCCAGCAGCGCATCGAAGTGGAGCAGCGTGCCGATGTAAACGATGTCGGTGTAGGTGTCGCCCGCCTTGGAGACCGCCTTATAGAACCAGTCGCGGAGCTTCTTGCGTTGCTCCGGCGTGTTGACGTTCTCGTCGTTCTCCAGATCGTCGCAGACGATAAGGTCGGGACGCCACTGCTTGTGACGTCGGCCACGGATCTTCTTGCCCGAGCCGATTGCCTCAATCTTGACGCCGTTGGCCAGCAGGATGACAGAGGACTTCCAGACCTTGCCTTCCAGCTCGCCGAAGTCTTCCTTCAGGGCAGCGTTCTCCTCCAGCTCCGTCTTGATGTCGACGAGGAAGCCCTCGGCCTGTTCCGAGCTGTCAGAGAGGATGATGATGTAGTGCTTGTAGCCGTAGACGGCGGCGTGCAGGTCGTCCTTGAAAGTGAAGGTCGTGCTCTTGGCGTGGCCACGAGGCGCTTCGATCGCACGGCGGCACCCATCCACGCGGCTGATCCGCTTGGCGTCCACCTCCGGGTTCATCCCCTTCAGCACGCCCTCCCGCCATATCCTGTCCAGCTCGCCGTGGAACTTGGGCGACGGGCGGACGAAGTAGTGCGCGAGATAGGCCCGCCCGAAGTATTCAAGATCGAAGGCTCCGAGCTTCCGGCGCAGTCCCTTCGGCCCGGTCAGTTCCTTTCCGGCCCTGAAGTCCTCAAGGAGCTGCGCCCGCTGCTCGGGAAAGTTGCCGTCCTTTGTGACGTACTGCTCGAACAGCTCCCGCTGATACGCACGGTTTGCGACCGTTTCCCGGTCTTCCGGCTCTGTGAGCTTTTCGAGGTAGTCGTTCAGGTCAATCTTCGCCATCTGCCAGCACCTTCTCTCTTGCACGCTCCAGCACGTCGTGAAGCTCGCCAGCAAGCTCAGGGTGCTGCTTGATTGCCGCCATGAGCTCCGTCTCCATCTGCTCGAAGGCAAGCTCAGCTTTTTTCTTCATGTCCTGCCGGACGCGCTTTTCGTAGGTGGCGTTCCGGGCGAGGCTTGCGATGAGTCGCCCCGCCTTATCCAGCGGCATTTCCTGAAAGTCGTCCTCAGCGGTGCTGACTCGCTGCATGAGCCCGTCCATGAGCACCATCGACGCCGCCTTCGTGTAGTCGAGGTCAGGGTGGGCCTCCACCGCTTGAGCGATCGCCTGAGTGCGCTGGATGGTCTGCGCTACGCGCTGCGCCGCCTGTGTGGTGCGGATCGCATAGCGCCCGATCGCTGACTTACTGATCTCGTAGCCTTCAGCCTTGAGCCATGCCGCCAGTTCTTCATAGGTGTTGGAGGTGTCCGCAAGCCGGACGTCGAGTTGCCCCTTAATATCGTCCGGGAGCTTGTCGATCGTCGAGCTGACCCGCGTCCTCCGTCGCTCCGCCTTAGACATCGATGCCCGGGTCGTTGATCGTGCCCTCGACGAGATCGACGCCCTTGCGGGTGAGCTTGATGATGGAGTCCTTGCGGTAGGCGTTGTAGGCGTTCACCGATCGGTCGGTGAAGGTCACATAACCCGCCTCCTGCAGATACTCGATCGGCTTTGAAATGTCCGGCGAGTAGATCAGGCCGTCAGCGACGAGGGCGTTTGTGATCTGACGGACGAGCAAGGCGTTCTGACTGCCTTTTGCGAGGGCTCGGACGATGTAGCCCCGGATTGCTTTGTTCTTGCTGACCTCCTGCTCGGTCAGCTCGTCAAGGATTGCCATGAGGTCACTCCTCCTTTCCTTTGGCTTTGCCTCCGTAGAGGATTTGGTCGAGCTTGTCCTCGACCCTGTTCATGACCCGAATGTAGTCCTCCCGCGTCACATAGATCAGGGGGAGGTCTGCCTTCAGGTCGTTGAGGTTCTTGTCCAGCGTCTTGATGTCCTCGGCGTTCCGCTTGTCCGCCTCTTCAAGACTGGCGAGCGTCTTCTTCATAAAGAAGGTGAGCGCCCCGACGACGACGGTGCACAGCAGCGACGCCGCCGCGCCGATGAGGGCGGTGATCTGAGAGACGTCCATGTGCCGCCCTCCTTACCGTTCCGCTTCGCCTTCGATGAGCGCACTCTCCGGGAGGGTGATGTACGGCTCGTTCTGCTTGATCTCCAGCACAGCGGCCTCGATGCACTTCGTCAAATACTCGTCGAAGCTGCCGAGGTTCTTCGTGATGACCCGCTGCGCCTCCGGCGCGATCGACGCCTTGACCTCGTCAAAGACCTGTTTGCCCAGCGCGACCAGCTCCTCGCGGCTTGCCTTGCCGCCCTTGACCGCCTCGCGCAGCGCCTTTGCCGTGGTCTGCTCCATTGCGCCCACCGACAGCGTGGCGAGGTTCGCAACGTCCTCCAAGGCGTCGTCCAGCACCTTGCGGGTGGATGCGTCCTCGATCTGCGCGGTCTGCGCCTTCAGCTTGGATGTGCCGAGCCGGATGTAGTAGACCGCGTAGGCCCCGGCGAGGGCCAGCACGGCGAGCGCAACGTTGACCAGCAGCTCGGTCGCCGCGCTCTGGATGATCTCCATGCTCATGTTTGGTGTCCTCCTTTGGATATAAAAATAAGACTATGAGCTATGCTCATAGTCTTATTTTACCGTCCCTTTCAGGAACCTTATATATGTACTGCTTCTTAGAAATGTTGTCTTAGAACGTAGTGTTTTCCGGCTCGTCGCCGTAGTCGAGAAGGCTCATCTGTCCCTCCAGCTTCCCCTCGCCGCAGAGCTGCCGCACCCACCGCTCCGTCACGCCGTACTTGCGGGCGAGCTCGGGGTGGTTGTAGCCGTTGAACTCCGCTTTGATGTGAGCGTCTCGGACAGGGCGAAGGACACTCTCCGGCTTCTGGAGGTAGATGGTCGAGCCGCCGACGACCGAGCACAGCTTGTAGTAGTTCTCGACGCCGATCGTCTCCGCGATGATGCGGTTGTCGCCGTCAGGAATCATGTCGATCGTCAGTTCCTTTACGAGGTCTTCCATGTCCCGCCCTCCGCGTCCTTACTCGGTCACTTTTGTGAAGAGCTTCCCCAAGATACCGAACATCTCGCCGACCGTCACCTGTTCGCTGAACTTCTGCCGCCAGAACTCGGGGGAGTTGATGACGCCAGCCTCCGTGAGCGTTTCAAGCCCCTCCAGCTGATACGCCGGGAACTCCGGCTCCTGCTCCTCCGGCTCGCTCGGCGCGGACGTCTGCGGCACCTCGAACGCCATGATCTGACCTAACAGGGCGATAATCTTGCTGCCGTAGCCCTTGCCCGGTACGGCCCAGCCCTTGCCGTTGGGGTTGTCGCTTGCGCCCAGCCATTCCACATACTGCGCCGAGCCCCGTGTCACGAGGGAGAAGCGCGGGTCGACGCACCCGTTCACGAGCGCCTCCTTGGAGGCGTATGCCTTTAGGTGCTGGATCTGCGCCCGGACACCCGTGCGCGGGTCGGGGAAGGTCGCCGCCTGTCCTTTGGCGTTGCCGTTCAGCGCCCCGATGCCTGCGTAGTTGTTCTGCGTGGGGAGCACGATGCCGCCGTACTTGAAAAAGCCCGTCTCGTGGAGGCTCTGCGCAAAGGCGACGTCGCCGCGCACGCCCTCGGCCTCGCCCTCTTCGAGGAAGAACTGCGCCAGCTGCTCCAGCGAGCACGCCGGGAGCTGCGGCTCCGCGTTCTTGGATCGGGCGAACAGCGCCATCTGCTGTGCGCTCGCCTTGGCCTTGCCCATGATCTCCGTCTTGCCCGCCTCCGTGGTGGTCGCGCCGCCGTTCAGCTCCGTGAGCTTTGCGGCGACCTTCTGCTTGAACTGCGCCCAATGGGGCAGGATGTACAGCGGGCAGTTCTTCCTCGCGCCCTGCACGATGGAGTCCGGGTGGCCCATCCAGTGGTTGTGCGTGTACAGCTCGTTCACGCTCAAGCCGTGCTTCTTCAGCAGCAGTGCCGCCAGCAGCACACCGTTCTCTTCTGCCTTGAGGTCTTCCTTGCTGCCCGAGCCGTCCATGATGATCTCGATGGAGAGCGTCGTCTCGTTGCCGCCCGTGGCCTTCCGGCCATCGCCCGCGTGCCAGCCCACCTCGTCCTCTCTCAGGTTCTGCCATGCGTTGATGTCGTCGACGTAGTAGTGGACGCGTGCGTCGTTCATGTTGCCGTTAGGCCACGTCGCGCGGGTGTACTGCTCGGCGTCCTCCTCCACGTTCTTCAGGTCGTTGGTGTTGTGGATGGTCACGCCCTTGACCTTGCCCGTGCCGCCCGAGAGCAGACGGTCAGCCTTGTACTGTGCGCCCTTCTTGTATGCGCCGGAGTCCTTGGGCCAGACCGCGCCCCACGGGATGATCTTCTCGTTGATGACGAGGCCATGCTCCGTCCTCGTCGCGTCTGGTGTCAATTTTGCCATGATGTGAATCCTCCTATAAATTCATGACCGGGTTGTAGACCTTCTCGACATACTCCCCGATGCTGTATTGCTCGCGCCCCTCTGTTTTGAGTTGCTGCATGAACCGATCGGTCTCCACCGCCAGCTTCATCAGCTTCAGGATGCCAACCTGCTCCGATGTCACTTCGTGCAGCTCCGGCCCCACCGTTGCCATGATCGCCTTGCGGAGGTAGAAATCTGCGGTGTAGACATCCATCTCGCTGAAATCCTCCCACACCTCCCGGGCGAACTTCTTGCGGTTGAGCCGGGGCTTATCAGGTGGGAGAACGCCGTCCGCTTGGAGCTGCTTCTTGATCGCCGCACGCTCGGCCTTCTCCCGCTGCGTGAGGCGTTTCTTCCCCTTTGGCATTACATATCACCTCCCGCTGCTTCCGTGCCGTCTCCGCCCTCCTGTGGGCCGTATCCGAGCCTTGCGCGGTAGACATTCATCGCCCGCATGACCTGTGCGGTGGCTGCGTCGCTCGCCAGCTTCTCGCCAAGACGCTGCCGATCCTGCGCCGTACCCTCCGTGGAGGTTGCGCGAGGGATCTCCGCCATGTCCTCTGCGTGTAGCTCTGTCAGGCGGCGGGCAACATTGGGAGGGAGTTGTTCATAGTAGACCCGCAGGAACACAAGCCCCGTGTCCCTGCAGATGTCCATGCCGCTGCGGATGCTGTCCTGCATCCGCGCTATGCGTTCCAGCGCCGCGAGGATCGCTCGTTCCTCTATCACAGCTCCGCCTCCTTCCGGCGCTGCCGTGCGAGGATTGCCTTGAGCCCTTCGATGACCTTCTCGCATTGCGCCATGTTCAGCCATTCGATGCGGTCGACATGGGCCACGCGCTTGACAAAGCCTTGAATGCGGCGCGGGTCGTCATTCCAGCCCAGCGCCTCGCACAGCGCGTAGATCTTCCGGCGCTGCGCGGTGGTGCGGATGTCGCCGCCCGTGTCCGTGCGCTTGTCCCGCACACTCCGACTCACACTGTCCTTCATGTTCTGCAGCACGCGGGCAACAGTGTTGACCTCGCCCTGCGTCAGCATCTTCATGGACTCCTTGCCTGTCTCGCGGTAGACAACCGCGTGCAGATCTTCGTCCGTGAGGTGCAGCTCCGGCGACTTCGCGATCGCCCACAGCGTGCGGATGGAGGGCTGTTTGCGCCCAGTCCTTGCTGCTGTCATTCCGTGAGCCCCCTTCCTCAGTTGCCCGCCTTGATCTGCTCCAGCTTGGCGATGTTCACCTCATAGCCGAACACGTCGCTCTGTTTCCACGTTGCGCCCACGGCGTTCACCGTGTCCTCACCGTACTTCTTCAGAGTCTCCTTGCTGACCTTCTCTTCCACCACGATGCAGTCCGTCATCTGGCGGGACTTGAGACGGCGGATGATCTCCTCCAGCTTCTCCTTCGCCCGGGGCAGCGAGACGGATGTGGAGAGCCGGAAGCCTACCTCGCCGAACGTCAGCACCATCGACTTCGTCTTGCCCATCTCGTCCCTGTGGTCGGTGACGAAGCTCTTGATCTCGCGCTCCAGCTTGGCCACATTGTCGTTGAGCGGCTTGCTCTGCTCCTCGGCGACCTTCTGCGCCCCTAAGATTTGCTTCTGCATATCGCTCTGGATCTCGCCCAGCGCGATCTGCGCCTCGGCGATCTGACGGAGGGCGTCGTTCACGTCCTCCCATGAATGGAGGCTCGGGGCCTCGACTACTCGTTTCCTTGCCATGTTTGCGGCTCCTTTCAATTTGTTAATGTTGCGGGCTTTACGCCCGGTAGTCTTGCTTGGTGCGCTTGCCGCGCTCCGGAATCTCGGTGAACAGTGCCACAAGACCCATCGGCAGCGTCAGGAGGATCGCTGTCGCGTCCCGTTCCTCCGGCGTCCCGCCGTAGGCCGCCATCAGGAGCAGCACGCCGGAGAGCAGGATGAGGATCGCTCCGCTGATGCGTTCTATTCTCATATTCGCTGTCCCTCCTTAAAGCATCATCATGGACGACGCCTGTGCTATGGTCTTCACCGTCACCGTCTCCTCGCCCGTCTCCTTGAGGATGCGTCGGACGTTAGAGAGCGTGCGGTCGAGCAGTCGGAAGCACCCGGTCTGCATATTGCACGCCCGCGCTTTCAACTCCACCAGCGCCTCCGGCTCGATCTGGAAGTCCGTGAGATAGCCCTCCACCTCCGAGGGGGAGAGGCCCCGCAGCGAGGCGTAGAAGTCCACCCGGTTCGCCATACGCACGAGGTAGGTCTTGATCTGTGCCTCCAGTTTCGGCTCGCCCGCGATCACAAGGCCCACGTCGCTCTGATCGAACACCGCCCGCAGGATCTCCATTTTCTTCTGTGTGTACTTGCTCACCAGCTTGTCCGCCTCGTCGATGATCAGCAGGTAGCCCTTGTTCGTGTTGAAGAACTCCCGGATGCCGTTCACCCTGCGCCAGATCGTGCCGTAGCCGTTGGGGAGCCCGATGCTCCGCTCGATCGCTTCCACAAGGTCGCGGCTGCTCATGGTGTCGTCGCACTCGATGTAGGCCACGCGGGAGAGCTTCGCGTACTGCCGCAGGGCGTAGGTCTTGCCGTAGCCACTGCGGGCGACTACGATGCCGAGGCCAATGTACTCCTGGCAGCTCTGGCATACACCGAGCACGGCCTTCGCGTCCCGGCTCTCAAAGAATACGGGCGTCTGCCACGTCTTGCCCTCTGACTTCGCCAACGGCGTCGTCAGGTCGACCGCCTCGCCCGTCTGCCGGGTGAGGAAATCCGTCAGCTTGCTCTCAAGGTCGTTCGGGTTGCTGTCATACTTGCCCGTGAGATACCGGGAGACGGTGGTGCGGCTGTAGCCGATGTCCTTGGCGACCGCCGCGATGCTTGAGTGCTGCGTCTGGATGTAATTGTTCACGCGCTGTGCGAGGGGGCTGATGTTGGTGTAGATTGCGGTGCGCTCCGCTGCTGTAACTTCCATGATGTACCTCCGTTATTATTCGTTCATCGCTCTCAAAAGGGAGAGCGCCTTGTCGCCTTTGGCGTTGAGGAAGGTGTCGTCCGTGACCTTCTTCCGGCTCGCCTTGCTTGCCTGTTCCGAGCGGAACATTCTGTCCTTTGGCAGGGAGACCAGCTTCTGGCTCGGCGTGGCCTTGATGGTCAGGTCGATCATGCCCACTGCATCCGAGGGCCTTGCACCGTCCTCAAGCCGCAGCTCGTAAGGGCGGACTCGCTCCTCCAGATACTCCCTGACCTCTCGCTCGTTTCGTTTCTGATCTCGCAGATGCTTCTCCAGTGCCGCCTGAGAACAATGCGGGCCGAAGGCGAGCAGCTCGGCAGACACCGCCTCACAGATCTTCTTGCCGTCCATGTCGTACACATAGAGCTTGGTGACATCGTCGATGTCCCACTTGATGTTGACTTTCTGATTGACGTAGTAGGCGAGCTCCGTGTCCGTGTAGAGTGTGCCGAACTTGTTGATGCCTTGGTTTGTGACGCGGGCGGTCGCCGCCTTCATCAGCAGCATCGCCGCGTACTCTCGGGGTGGGGCTGCCTTTTCGTAGCGCGGGCCGTTCTCGAACATCTCAATCGGCGTAACCCATTTCTCGCCCGCGTCGCTCAGGCCGCGATGCTTGCGGGTGTGATACTTGGTGTTCTTCCACTCCGTCCAGACTTCGAAGAACTCCTCCATCGTCAGCAGCTCCCCGCGCTCCAGCATCTGGTCGATGTCCTTCTGCCGCTTGGCGTAGGTCTTCGAGCCTGTCAGCGTGCCCGTGTAGCTCTCAAACCACTTGGAGAATTTCGAGCAGACCGTGGAGAAGAAGCGTTCAATCGGTTTGTCCCAAGGCTGATACGGCAGCGAGCGTCCGACCTCTTGGATGCCGATGCTCTGATAGAAGCCGACCGTTTCCGAGTCAAATGCGAAGTCAAGGTCGATTTTGCGGTGTTTGCGTTGCTTGCGGTTCTGCCCGGTCATGACCTCGGCAGTATAATCCTTGCCGTTGTCGACGTGCAGGATGTGGGGAACGCCGCCCGGATTGCTGTAGATCATTTTGACCAGCGACTCCTTCAGCGTCTGCGAATTGGCGTTGACGCACACTACATCGCCGATGATAGCGCGGGAGCGCATATCCAGCCACGCAACCAGCTTCGGGCGCACGGCCTTGATCTTGCCGTTCGGGGCCGTCCACTGCACCCAAAAGTCGAAGGTGTGCTCGTCGCCGACGACATACTCCATGACTTGAAGGCTCGTCGCGTCGCGCTTGCCCTTCATCATCCGCTTGTTCTTCCACTCCCGCGTCCCATTGGCGGCGAGGAACCGGGCAGACTCCGCACCCCGCTGTCCCATGAGGAACTTGATATACCGGGCCACCGTCTTGATGGAGGGATACTCCTCCCACTCCCGCCGCTCCGCCTCCAGCTCAAACCGTTCATAGAGCATCTCGATTGTGCCGAGGTTCGCCGCGAACCGCTTGTCGAACCAGATGTTCTCAATGATCGCCTTCTGCTCGTCCGTCAAGCTCGGGAACGTACCCGTCTCCTTTGGCTTCCGGCACAGCGCCAGCGCCCGGAAGTAGTCCCGGCTCTTGCCGTCCTCCTTCTCCAGCTTCAGCGCCCATGCGTTCGCCTCCAGCACGTTCTTCATGTAGCGGTACAGGCTCTGCGGGCTGATCCCCAGCCCCAGCGCGTACCGCTCGGCGTAGCCCGTGCGGTCAGGGCCGTCATAGTCGATGAAGTCTTGCACCCGTGCCGCCAGCTCTACCGCCTCATAGAAGCGCTTCTTGTTCGCCTCCGTGTACTGGTTCAGGTCGGCGGTGACGTACCACGGCACGGCCTCCTGCGCTCTCTTGTCTATGATGACCTCACTCCCTTCCACCTTCTGCGCGGCTCGCCATGCCTTCCGCGCCTTTGCCGAGAGGGAGCTTGTCGAGATCAACACCTGATCCTTGCCGCCGCCCTCCCGGGCCTGTGACTTTACGTTATGCTGTTCGGGGCTTCTTTGAACGCGCTTCTTCATGGCCTCGTAAGTGATACCTTCAAAAGCCGCTGCCTCCTCCAGCGTGATGAATACGTCCGGCACTCCGTTCCCTCCCTTCCGTGCGTCATGCCGCGATCGCCCGCTCCGCCTTCTTCGGGTCGAGCGCGAGGGTGGCGATGATCGCCGGGAGGTACTTCTCGCCGGAGCGTGTTCCGTTCAGGATGTAGCTCATGTACTGCGGGCTTGTGCCCACCGTGGCCGCCAGCTCCGCCCGGCTCATGTCCCGGTCAGCCAGCGCCTTCACCACCATCTTCCCGAACGGCGTCAGCCGTTTCTTCGGGCCTCTCATCGCTTGCCCTCCTTTCCCATCGTTCTTAGACTTACTTCCGAATGACCGCCCAGCCCAGCGAGACTGCCACGCCTATGAACGCGGTGACGCTCACGGCGGGGACAGGGCAGCGCATCAGCAGCAGCGCCGCCGCGAAGCCAAGCGTCGCGAGGATGATGAGCCCCGCCGTGATGATGAACGCCGCCGCGCTTTGCGCCGTGCGCCCCGCACGCTTTCGCGCCTCCCGCTTTACTTCTCTCTCAAGTAAGTTGAGAACGAGGTCGTAGCTGCGCACGCTCTGCGCCGCTTCAAAGAATTGCTGCTCCATCCCCGGCAGCGCCCGGAACGGGTCGCGGGGGTTGCCCGCCTCCCGCAGCCGCGCCGCCGCGTTTCGCCGTGCGATGACGGTCGCGCCGATCGCGGTCTTGAGGTCTTCTGTGCTGAACATTCTGCTGCTCCTTTCCTTTGCCCTCCCGATCGTGTATAATGGAGCTGGGCCGCTGCCCGGGGAGGGGGTGTTGTCTATGGCTGATGCTGCCCTTGATGCCGTCGAGCGTGTACTCGACGAGGTCGACAAGAGCCGCGACGTTGACTGGTCTATTCTCGGCGAGCGTCTTCGCTCTGCCATTCTCGACTCTGGCGAGCACGTTGACGCTGGGTTCACCGAGGCCCAGAAGGCGGCGATTGTTGCCGTCTGCCGGGAAACTTATTATGCGGCGTCAGTAGTCGCAAGGGCCTACGCCTTCAAGGCTGTCGAGGCTCTTCTGGAGCGGAGCGGCGAGTGAGCGCTTCTGCTGCGTACTCCATGCGCCCCTCCCTGATCCTCTCCGCCGCCTCTCGGATTGCTTTCACTGGAGGATGGTAGTAGGCGGGAGCATCATCCGGAGCCGTCCGCTTGTCGGGCGGCTCTTTCCCTTTGAGTGGCTCGCCTGTCAGCCATGCCAGCCAGCACGCGCGGCAGCTCACGCCGTCGCAGTGGGCGGGGATAGTGGGTGGACAGGGCGCGGAGATGATATCCGCGATCTCGCCCGCCGTGGCCTCCGGGGCCTTGAGCAGTTCAAGTCCTGTCATGCTGCGCCTCCCGGTACTTCTTCACCGCGTGGTTCATGGTGTAGAGGCGGTTCAGCTCCCGGAGCAGCCGATCATACTCCCGCTGCATCGTCTCCCTCGCGTGGCCCGTCAGCTTGCCCATCTGCCCGTCGACGTCGACCGCCATGCGGAACACGTTGCGGTAGATCGTGCAGTCGTTCTCCGGGCACTCGCCGAGAAGCGCCGTCCCGAGCTGGTGGAGCTCCTCCAGCCGATGCGCCGGGATGCGCTCTGTCTCGTGCTGGAAGCCGTTGAACAGCTCGCCGCCGCCCTTGGTGTATTCGTCCACCTCCCGCAGCAGGTGCCGCAGCCGGGAGAGGTCTTCAAAGCTCACGCCCTCCAGCACCGTCTCCCACGCTGCGCCCGCCTCGGCGATCTGCGCCGCATAGTGCTCGCGCTCGTTCTCCTGCAGGATCTGTCCGTCCCGCAGCGCCGCAAGGTAGGCCAGCGCCTCATGCCCGCCAAGCAGGGCGGTCAGGGTGTCCTCAGCGTGCCTCACGCCCTCGATGTGCTCCCGCAGCGCTCGCTCGCTCCGCTCCCGGATGCGTAGGTCTTGTGCCTCCGCGTCCTCGTAGAGCTGTCCCAGCGGGCACTTCGCGCAAATGGCGTCCAGCTCCTCCTGCGTGTGTCCGGCCCGGTTCTTGCACCGTTCGTCGCACACGAACGCCAGCAGCTCTTCGGGGTTGCGCGGCATGGGGCCGTCCAGCCGTCCCGCGCCGAAGGTGTCCGGGTCGGTGATGACCTCGCTCTCCGGCAGGAAGCCGATCTGATGCAGCGCCATCTTGAAGCCGTAAAGCTCGTGCGCGGCGGTGCGCGGATCGGTGTCGGGGTAGTGCTTGCTCTTGACCCGCGTGGCAAGGCGGCGCGTCCAGCCCTCGATCAGGGCGGCAGGCTCCACCGCCTCCTCGGTATAGCTCTCATTCGTTTCCACGGCGGCGGTGTAGGTGGGCGGCTCGTCCGTGATGTCCTCCTCGGACTCCAGCCCCCGTGCCAGCTCCACGGCCACCTCCAGCGTGTCCGCGTCGTCGTACTCCATCGCGCCCCGGTCGATGTCCAGATTGCCCGTGTAGACCTCCGCGTCGATCACGCCGTACTCTCCGAGGGCCGTGCCCTCGTACTCGCGCTTCTCGCGGTCGTTGAACTTGACCACGAGGAAGCCGTTGATCTTCTTGATCTTTCTCATGCTGCCGTCATTCCTTTCTGCCCTGCCATCTTCAGACCGGGTGGGGCAGTTCCCGGTGACGCCCTTCCGGGCGTTTCGGCTTAGTGGTGGGTCGCTTCAAAGTTCTCAATCGCCCAGCGGTTGCCCGTGGCGTACACGGCCCGCCGCGTCCGTTCCTGTGGCGTTTCCCGCCTCGGCATGGCCGCCAGTGCCTCCATCATGCCGCACCTCGGGCAGATGTCTGTCTGGTTGTCCGCTCGCGACAGCGCGGGCGGCTCGTTGTATGCTCGCCCACACAGCGGGCAGATGTGCGGTTGCTCCTTCATGCTGCTGCTCCTTCCTGCAAAGCTCATCCGGCCAGTGGCGGGATGACGCGGATTGTGTCGTGGTACTTGTTCAGAATGATTAGCTCGCCGTTTGCTTTCTGCTTCACGACCAGCCAGTTCTCCGGGGCGAGGCCCGCTTGCCCGAGCCGGATCTTCTGCTTGCGGGTGGGCTTCTTGCCGCGTCTCATGATCTGCCTCCTTTCCTTTTCTCGGCGTTTGTGGTAGAGTAAAAGTGAACGGCGAGGGTCGCTGAGAAATGAGAATCAGAACGACTTCCTCTAAAAGGATCTGCGGTGCGCCAACACCTGCCGATTCCAACCGCGCAAGCTCTCTCGACTTCTTTCGCTATGCTTCGGTTTGTAAACTTTCGAAGCATCGGTGCTGCTCTTGCGGTACTCCCATACGGCGGCGAGGCGTCCGCCGTGTGGTGCTTTGCCCAATTTGTAACGCCGGGAATGAATTGAAGTAAGGGGGGAAGACCCTCGCCGCTCGCTTTTACTCTACCGTTCGCCGATTTGCTATTTCCTTTTCGGTCGGGGTGTGCTATGATTTATTTTGCTTTATTCATAAACCACTTTTCGCACTTAGTATAGCTCGCATTTACGAGTTTGTCAATAGTTTTGCGTGTGAATTACCCGCAATTTCGAGGAGGTATTTTTGTGTTCAGTGCCCTACTAAAAAAACTACGCTCTGAAAAGAACCTTACCCAAGGCCAGCTTGCGAAAGAAGTTGGCGTTTCTCCCGGAAACGTCGGCGATTGGGAGACTGGGAAAAGCAAGCCGGGGTATAATGCGCTTGCTTCGCTTGCCCGAATTTTCGAGGTGTCCGCCGACTACTTACTCGAAATTGAACCGTCCCCCGCAAAAGCGAGCGACGACCTCTTCGCCCATCAGAAGACGGCGGGTTTGATCTGCGACGGCTCGCCGCTGGAGGGCGAGGAGGCCGATCTGATCGCCATGTATCGCCTCCTGCCGGAGGAGCAGCGGGAGGACATTTTTGACCTCGTTCATCTCAAATATCGAAAGCACGTCGAACGGAAAAAAGAGTCTATTTACTGGACGTATCACAACGGCAGCTCCGCAACAAAAAGCGGCCCCGCCGAGGACGCTGAAGCCCAAGGTGGAACCGCTTGATTTTTTGCGCTGTTTTGATTTAGTTGTAAATCTGTTTTCTGTCCCATTGATGAAGCGGCGAAAAACGAGGGTAGAAAGCCCGAAAACCCTTGAAAACAGGGCAATGGGACACAGTCCCATCGGTTTTGCAGATTTGTCCCATTGCTCGCCGCCTGTTTTGCCCCGCTTCGCCGCCCCGCCGCGCACGCCTCGCACGGCCAGCGCACGCCCTAATCCCCGCCGATCCGCGCCGAAAAGCCCCGTTTTCCCCAAAACTCGCACGCTCTAACGCTCCGTTAGCACGCTTGCCCCTCTTGCAATCCGCCGCCGCGTCTGCTACAATAGCAGCATGAGCCGCGAAGCTCTCGTCCTCTTGGTCTGCTGCTGTGACTTCCGGGACGGGGCCGAGCGGCTCATACCATCTAAAAGCCTCGGAAATGCCGTTATACGGGCGTTTCCGGGGCTTCTTTGTATTCTGCGTATGTGTGCGCCTCGCCGCGCCGTCGCCGTTGTGCGGCCTCGTGGGCGTGAAAAAAGCGCCGACCGCCGCCGACGCATCCTCATCTCAAGATTGTTGATAATTCGCGTCTCCGTCCCGCGCCGAAAGTCGCCGTTTCCCGCGTATTTCAAGGGTTTTCCCGCCGTCTCCCCTCTCATCCCGCCTTATCCCGCATTTCTCAAATATCCTGTCTCCCCACACAGCGCATTGCATGCCACGATTTCCTTTTTCAATGCCTCAATTTCCAGCTCCTCTGGTGTTACAAGTGCATAATACCGATCATCTGGCAAGCCAAGGCGTTGTAGAATAGCATTGATTCTTGTACGACTGGGGGTCTGCCTTCCATTTTCAAATCTGGAGAGAGTAACAGGCTCGCAAATGCCTGCACAGACTTGCTCCTGCGTCAAATTCAACTCCTGCCGTCGCTGGCGGATATAATCACCAAGCCTATAGTTCTGCATTCTTCAGTACCTCAAAGAATCAATATTATAATTATTATAGTATGCCTTATGTCATCACGCAAGCACTTCTCTCGTTGACTTGTCGTCTTATGAAATTATTTATTACACCAGACGATATGGTCTTTCTGTTCTATGTGCTATATGATAGACTCATCAAAAGGAAAGGATATTCTGCCATGAAAAAATATTCACTATAGCTGTTACAGCTACACTTTGTCTGCTTCTCCTGTTAGCCACCCCTTCCTCTGTCAGCTTTGCGGAAAACTCCTGCGCTGAATCTCCGGTTTCATCATCCTCAACTTCTTCAAGCAACGAAAGCCAACCACCACTTAGTGATACAATTCCGGGCACTGATGAAATCACTTAAATCGGAACTCAAGTCCGATATAATTCTTCGCTTCCTCTTGGATTGCAAGCATTGACTCCTTTCGTCCGATAACTTTGCAAAGATAATACGCCTCGTGGTATGCCTCAGCACTTTTTTCATCCTGTTTCATGAAATGGTAGGACTCAGCTTGAATGGCAAGACATGCATATAACATCTGGTAGTGGCCGTAACGGACACATGCCTCAATTCCTCGCTGTGCATAGTCCACTGCATCCTTATAATAGCCACACAGATCCAGTGCTCTGGCATAATTTCCCAGTACCATCGGCAACATACCACTGGAGATGACGGCCTCCTGCTGGTGTTTTTGCACATATTTTAGCAACTGATAGTAAATATCAGCGGCTTTTTTATTTTGTCCCATATCCGAGTATACTCCGGCAATTTGATTGATGATCTTCATTTCATCAACGGTGTACAGATGAGAGCCAATTATTTCCAAGTCAAAGTCCGGAATCGTTAATCCAATAGCTTGGATAAGCATTCTCAATTTTTCTTCCTTTGTATAACGCCCAGCCAGATAACCAAGCAGTGCTTTAGAGCGCAGGATAAACTGTTTTTCCAAGTTATCATCTGTATTTACCAATTTTTCCAACTGCTCAACCTTGGAAAAGCCCTCTTTGGCACTATCCAGCGCATTGCATGCGATGATTTCTTTTTTCAATGCCTCTATTTCTAGCTCGTTCTTTGTTAAAATCATATAATAGCGGTCTTCCGGCAACCCAAGACGTTGTAGAAGTGCATTGACTCTTGTCCGGCTTGGGGTTTGCCTTCCATTTTCGAGTCGGGAAAGGGTGACTTGTTCGCAAATTCCCTCACAGACTTGTTCCTGTGTCAAACCAAGCTTCTCCCTCTGTTTTTTGATATACTCTCCTAAAAAATAGACATTCATTCGTCTTTCACATCCTTTCCAAACGTAGTATACACTATTTTTCATCTCTGTGCTACATCAATTTCTGCAAGCTTTCCATACACAATCTATATATCGTTCTATGTATAAAGAAATATACATAAGACGATATGGATTCCTCAAATCTTTTATGATACCATTTGGACACGGAACAGACATACCGTCAACTTCCGAGTAAAACTAGATCGGATTAACACTAGTCCTTTCAAGGACACCGAATGTCGTAACTGCGTTGTCTTACCTCTTTGCATGGGCGGTTGTACCTACTGCCGCCTGAATAAAAATAAATTTTGTATTCCCGAAAAATATTTTCTTGATAAATACATTAACAAACTATACACTGAAGCTTTATCCCATAAAGGAGCATCACGTCCATGAAAAAATATCTTGAAGACCGTGGTATCTATATCACATATTCTCAGCTGGCTGTGCGAATCATTTTTGACTTGGTGGGCTTTTTGCTTGCCTTGTTGCCTGCTGGCCTAACTCTGTATCTTACAGATGTCTGGATTACCTCAGGCACTCATATGCCAACCTCGTGGATTTTGGGAATCATTGTTTGTGTTTTTTTAATTCATTTTTACCAGTTTTATTTCGTCAACTATAATTCTCAGATGAATGCAGATCGCATGGCGGGTAATTACCGCCAACATCTGGCGCAAAAGATTTTGAGTAGCAGTATCCCTGCCTATGAAAGCCAGAACAAAGCCCGTATTCAAAATATGGCTAACGATGTCAGTGCGATATATACTGTAAGTAGCTATTTGGTCACAGTACCTGCAAACTTAGTTAAAGTAATGATCATCATTGGACTTCTGCTTTTCTATGCCAGCCCATCTGTTGCACTGACGGCAATCATTTTGATTCCGCTCTACATGGTTCCCAGTTTTCTTAACAAAAGCGAACTGGAAAGACTGGTAGCCAAGGAGAGGGAAGCTGGAGATTTATGGTTTCAGGAATTTGATGTAATTCTCAACGGCAAGGTTAGCATTACTCTAAACAAGGTCGAAAATTATATGCAGAACCGCTATAATGAGGCTCTGAAGTCATATCTTGATGCTCGCAATCGTCAACACTTTCTTCTGCTGATCGTGCAAGAATTCCCTCTTTTTGTCACCACATTGGCACCTCTGCTTATTTTAATCATTGGAGGAAACCAAGTGGTGTTGCAAAACATGACCATCGGTCAGTTGTTATTCTCTATTCAGATAATTGCCTACCTGTTCAATCCTCTGTCAGAGATTTCTCAACTTCATGCCCAGATTATCAGCCAGAAGCCATCCTTCGATCGTGTGGCAGACTTTCTTGCTATGCCAGATCAGCAAAAGAATACAGAAACTGTAGCCCCTCCAAAAATCGAGGCCCATAATATCGACCTGATGCGATCGGAGAGTGAGGCGCTTTTCCATGTGAACGACTTTACTGTCCATGGGAAAGGTTTGGTGCTAATCCATGGAGAGAATGGCTGCGGCAAGTCATCTCTGTTCAATATAATCTCTGGTGTGTTTGCCCCGGACGCAAAGCATCTCCGTTTCAACGAAAACGGAAGATTTAACTGCGACCAATCAAAACCAAGTTATCTTTTCTATCCTAACTTCATTTTTCCAGGTACAGTCCGAGAAAACATTGTTTGTGGACGAAAGATTTCCAATACACAGTATCAAGAACTTGAAACTGTTCTTCAGCTGCCTCCCGCTGACAAGCAGGTGACGATCAAACCTGAGAATCTTTCTCTGGGCGAAAAGCAAAAGATTTATCTAGCACGTACCCTTTTGGGTAACTCTTCTTGCATCTTGCTGGATGAACCCGGAAGCAACCTTGACGAAAAAACTGAACATAGCCTGATCAATTACTTATTAAAGCTCAAGGGAAAAAAGTTAATTCTCGTTATCAGTCACAATGCCTACTATGATGCCGTAGCAGATAGAACTTACGAGATTCGTAAAGGAATGATGCATCAGGTACAATCACATTAAGCTGTCTACGGATCGTCAAAGGAGCGTGCGTTTGAACAAAAAGAAAAAGTCCACAAACACTTCCCCGTATCCCGATGAAGTCATTGACCGTCTGGCACAGGCATTCTACCCGGCTATCCTTGCCTGCTGGAACAGCGAGGAAGGCCAAAGAGAATTTGCTGCATGGCAGGCGGAACAGGCTCATCACACCACCAGTAAAGAGAAACAGAGCGTTCCCGACGAGGAACGCCCTGTTGTACATATCGCTGTTGTCTGTGGCTTTTGGCAGGGTGCGTCCGGGTGGGCGCACCCTGTTTTTCTGTATAAAAAGATTTGTTAGTTTGGCTTGAACTCAACTCTACTAAAAGAACCCGACATAGCCGGATCAAGCGTATGCTGTTCCAATCCCATCAAATCCTCAAATGTTTTTTGTTGTGCCGTAAAACAGTTTTCGTTCAAATATTTCAGCAAATTTCCTTTTTCTATAATTCCATTGTCATCCAGAATCTTTACAGACACCGAAAAAAGAGATGCCGTGGGAACTTCAACCATATCTCCCGGTTCAAATGTTCGCCATCCACGACTTCCAAGCTGTCTAAACAAATATTGATATTGACTTGGAGATAGTACCTCCAACATATATGCTCTACGAATCATCATCGCAATTGAGACATGCCATTTTTCTTTTAATCTTAAATATTCATTTAAAACCGTTGGATATTGAAGATCTTTCAAGAATGCTTCTTTTGGCAGCAAAAATGCAGATGCAAATTGATTTGCGTCTGATTCATTGCTCCGATACTCGGCATCTGCTTGCGATTTCACATCTGAAACAATATGACCGAGTATCCAGTGTCCTAGTTCGTGAGCCAACGTAAAGTTCAATCTTGCAGGTGTTGTTTTATCTGTATTATATGTTGTGAAATAGAACCTCTTGCTTTCTCCATTATTGGCAAGGACCGGAATGTGACTGATTGCGTCCAAATGCCCTACGTTTTCCGAGAAAGAAGTTACCACAATTCCAAGATTTTGTAACAGATAGCTCATATTACGAATGGGCCTATCCGATAAGTCCAATTTTTCCCGAATTTTTTTTGCGATTAGTTCCATGTCAGAACACTCTGCTACAGATTTCATACAATCGATCAATTGTTCGGTTGATGGATATTCAATATATTCTGCAAAAAAGTCATAAATATATGATTTCAATACATCAATGTTTGTTTGCCGTAGTTTTACAGCTCTTGTCGTGGTTGTAGTTGCTCTACAATATGCAACTCCGGGACTAAAATTATCGCTGCTACCTTCAAAGAAAAATTTCGGTGGAAATTTCAATTCTTGCGAAATTGCTAATACTTTATCGGCACTTGGTTTAATTAAACCATTTTCATACTGAGAGACAGTTTGCTTTGTCACCCCTATCTTTTCTGCTAGCTTAGGACTGGAAATATTTTGGATTTCACGAGCCAATGTCAGCCGCATTCCATTAAACTCGGATGTAACAATGGCACCCATTTTTTACCCATCTTTCCGTACAAATTTTTTCCGCGGTTTGAATTCCGGAATACTGTCGATTTGAACGCCATACTCATTACCAGTTTCTTCCTTAAACTTAGTAATTTCATCTTCCGGAACAGCTTCTTTCCAATTCATCGGAATTGCAGAATCCAAATTCATTTCATCAACGATGCAACCATTTGCATTCAAAATTTCCAATGTACAGCTTCTGATCAATTGAGCTAAATCTAAGCGGTACGTTAAAATTCCAAATCTCAAGACTTCACCGTCTACTGCTTGCTCCAATTCATCGAAGGGCTTTTCGGCTTTTTGCTGCACAGCTTTATCTTGTCCAAACAGTGACATCTGCTCATACTGGGGAACCATTTCATTCAAATCTTGATTAGCCGGAAGTCCCGAAAAAACGTAATGCATCTCACCATTCTGCAATTTGACAAGTCTATTGCGGAAATTTTCTTGGCGAAGAATCATAATGGCTGTTTTGCTGTGAGGATCATATGCCACAGCATACTTCCAGCTTCCAGAGACCATCAAAACCACACGATATCCTGCCTTTGTTAAATGTTCATGTTCATTTTGAAAGATATGTGCCCAGCCGTGCTGTCCTTTTCCGTTAGAATACATCAAATCGGCATAGACACCTTCATTTTCTTCCATTCCATGGTAGATGCTTTCAACAATCAGTTTTGCCATTGCCATTGCGGAATCTTCAAAAAATGCTTTTTTCATGTGAACCTCCTTCACAGATGAAATTATAAGCGGTGGAATTTTTTTATACTTCATATTTTACATGAATTTTATAAAAAGTCAAGTAATCGAATGACGTTTTATGCATTCAAATGCAAAAGCGCAGCACCTCCCAAAAAGTACTGCGCTTTTGTATAATTTGAGCTACCAGTTAGTCCTCCAACCCACAGCTCCCGGTCACATTCTTCAAATATTCCTCTGGGTCACCATTCAGGATCAAATCGGCATAGCCCAGTGGGTCATTGTAGATGAGATAATCCAGTTCTGACCTCTGCGCCATGGTCACATCCAGCGCATCCTCGACCCCGGTGCAATTGATGGAAATTTTTCTTCCATCCCGAAGCAGCAGCTCCACGCAGCCGGTGTCCATGTTGAAATGGCAAGCTCTTGCATCGTACTTCATGTTCGTATCCTCCTGAAATCATGTTGTGGCTTATGTCGGTCAATCTATGATTTCGGATTTCATCTTCCACGGACACCTGCATTGAACTTTCCGAAGAAAACAAATAATCCGAACCCATCTCCTATCGGAAACAAGTTCGGATTATTTTTGTTTGGTCCACCTTGCACATCAACAAGCGAACTATTCCCTTTATGCTGCTTCCGGGTACTTTTCACTCGTTGAGCACCAATTTTCGGCTCGTTGGTGGCGCACCGCATAATCTGTAATTGTTTTGTAACCATTCCGCAAATAAAAAATCCCCCGCCAGCTTTCCTCTCGGATTGCCAGCGGGGGATTTTCATTTCAGTGCAGAAGCATCGTCAGTTCATAGGCCACAAGGCCGGAAACCAGCGCCGCAATCACAGCCCACCAAAGTTTGTTCCCAAATGTTCCGGGGGCTTTTTCCAGCGCGGTCAGGCGGTCGTCCTGCTTTTTGTTTTGAGCCGTTACAATTTCAAGGCTCTTGTTTGTGTTTTCGAGTTGCTGGATGGTCAACTTGATATTGGTGTTCATGCCGTTTACTGCATCGGTCAGCTTCCCCAGCTCGTCCAGCCGGTGGGTGTTGCTCTGTGCACGGTTTTCGACCGCTGTCAGGCGATGTTCCAGTTCCTCGTCAGTCATTATGCTTGTCCTCCCCCGCCTTACCGAAACGGGCCACAGTGGTGGTTTCTACGGATTTCTTTGCCATGTAATCTTCGAGCTTCTTCTTGGTAAAGTCGAACACAAGCTGTACGATCCAATCCAGCGTCCGCTCATTGATTGCCCAGTCCAGCCAGTCCGGGGTATACCCACGCAGTACGGCAATGACATGGGCTTTCTTCTCTGCGCCTGCACCCGCGCCGAACTTTTCTTCCGCGTTGACGATCCACTTGTACACGGTCTTTGCGACCACAAGGCCGTAACCCAGACGTACCGCCGCCAGCGCCGTGACCACAAGGCCGACCACCATGAAGATGCAGGCCAGCCATTCAGGGAATGCCATCAGAAAAACTTTCAGAATGTTCTCCATACTGTTTTCCTCCTACTTTCAGCTTACCCACCGGCTCTTTGCCGCGCGGGTGTCGATATGTACCCAACCAGCAGGGCGGCCCGCCTTTACAGGATAGCGCCCGATGCCGCCACGATTCGGCAGTAGGGTCTCGGCATAGGCAGCCACAGCTTCAACACCCACGCCCTGCACCCGGATGTCCGCAGCCTTGCCGTAACAATGCTGGCTGTAGGTCGCCCCCTTCACCGCCTTGTTGTGGGCGGCGGTACGGTATGCACTCGTGATCGTCACAGACTTCCCGAAATGATCCCGGATTTTCTGCAGCAGGGTCACAAGCTCATCGTCAATAAAGATCGGGTCACTCCCATCCTTGCAGCGGAACTCCTTCACCGCAAAATTTGCGGAGAGCTTTCTGTTCCCGTCCTTCGCATACGAATAGGCTTTAATCGCCATTTCTACCATCTCCCTTCATGCCCGGATCAGCCCCGCACCCGCGCATGGCACAGTCCACCATGAGCACCCCGAACTCTGCACGCTCGGTGCTCATGTTCTCGCCCTGCGCTTCAAGCTGGGTCAACAGCTTCTCACACAGCTCAGGCCACGTCATAGTCGTCACCGGTGATGCGCTTGTAATCCTCGGCGGTGATCTCGCCCTTGTTTACGCGCTCGGCCAGAACTTTCTTCACGCCTGCACGGCGGGATACGGGCATCTCTGCCCAAGTCTTAGTGCCTGCAATCAGGCGGTTTGCCCAAATTTTATCCATAGTCCTTTACCTCCTTATTCCTTATTCAGCGCTGCGTCCAGCTCACACAGCGCGGTTTCGATGTCGGCCAAACGCTTCTCGTTGGCTGCGTCCTGCTCACACAGGGCATCTTCCATTTCAGCCACACGGTCGGGCAACTGTTCGTGCTCCTGCTGCTTCTTGGCTGCGGCTTCCTTCTCCTGCCGGGTGGGCAGATTATGCTTCTTCCATTCGACCATGATTTCGTCCTCCTTACTGGAATGCACCGCTGACGGCTTCGATGTAGCCGCCAGCGCCGGATGCACCGCGGCTGACGGAAACGCGGAAGTTGAACGCTGCGCCGTTGGTCGCCACGCTGTTGGTGAACACAATGTTCACGCCCTTCTGGACTTCGACCGTGGCATCCTGCCAGACCGGGGACGGGTCGTTGGCGTTGTTCGTGACCTCTGCCTTGAACACAGCATCATCGGGAATGCTGCCCGTCACCTGAAGCACGGCAACGGTGATGTCGCCCTCAACGGCCAACGGTTCAGCCAGCGTCACGCTTGCGGCGTGGACGGCCTTGGTAAAGGTCGCGGACGTGCTGACGGTTTCCTTGCCGTCGCTCACCTCAACGGTGATGGTGTGGTTGCCGTTCAGGATTTTCTGGAATCCGGCAGCGCTGGCCGTCTGCTCAAAGGTCAGGGCCGTGCCGCTGGCAACGCCGGTGCGGGTCTTGGTGGTCTTTCCGTCCATCTTTTCGGTGACGGTCAAGGTGTCGCCGTCGGCATCCCTGACGGTGTACTTCCACGCAAAGGCCGCGTTCTTCCGCCCCAGAGCTGCGCCGTCCGTGCTGACGGTAGGTGCAGTGTTGGTGCTGACCGTGCCGTCGTCAGAGACCACGAGTGTAGAGGGAAGAATGAAAGCGGGGCGAACACCATAGGAGCTGCTGTGCCAGAGGCTGTAGTGGGAGCCATCGGTGCCGACGAGCCAGACGTAGTTGCTACTGTTGGTGAGCGGAGAGCGCAGCCACCAAATGGCAGCGCTGCTGCCGTTGTAGGCGACACGCTTGCTGTTTCCGCCAGAGCTGTTTCCAAAGTACGCCAGCCGAACACCATCCTTGGGGAAATAGCCGTTGTCGCTGGTCGTCCAGCCAACCTCATAACCAGACAGCAGGAATACTTTCGTGCTCAGGCCATTGGAGCCGGTGGCAAGGCTGCCGCCGGAACCAGTGCCGTTCTGGTACGGGATCTTGACCTGCTTGATAGCGTTCCGAATATCGGAATCGATCAGGTTGTAGAACGTGCCGTTCAGGTAGGTGTGGATGCTGGAATCCTTGTACGAGTTACTGTTGCCGAACGTGGACGTGGTGTAGATGTCCTTCATCAGTAGCCACGTTCCGGCGCAACTCGAATCATAGGTGCTGGTATTCGGATTGCCCTGCTGCACGACAATAAAATCTTTGGACGCGCCGTTGACCTTGATTTTGACAATGCTGCCAACGGCTTTTGTGCCCAGTTTTACGTTTGCCATTGTTACCTCCTTGTTTTTGTTCAGGCCCACGGCATGATCTCCGCAGGCCGCGTGTTCTGCGATACAGAGAGGGACAGGGCTTTGTGCTGCTTCTTGTAGATGCAGCGGCATTGCCTCGCCCGCCGTCTGTCACGCGCGAGTTTGTTCGAGTTGATTTTTCGATGGATAGGGATTTTACAGTCAAGCAATTTTTCGAGCCGGTCAGCGTACTTGCGGCGTAAAGAGTAAGTATCACCATGGGCGGCATGGGCATCCCACGCATCAAAGCTCCGCAGGATTTCCTGCTTGGTCACTTCGCCTGCGGGGTATGCCGTCTCCCAATATCTGATCTTGTTCTTCATCCGCTTGGAGCTATCCCGGCGCAGCTTTTGGATGACCGCGCCGGTGTCGGTCAGGTAGCTATGGAATCCCAGAAAATCAATACCGTTCCGCAGCGGGAAAATGGCGGTTTTCTGGTTCAGCTCAAGGCCGTAACTGTCCATAAGCGCCCGCACATCCCGGAGAATGCACTGCAATTTCTTCTTGTCCGAACAGATGATATAGAAATCATCCATGTATCGGCCATAGTATTTGATGCGGTACTTTTCTTTGATGATGTGGTCGAACTCGTCCAAAAACATGAGGGCGAAAAGCTGGCTCGTCTGGTAGCCCAGCGGCAAGCCGTCCTCCATCACGTCGATGTAGATGCAAAGCAGCTCATAGACACGCGGGTCAACGCCGCGCTTGTCCAGCACGGCCTTGAGCTTGCGTTTTAGCTTCCGGTGGTCGATGCTGGCGAAGAAATGCCGCACGTCGCCTTTCAGCACCCAGCCGTCCGCGCCGTGGCCCTCACGGCGGTAATAGTCCACCATGTGGGTTTTCAGGCGCATCAGGCCGTCGTCTGTGCCTTTTCCGGTCTGGCTGGCGTGGCTGTCCCGGATAAAGCTCTTTGTCAGGGCATCATACAGGATGTTATCGACCAGAGCGTGCAGCACCACCTTGTCCACAAATGCGGGGGCGTGTACCATGCGGCGCTTCGGCTCGTAGACGGCAAAGACCTCAAACTTACTTGGCACATAGCGTATCTGCTGCCGAATGCTCCCGTCTGGCTGCCGCACATTGCAGACAGCCAGCTTACGGGAGAGCTTTTCCGTGCAGGCCAGCGCCTGCGCCTCGTACTCGATTGTTTTGCTTTTACTGCGCTTTCCCTTCCGGGCTTCAAGGTAGGCTTTGTAAAGTACCTCAAAGCTGCACAGTTCTTCGTATGTCAAAATGACCCTCCGCTGGTTCGCGTTACGGTAGTGGGCTGCATCCGGCAGGGATGGCCCACCTCAGCGGGATGTATTTATCACTTGCCTGCATCGGCGAGCGACAGGATGCGGTTTCCTTTGATGGGCGCACTGCTTTCAGCTTATGCCTACTCGTCACACGGTTCCATCAGAGCGGGGCGAACACCATAGGAGTTGTTGTACCAGTTGTTGTTGTTGGAGCCATCGGTGTTGACGTTCCAGACGTTGTTGTTATTGTTGGTGTTCGGAGAGCGCAGCCACCAAATGGCAGCGTCAGACAAACAAACCGCACCCTTTATGCAAAGCGGTTGCCCGCTGTGCGTTTACGGTTCCGGGTAAAGGACAGCTTTCAGGGCGGCAGCCTGTTCGGTCAGCCGTTTCCGTTCCGCTTCTGCCCGGAGTTTTTCGGCACGTCCGCGTTCCGACGTGAGCCACTTCATCGCCGGGTATTTTACGTCCGTGACCTTCTTTGTCCAGATACCGGCTTTCTTTGCGCTGATGATACCTTCCTCCGTGCAGATGGTCAGGTATTCCAGCAGCAGAGAGCAGCCGTCCACAACTGCGCCGATCTTCTCAACGCGCTTGTCGTAGTCGGTCTGGAAATTGACGTTGTTCGCCGCGTGTGCATCCAGCAGGATTTGCCGGGCAGTCAGCCGGATGCCCTCACCGTACAGACGGAAAGTGCTTTTGGAAAAGCCCTCCCTGTCCCGTGTGTCGAGTGCATGGACGGCAGTGCCGCACACCTTCTGGATGTCGCGCACATCTTCGAGCGCCGCGACTTTCTGGATGATCTTCCGGGCATCGCTCCGGCTGATGTCGTCGGTGACAATGCGGGTTGCCCTCTGGGTGTACCTCAGCAGCTCCCGCGCATTCGCGCCGACCTTGAACGTTTCAGCCATCGTCAGAACTCCACCCTTGCCTGCTCGGCATTCCACGCGCCGGTCACGGTCAGGCCGTCCAGACTGCCGAACGTGGCAGAAAACGGGTTTTTCGTGACGTTCGTGCCGAACTTCAGCTCAATGGCCTTGATGCTGGCGTTCATAGCTGCCACACTGGCACGGATGTCGCTGTGGGCGTTCTCCGCACCGTTGTGAGCGTCCACGGCTGCGCTGATGCGCTGGTCGGTCTCGGCCTTTTTGTAGCCGTCCACTTCCCACCGCTGGCTCTCGGTCAGGTGGCCGTCTGCATCCAGCGTGGCAATGCCGCCCGGAATGCCGATCTGGTCAGTGCGGACAACATCTTCATCCGGCGCCTTGCCGGGGCCTGCGTTAAAAGAACCGTATGCCATTTAGGTTCCCCCTTCCTGTGCAGCCGTGTATTTCACGGTGCTTGTAATGTGATACTGTGCAGAAATTTTCTCGGTCGGAGCTTTGGCGGCCCTCAGCCGCAGCTTTCCTTCGAGGCTTTCGGTCGCAATAAAGCCCACCGCACCCGCCACATCGTAAAATCCCGGCAGTACCGTAACATCCACAATGTCGGTAGCCAACAGGCCCGCAATGGGGATGTCACAATAAAAATAGCCGGGGGAGGAATCATCCTCGCCCCAGCCATCGACCGGAATCGTAAAAGACACCGCAGCCGTGACATCCTGCTTTTCGTGCAGGATGTCATCGGTTTCCTCGAATCCGTTTGCCGTTGCTTCGGAAAGGTCTCCGATTGCGGTGTTGCACTGCTTGATGTGGCTGCAAAGCGCGGCAAGCCCTGTGCCCAAAAGCGTTTTGATCTTCGCTTTTGCCATAGAGCTTACCTCCTCATGTCTTAGTCAGCCAGCAGAGCGGCGATCTCCTCTGTGGAGAAGTCCTCCACATCCTCGTCGTGCAGAACATTCTCCGGCTCGGTGTACACGACGACTTCCTTGCCGTCAATGTTCACATTGCCGTTGGTGGAGCTGGCTGCGGTCTTGGTGGCACCCTCAGAGACACCGGCCAGCTTTTTGCCCTCGGCATCGCTCATCAGGCGCTTGCCAGCCTCGGCGCCCACAAAGTCGGCAGGCTTCTTGCCGCTGTCGGTCAGGTTGCCCTCGCCGTCCAGCGCAGCGAGGTTGCCGGTGGTAGCACCAGTGACCTTATCGGCCTTGCCGGAAATGTCCACTTCCTCAGGGGTGGGAACATACAGACCGTCGTCCTTCAGGGTCAGAGCGTTGCCCGCAGCAGCGGAAACATTGACCTTGACATCCACCTCATAGCCAGCGATGGTAACGGTGGTGGAAGCATCCTTGCCGACGGCCTTAGCCTTGTAGGTATCCACCAGCGCAGCCATGCTCAGGAAAGAGTAGGTGCAGGAGTCAGGATTCTCGCCCTTGACGGCCAGCACCATGACGGGCTTGCCGTCCAGCTTGGGGTCGGTAGCGCCGGGGTAGGTCGCAGCATCGAACTTGAACTTGGCCACGAAGGTGGTCTTGGTCTGGTCGAGGAACAGCTCAGAGGGGAAGTCAACGGAGAAAGCAGCAGTGCCGCTCTTGTCGGTAGAGGTGTAGAAGTTCACGGTATTGCCGTCAACGCCAAGAGACTTGATAGCAGCGTTAGCTGCGGCCTGCACAGGGGTAAAGGCGCCCTTCTTAACGAAGGTCTTCTTGATCTCGGCGGTCAGGTTGCGGATGGTGGTCTTGGTAGAAATCTGCTTAGACATAGTAGTGTCCTCCTAAAATTATTTCAGCATATCAACGATTTCCTGCTGCGTTTCTTCCTCGTTCAGCAGGTCTTCACTCGTCATAACGGTTTCTTTGCGGACAGTCAGCGCGTTTGCGCTGTCGAAGTCAAGGCCTTCGCCGATGCGGACGGCAATAGCGCCGCTTGCGTCGCGCTTCAAGCCCTGACCGATGCTTACGCTACCGGTTTCACCCGAACCACCTCCTTTCCCGAACAGGGTTACGGTCGCCTGAATATCTGCTTCCGGGATGCGCTGAGCGAAAAATCTGATGAAACCATCATGCGTTTCGCACCCGTTCAGGACGCCCGCTTTGGTCGTAGTATAGAAGCTGCCTGGAGATACAACGCCAACGGGTACAAGCTCGCTGGTGCTGTCCGGCAGTTCTGCATCATAAATGCACTGGTAGTAATCCATACCGCCAGCGTTTTCGTAATCATCCTCGCTGCGGGCGGGCTTCCACCCGTCAGCTGCAAGGGTGAGTTTGTAGGAGCCATAGTAGCCGCCGCCTGTTCCGCCGTCCACCTGCTCCTTGATAAGAGCCTTTACCTGTTCTTCGTTCAGGATTTCCCCGGATTCAGACAGGTTCTTCACGGCTGCACTGACCGCTGCCGTGATAGTCGCCGCATGGGCGTCGGCATTGGCATTGTGCTTCTCGATCTCGGCCTTGACCAGCTTCATCAACGCCTGCACCTGAGGGTCAACGGTAATGCTGATATTGGCCTTGTTCGACACAGCAAGCAGCGCCGACAGCTCAATCTCAAAATCGCCGTTCACTTTCGTGGACGGGACCTCCACTCCGCGTGCATCCTGCATAATAAACAGGAGTGTTTCTGCATCGTCGTTCAGCCTGCCGTAAACGCCCACCTGATGCATGATGTACGTTTCATCCGCACCGGTGATCTGGATTTTTACCCGCCGAGCCGTCTCACCGCCGCTTTCAACGGTTTCGATGTCCAGCAATTTCAGGTCATGTGTTTCGCCGCTTACCCCGGTTTCCCCCGAGAGGTCTGCGTCAGCCGTACCGGTGCCGCTCACAGCGCGGGTGATTACCAGCGCACCACCGGAGAGAGATTCCGACAGCAGGGCGGCACCGGCGGCGGTGTAGCTAGATTTTTCCCAACTCACGTTGTCTGTCCTCCAATAACAATGTTTATCGCCGTGTGCGACCGTTCAACGGTGCCCGCCGTAAAGGCTCGTGCTTTCACTGCCTTTGCTTCAACGGCACCGGGCAGCGCCACGGCAACCTGCATTTTCGATCTTCCGACCGCACCGGCAACATACGCCTTTGCGCCGATTTCCCGCGGCTTGATCCTACCGGGGACCTTTACGGTGCAGGATGTCGCCATGCCGCTGGGTGCGGCGGCGATATAAGCGGGCGACCGTTCATGCGGTTCGACGATGTAGATGATGTGCTCAAGGTGAGCAGTGCAGCGTTTTGTGTAGCCCAGCAGCTTTTCCATTTCTGCTGCGGTGTGATATGTTTCCTGATCGTCGGTGATGTCAACATACAGTTTCCAGAATCCCGGTGTCCCCCCATACGAGAACCATTCCTCAATTCTGGCTTTTTTGTAAATTGTCTCCACCTGTTCACGAACAGCCTTTACCGTTCCTGCATAACGCTGGATTTCAATTGCGGTTCTTACGAGCTTACGCTTCGTCTCAATATCGGCGGCAGAATCGTACCATTCGATTTTGAGATAGATTGCCATTTGATCCAGCATTCCCTCGCTACAGTTATCCACATCCGAGAACGTCATGCCCGTTGCCAGATATTCCAGCATCCGGCCTTGAAGTTCCCCGTATACTGCAGACAGCACCTTTGCCCACGGCTGTTCAGCAACGACCCGCGGCAGTCCATCTGCAATTCTCGCGTCCTGCAGCTTAATCATCCTCGACACCTCCGTAGATGATCGTCGGGGTTCCGCTCAGTTTTGGGATTTGCACTGTTGCTTTTTCCAAATCCGAACCGCCTTCGACTACCATGTAAACCGGTTGTCTAAGCTCTACTCGTTTTACGCCAGCGACACGCAAGCGATAAATCAATTCCATCGGGCTAATGTCTCTCCCGATGGAGCGCTGCCACTGCTGAAATTCCTCAACAGCTTTTGTAACGTTTTCCTGAACAATACTTGCGCCCTTCGCGTTGCCCGCTCCGATATAATAGGTAAAGTCAATTCCGTACTCCACTTCTTCCGGGGCCTTACAGATCACCTGATCTGTCATGGGGCGTCGAGCTTCGTTCATCAGATATGCTTGCATTTCGCTCATATCCTTTTCACTCGGCATCCTTCCGCCCGTCAGCATGAAAAAGATATACACTGTGCAAGGCTGGCTCCGTGGACTGACTGCAATTGCATTTTCCACATCAGAGCGGAAGCTCATTGCCCAATACTCGTAGGCGTCTCGCGGCCCTGCGCAACTATACGTTGTCGGTGACAGCCAAATCCGCCGGGTCAAGCTATCGTCGCTTTCCGCGTCTGCGCCGCCGCTGGATGTATCCACATTCTCCACTGCCGCAACATAAGGAATGGCGTCTACCAGCGTATCGACAACGCCGATTGGAACGTCGTTTCCGCTGGCTCCTACCACCTCGGCTTGCGCCAACACATCAACATAGGTCTCGCCAATGGCAATCTGTGCATAGGCCGCTGTGGCAAAATAAATACCCGCGGCAGTTCTGACGCGGGTTCCCTGTGGAATCATTACAACTGTTTTTTGTTCAGCCGAAAGATTAAATCGGATTGTCACCGTTGCATAGGTTGCTTCATTCCGCTTCACGCCGAACGGAAGCCCCATATTATCCAGCGCTGCACCCGTTGCTGTTTTCAGCAAGGCGCAGCGGGTTCTTTTTTCTGCAACCTGCAGCACCATGTAATACAGCTCAGAAATACTTTTCAGCGTAAGAGTGATTGGGTCAGCACTGTGCAACGGCGGGGTTGTTCCGTTTACCGCTTTGTAATTTCGGGTGTAAATTTCTGTCACCAGATTATTTACATCCTCAAGCGTCATATTATCTGTGACGCTATACTCCGGGATTTCGGCAAATTCAGCGATATTAGACAATGTTTATCACCACCTTCGGTCGAATGTTCCCCTGCTGGCTTCGGCTGGTTTCATAGCTTACTTCCAGCACTTGTGCCCTCGGTTCGTACTTCTTTGTCTTTCGGATGATCTCTGCCGTGAGCTTCGCTTCGGCAGCTTCGGCTGGCAGGCTCAAGCAGTCCATGTTCAGGCCAAACTCCCGGTCAAGTGCCTGTTCACCTTCTCGGCTCCCATAAAGCGTCTTGAGACAGTTATATACATCCCGTTCTTCTGTGCTTTCGGACGGATTGATCTCTACATCAATATCGCCCAGTATCAGCTTTTCCAGCTCACCGCTCATGTGTACTCCTTTAGCGTCAAGGTCAGCTTTCCGCTTGTCAGTCCCCAGAACCGATGTACCGCGCCCCATTCATCCGCTACTTTTTCAAGCATAAACGGATTTTGAGAAACCGGCCTGTTGTTGATGATGAAGTAGTCTACTGCTCCGGCTTCGCACAAATCCATTAGGGCGTCAAAGACCTTTCGCGGATTTACTCCCAGCCTTGAACTAAGCGTAATGTTGAACTGATACTCTCGCAGGCCGGGACTTACATATTCGCTTTTATCTTTTCCGCCGATCACGCTGTGCGTCGCCCAGTTGCTCGACGTACTTCCACTGATGTTGTCCGGCGTAAGAACTCGCCAACTTGATACCGTAAACACCAGTCCAGCAAAGCTACCGATGCTGCCCCATGCCATAAAGAACACCCCCTCACTTTACCGGGACGCCGGTATTCCCCGAAACAGTATACGGGCCAGCTTTTGCCGACCCGTCATGTTCGTGCTTGTGATTCACAAGGCTTACGCCATTGATTTTGCAGTCGCCAGAGCCGCCCGAAATATTCACCGTTGCTCCTGTGATTTTCACCGTCGTTCCGGTAATTTCAATCGTTCCGCTCTGGCAAACCTTGACGGTCGAAGCCCCGACCTTGAAGGTCACGTCCCCACCAACAGTGAAGTCCAGATTTTTACCGATGGTCTCTTTTGCATTCCCGTCGATTTTTTCTTCATAGTCTCCGCTATCTCCATCGTATTGTTCAAAGGCTTTGCCCTTCTTATCGTTGTAGTCATACCGGTAACGTTGTTTCTTTCCACCGACCGGCTTGTTATCCTCATTCCAGAACGTTCCGATGCACGTTCCCATTTCCTGACTATCGGAATTGTGGAGAACGCAAACCATAGCACCGACAACCGGCATCCGGTACAGCGCATTTGAAACCACACAGATTTCATCGGTCACAGAACCGTCCCGATCTTCATATGCAACTTCAATTGTGCCATCCTCGTAATTCACTTTGGACACTGTGCCAATGCGAATGACGCTGCTCATCGTGTCACCCTCCCACTCTGCTTGCTGAGACCTTCGTCACAAAACCGCCGGATTTATTCATGGTGTGCCCTACACTGTCCATGTAATATTTTCCGTCGATTTTCCCATATCCTTCCACGTCAATACACTGCGTCGCGCAATATGTCAGGTTTCCCATAGTCGTAAAGGAAATGGTTGTAGCCGAATGGTTTTTGTTGTCGATAGCCGCCTGCAGCTGCCGTTTTGCGTCCGCTTCACTTGATGCATACTGGTTTAGCTTCAACATCCGGTCTGCCGTTCCGATTGTCACCTTGATATTCACTTTTTTCTTTTGGTTGGAATAAGTGAACTCGCCTCCGGTGTATGTTCCTGCCAGCGTTGTGTTCCAGCTCAACGAGCCGGGCACAATGTCAATCGGTTTTACCGTTGCTACCGAATCCTTTTTCTTGTACTTTTCACGGTCAAAAATCCAGATTTTGTTCCGGTATGTTTTGAGGATCAGCCCGTATGTGCTGCAAATTTTCTGCAAGAAAGAGCTGTCATTATCGTCCTGTTCTTTCAGAGCGACGCTGACATCCTCTGCATCCATCTTGCATTCCAAGCCGTACCGCCCAGCAATGGTTTCTGCAATGCGTTTGATGCTCGTGTTCTTCCAAACCTGCTCTCTGTTTTTTTCATGAAAGCTCGTCCCGTTTGGCCGGGCGACCGCTCCAATCGTCAAAACATCCGGGCAGGCCGAAAAGCTCAGATCATCAACTACCAGCGTTCCACAATCCAAAACGGTTCTATCCCCCTGCACGATCCAGTTTGTCGTGCAGAGGGTCGGGTGCAGCACAGCTTCCTTGTCTGGCATCCACGAATCGATCCACTTGTGATCCATCGCGTTTACCTTAATAGAAAGGCTGTCACTCGAATCCGAACCGCTATCGGTGTATGTGAAGTTTTCCACATCTTTGCGGATGTCGCTTGAAATGTCCTTTCCGTCATATTCAAGCGTCAGGAACGCTTGACGTGGCGTAATCATCCCTCACACCTCACCTTTTCCAAGGCGGCAGACTTTCGTCTGTTTTTGCCTTAACTTCCACTTCCGGCGTGGCAAGCACCACCCCGGAATCAAACTTGTACACCTCGATATACTCCCGGTTGGCAGTCATCAGCACATCGGCTTTCAACTCGTCACCGTAGACAGTTTTTGCAATACCATCCCAAGTGTCACCGCTCTTTGTCGTGTAAGACATCAGGCCACCTCCTTATGCATACCGGGTTCGATTGTTTTCTCGGTTGTATTTGTCCATAAAGGCTTTGAACTTTTCGTACTCGTCCTCCATAATCGAAGCAATCTGCTGGCGGTCTGCATCACCAGTGATTGTGATGTTCGGGGCAAATACAAACTGCGGAGAGCTTCCGCCGTTTCCGCCGGGTGCAGGTGTATTCTGATATGCGCTCACCGGGATTTCGGACAGCGTGCGCCCGGTATCCCTCGGCGGCAGCACATAAAGCGGCGTTCCGGTGTCTGTAAGAACGCCGTCCTGCCAGCTTGAAAGCACCGTTCCGCCGTTGTAGTTTTTGGCTGCTTCGGTCAGTGCAGTGGTTACAGGGCTGTCACTTCCGAGGTACTTGTTCAGCAGAAGCGGAGCAACATCAGCTGCAATGCTGGTCGCCGCCAGTGCAAGTGAAGCGTCACCAGACATTGAGTTGTTGGCGACCGTCCATAGCATCGACAAAGCGTCGCCGGTGGTTCGGATGCCATTGGAACGCAGTGCGTACTTACCGTATGCTTTGGAGAAATCAATCAGGTTGTCCAGTTTTTCCTTGCTCCCGTCGGTGAAACCGCCGTTTGCAAAATACCGTACACCCGCCGCACGAGTTGCATCCTCGCCAGACACTCCCAGCATCCGGCCTGCACGCACCCAGTTTTCGACGTTGCTATCATGAACGCTAGGCTTGAAGCTGATAACCGCCTCTGTTCCAGCTTCGCCCGCAATGCTGACACCGTGAGTAAAACCGCCGTTCGCAAAGGCAGGCATTGCAACTTCTTTCAGGTTGAAGCCGAATTTTTTTCCACCGAGGGCAGGCACCCAATCAGGCACCGTAAAAGACACTTTGTTTAGCGTGCCGATGATTGCATTCACAACCGTAATCGTCACCGATACAATGCCCTTTATCAATCCGACAATGCCCTGAATAACAGGTTCAATCACCGGCAACAGTCCATGGATCACATCGACGACGAGCTTGATTGCGTTTATCAGGGTTGTACCAACCAGACTGATAATCATGCTTATCAGCGGCGACACTGCGGGGAACAATTCGTTTACAGCGAAGCTCATAATATCAGCCAGCAGCGGCTTAATATGATTCACTCCGAGGTCTACGATCTGTCCAATCAGCCCTTTCACCGATTCGATAATCGGTATCACTGCCCCGAAGGTGGTTCCTAAGTCGTCGATGCCGAAAATGCTCTTTCCGCTCAAGCTCTGCTGGATGTTTTGCAGATTTTCCAAAGAGAATGCATTGCTCACCGAATCGCGGACGTTGCCTGCAATATCGTGGATTTTACTCGTAAATCCATCAAACATCGCCAGTCCCTTTTCGCCGAACACGTTCCCGACGATCTGGCGGATGTCCTCAAAGTGATCTCCCAGCAGACTGACCACTGCGATGATTCCACCGATTCCGGTAATCACCGGGCCGAAGGTGCCGAGCAATCCCATAAATGCACCGCCCAATTTACCGGCTATCGGGCCTACCGCCGTGTTGGCTAGGCTCAGTCCAGAACCAAGGAACTTGAACGTGTCCCCTGTTCCTTTCGCAATTCCCCCGCCAACCTTTAAGGCAAATTGTCCAGCTTTAGTAGATGCCGCGCGGCCTGCCAGATTTTTTACGCCGCCAATTGCCGTTCCTGCAATGTTTTTTGCTCCGCCCAGCAATCCTTGTCCAAAGCCCATAGCCTTTTGGCCCATGTTCCCTACAAAGCCGCCAAGTTGTGTACCGGCAACTTTTTGGCCGATCCACTTTCCAACGCCGACCGTGTTCTGAATAAAGTCTGTCCCCGCCAGATTTTTTGCAGACCTTGCAACTCTGGCTCCGTATTGCCCTATCGAACTGCCTTTCAACAGTCCGATTATTCCGCCGGAAGCCTGTGCCTGCTGAATGCTGCCAAACAGCGCACTCGTTGCCTTTGCCATCCCAGCAGGTGTCTTTGCTCCAAACAGCTTCTTGCTGTTTTGCATTCCAAGGACGCTACCAAGTATGGTGTTCTGCACTCTCTGCCCGAAGCTAGGATTGCTGCCCGCCGGAACAGCGCTGTTTGCCAGCTGTGTTCCAAGTTTTGCAGCCTGCCACAGATTGCCAGCTTTTCCTGCGCCAGACACGCCCTTCTGTACAAGCCCCACAGGGCTTGCCGCCCCGCTTGCAAACTTCGTCGCGCTGGATACCACCTGCAGGATTTGCGGTGCAAACCGCATTCCTGCCCATGCCGTGCCGATACCCGCGATGGTCGTAGCTACCTTATCGCCATTATTCAGCAGATACTCAATTACCTGCCTTACACGTTCTGCAATATCCGGCAGAGCGGCGCGGAGGTCATTCAGCTTTTCGATGCCAAACCCGGCTACATCTTTCAGCACCGGAAGGAAATTATTTCCAACCTCAATGCGGACGGCCCGCCATGCGCTCCCAAGCATCGTCAATACAGATTCAGAGGTTTCGCATTTCAGCATAAACTCTTTATACATACTGCCGTTATACTTAGAAGCATCGCCTACGTCGTCCAGCGTTTTCACAAACAAGTCAAGATTGCCGGTTAGTTTTGCGCCACTCTCAATGGCCCACTGACCGAGCAGAGTTTTCAGATAACCCACTTGCTTGTCTTTCGGCTGAGTACCGATAGCGGTAAACAAACTTTTCAATGCTGCCGGGGCGTCTTTTTGCATATCCTTTGCAAACTGTTCCGCAGTAAATCCCAGCTGTTCAAAAGCTGCAGACTGTGCATCTGTAGCTTTTGAACCCATAGAAAGGTTCGTATACATCCGGCGGATGGATGTTGCCACTTTACCAGAATCAACGCCCATTGCCAGCAGTGCTGTAGAAAGCGCTGCCGTGCTCTGAACATCCATGCCAGCGATTTGACCCAGAGAGCCGGTGTCGTTTACGGTCTGGGCAATTTCAGCGGCGGTCGTTGCGTAGTGGGCACCCAGATAGTTAATCTGGTCTGCCAGCTCCATGACCTGATCGTGGTTCATGTTGAATGCAACTTCCCACTTTGCTGCCCAGTCGCCTGCCTGATCCGCAGAAATATCCATGGCCGTGCCCATTTCGGCAACGTCCTTTAGAAACCCGCCGCTTATTAGGTCATCCATGCTCTTTCCGGACTGACCAGCCGCAGCTGCCAGACGTGTCAGCTCTTTGGCGGTGTACGGAATTTGTGTGCTCAAGTCAAGAATGTCTTTCGACATTTCCGCATAAGCGTCCGTTTTGACCTTTCCGTTCGCGTCCGTCAGACCGCCAACGTACTTCGTCACATCAAGCATTTCGCTTTCAAATGCAACTGCTTCTTTTGTTGCATCTACCAGCCCCGCTGTAATGCCGCTGGCTATGCCCACCGTTACTTTTGCGATATTCGCTGCCAGTTTCGATGCGCCGTTCGCCATACTGCTGAGCTGAGTATTCGCAGACTTTACAGCCTGCGTCAGCGAGTTATCAACGTGACCGCCGATCAAAATAGAAAGCTCTAGGGTTTGATTTTTTGCCACTCCTCCGCCACCTCCTCGTTGATTTCCACCAGCTCACGCACGGGCAGATTCAGGTAGAAATCTGCACTCGTGTGTGTAGCCGTGGCGAGGGCTATCGCCGCCTTTCTGATGGTTTTGTATCCGCCCTTTAGGCGAAAAAATCCTTGTGGTTCACCCCTGCGCGAAGCTGTACAGCCTCCGCCAGCGGCAGGCCGAGGAAGAATGCCACATCCTTACCGGTGGCCATAGATGCGATCAGGCAGCAGTAATAGTAGTTCAGGGTCTTTTCCGCTGCGCGAATATCTTCTTCCTCCATGCGGTTTTCCGCCTGACGGACGTTCATGCCGGTAAGGTTCGCCACGCCTGACAGGTCAACTTCGGTGTATTTTTCGCCCTTGTAGGTGTAGGGCTTGCCGAACTTCATGATGTGGCTGTGCTCGTCCTCGTCGCCATCTTCCTCTGCGGCGGCGCTACGGAGCGACGCCTGAACAGTCTGGCGAACCTTCTTGCTTGCGCCGATGGGAAGCAGCTGGAAAAACTCGATGGGGAGCTTCGTTGCGGCAGCGGCCAGAGCGTCGGTGTATGCAGTCGCAGTTTCAGGGGTAATCATCACGGCCATTTCGCCCTCGTTGTACAGTTTCTTGATGATGAGCACCGCATCCTTGATGGTCAGATCATCCAGACCGGACAGGTCGATCTCGGTATACTCCTTATCATCAAACTTGTACGGGCGGGCCAACTCGATCAGCTTCGGGTTCTTCTTAACCTCAGCGGTCTTGTCCTGTTCTGCGACGGAAGAAACATTCTTTTCCATGGTGGTTTTCCTTTCTGTTCAGATATAAAAATTGACCGCCCCGGTCTTTCGGGGCGGTCGCTTCATTTCTTTGGCGTTAGATCAGCGCGGTAACGTCTGCCAGCATATCCTCGCCCTGAACGCGGTATACGCCGTTCAGCTTGTCGATGGCAATGATTTCCTCGCCGTCGTTCTCGATCATGATGTAGGTCAGTTCCAGCTTAACCTTGGCTTCCATGCCCTCGCCCGCCTTGATCTTGCCGGGAGTAAACTCCTTGACGCGGCCAACCTCAACGATGCGCAGGCCCTTATAGGCATAGCCGAGGCTCTTATCCACCGCCTGCTGTGCAACGCGGAAGGTAAGGTTCACCTGACGCTTCGGAGAAAGGACGTTGACAAAGCTCGAATATACGAGGTTGAAGGAAACTTCCTGCTCGATGGATTCAAACTGGCCGATGTTCGGTGCGGAAATCTTACCGAGGATACCAGCGCCGGAAACGTCGATAGTCTCCGAGGTAATCTGCGGCAGAGTGATTTCCGGTGCAGTGCCAATTGCTTTCACGCCGTCAATGTAAACGTTGAAGCTGTTGACGATTTCCGGGGTCAGATTCGTGTCCAGTGCCATTGTTTATTCCTCCTTTCTGGGTTAGCCCGCCAGCGCGGTAGAAATCGCGTTGGGATCAAACTCCACAATTTCCTCGATGTCCTCCGCCGGATTAAACGGAGACATATACTTGTGGAACTTCACCGTGCCATTCAGCAGATCGGTCGTGGGGTTTTCGGATTCGATGTACTGCAGCTCATAGCGGGCGCAAATGCCACGGCTGACAAAGCTGTTGCCGCGCACGTTCTCGCTGTCAACCAGAGCCTCGATCAGGCGCTTGTTCAGCGGGTCGCTGACCTTCTGGAAATAGGTCTGGATGAAGGTGTTATCATCCCAGCAGAAGAACCTGCGGACGCTGAACCAGCGATCCTTCGGGTCAGTGTTGCCGGGATAACAGGCAGTGTTGTTGCCCCACAGACGGAAGCCGTTCATGTTCAGCCACGTTGCAACGCCGAAGGAGTTGACCACATTGGCCTGCTCCTGATCCAGCAGAACTTCCGTTCCATCTTTCAGGCAGGCAGCAGAAATAGAGATAGGCTTGTTATCCGGGCTTACGTTGGGAATATCGCCGTTGTTCGCATCGGTCGCCACGGTCGCCGCAGCAGCCATTGCCGAACCCGCATAGATCACGTCGCCAACCTTTGCGTACAGCCACACAGCGTAGCAATTCGCACTGGTCACAGCCTGCTTTTCCTTCTGACGCTTCACGTCGTCATACTTGGTTGCACCGGCAGTAGAGCTGTCGATGTCCACGATGCACACGCAGTTGAAAACACCGTTGATGTGGCTTGTCTTTGCCTGCAGGCCAGCCGACACCAGTGCATTCTCCGACCAGCCCGGAGCAAGCAGAATGCCGGGGGTCATGTTCAGCTTCGGGAAAATCTGGCGAATGACTTCCATGCCGCTCTCAACACCATCTGCAGTAACCGCACCAACGATGTCTGCCGGGGTAACAGCAGTCGGGTCGATCTGGACACCGCTCACAGTCAGGCTCGTTGCGCTGTCGCCAGCACCGCCGGGGATCACCACGATGTTCACATAACCGTTATCGTCAAATGCTGCGGTGTAGTCCGTACCAGCCGCCAGCGGAGTTTCCTCTGCCTTAACGGTCAGCTTGTCCAGCAGGATGTCCTTTTCCTCCACCACTGCAACGCCGTCATTGACCTGCACAGTTTTTTCCGGCAGATTTTTCTTGTGCTTGTTGGGATCAAGCACGTTAATCAGGATCATCGGCGACACGCCGACGACCTTGAAACTTGCGCCCATGCTCTGGCAGACGGTGTACTTCTCATAATCATCATCGTAACCCACTGCGGCAGTTGCGCCTGCCAGCGTATTTGCCAGCATGGGGGTATTCGTGCAGTGATACGGATCACTTGCGCGGTTGATCGGCGCAGTGCCGATAACGACCTGCAGGCCAGCAGTTGCCGTCACGGGTGCCACGATACTGGTTCCCTGCTCGGCAACATAAACGCCATGCTTGTATGCCATGTTCTCTCCCTCCTTAGTTCAGTGCCGCTTTCACTGCGGCAAAAAGAATACCCGCGCTGCTCTTGGGGTTCTCAAGAGCCACGCGAGTATCTTTGAATTTATCAAGAGGCACCAGCAGGCCCCTTGCCATCGGTACGGCATCAAGGAAACGGTTCACCGCATCCGGCACCGCCTTACTGTCATGGTACACCGTGTACTGCTTCACCGTGTTTTTTACCGTCGGGCCGCAGTAAACCATCGGCCCATCCTTCTTGACCGGAGTTTCGGTCGCAGCCGCCTTTTCGGTCTGAGTATTTTTTGCATTGCTCATATAAGTTCCTCGATTTCCGGGTTGTTTTCGCTGCTCATGCTCGGACAAGTAACATCCATCTGCACCGTAGCGAAGTAATACGGGCTTGTATCGTCCTGTTGAATTGCGCAGTCAATGGGAAGCAACACGTTGAAATAATCGCCAAAGATGTTGTAGACGCGGAAATGCTGTCCAATATCCTGCATGATGTTGTACAAATCCAGAACGGCGGGAGCTTTTTTATCCCGCACACCTTCCTCTTTGTTGCGAATAGGTGTCTGATATGTGCAAATAATCAGGCTCATGTCCACCATTTCAGGTTCTTCCATCTTATCAATGCTCCAACCTGCTGCCTTGACCAGAATAAACGGAGCCGCTGCAGCCACCGTATCCACATCCTCGTCATTGCCGAAGTCGGTCGGAAATTCAAAATCGAAAATGTTGAGCGGCTTATTTTTGCCTTGACCACTGAATGTCTTTCCTGCAAAGAGCTTGTCCAGTTCTTCATGCAGCTTTTTCACAGCGTCAACCGGTGTGTAATTACTCGCTCTCACTTTGTTTTCCTCCCGGCCTGCGTCAGAATTTTGGATACTTCATGCTGCAGCCGTTCCTGCAAGATAATCTCGCTGTCCGGCTCGACTTCCTCTCTCCATACGGTGCTATGCATCGCACTGGCAGACGGGCTGGACATGGTGTAGAGTTTTTCTACGACGCCATTCTTACTGCGCCATCTGGTCGATTTCGGATTTGCCGCCGGACGACCGATCAACCTCTGCACCATGCCGACGTGCCCACTGTCAAACTTCACAAGAAAGCCCTTGCTTGCCTGTCCCAGCGCCGTATGTCCGCCGGTCAATGCTTCCATCGGCGATTTTTTCAAAACACGCGATGTGTGGAACTCCGGCGACAACACCCAGTCCCTTCCCATATGCGGAACAGACGGGTTCGACTGGAAGTCGCCCAGATCATTTCTCCGGCTGGAAATAAAAATCTCCGCCGTCGGGTTCTGCGTTGTCGCCCTGTTGCGAACTTTCAGCGCATTCAGGTGACGACGGCCAGCAGAATTGACAGCATACCGAAGCCGCGCTTGCCGGATCATCATGTTTTTGGCTCTCGTCGCAGTCTGGTTGACAGCGTTTTTCATGGCCCGCGGGGCCTTATCCCGCATATCTCCCAGTGCACGTTCCACTTCACCGATGTTCGGCACCTGCACGTCATAGATTGCCTTTGCCATTACTGCCGCACCCTCTCCAACGTGACCAGATACAGTCCATGCTCATTTTGACAGCTTTTTATCGTGTAGCTGATTCGGTCGTACTCCATCGGCTTTCCAATCTTTGGAGCAGGGCCATAGTCAGCCGCCCGGATAAAGAACTGCTTTTGCGAGATGTACAAGCCTTGGTCAAAGTTTTGCTTGGCACCGGCTTCCCAGTGTGACTTGCGCTCTTTCAGTCCGGTTTCATACGGCACCACATCAAACGTTTCTCCGTCGATGGTATGCTGTTCTACAAACTCCTGAAAAAACACATCGTCAATATCAGCCATTGCCATTTCCAAAAAGTCGGTCATGGTAATACCTGCTTACTCTGCTGCAGTCTTGCGGCCTTTTCTGCCGGGCTTTTCCTCGGCTTCGGATGCTTCTTCCTGCGTTTCCACATCGTTGCTGTCGGCGTCAGCCTGCTCCACAATGGCCTTAGTTTCCGCATCCAGTTCCGCTTCAGCGGCAACGCCCAATTTCACAAGGCGTTCCGCCTCTGCATCATCAACGCAAACGACCTCGCCCGCCAGAATCAGCTTCGTGGGTGCACCAGCTTTCGCCCGGAAGCCATAGCCGCCGGAAATGATCTGAACGACCTTCATATTCCTGCTCCTTTCTCTTAGCCCACAACGTCAGCTGCATAGATGTAGGGGCAGTAGGTCTTGGGTGCGGCCAGAGGACGGCAGCCCAGACGGAGCTTGCGGGTATCCTTGTCCTGATCCACAACCAGCTTTGCAACACGCTTTGCGGCATAGGTCGTGTAGTCGGTCTTGCCGTAGTCCATCTGAGTAATGGAGCCGTACATCATATGGCCGCAGTCCGGCGCAGTCACCATAGCTGCCGTAGCCGGGAAGTATCTGGCGCTCTTGCCGGTCTCGTCCTCATAGGTTTCGTCCACGCTGAACACGTTCAGCATGAAACCGCCGAAGTTTAGCGTACCCATAAACACAACGCCGTCGTACTGGGTGAGCTGCTGGCGAATCTCGCCTACGATGATGCCGCTGTTCTTATCGAGCAGCTGGCGGGTTCTTTCGTCAGTCAGGATGTAGTCGGCCACATCAGTGCCGAGAATCAGGTCTTTTGCAGGCAGACCACGAGCAGACAGCATACGGCACATGGCCTTAACGTCGCCCCAGAAGTCACCACCGTTCTCGTTCCACTTCTTGGAAGCGGTATAGGTATGATCGCTGGTGCCGTCGTAGAACTTCACAACCAGAGAATCGCCCTTGGTTGCACCGTCGATGTACTCCTGCATAACGCAGCCGTTGCCGATCATGGTTTCCGCCGCCATCCATTCCTCGCGGCGGGCAATGCGGTTTTCCATGTCGTTCATGTCGTCTGCCAGCAGGCGGGCGGCACGCTGTGCTTCATCCATGCCCGGATACAGAGCCTCACCGAAGCCACGCTTAGTCAGCTCGTCGAGGGTCAGCAGACGAGACGGGGCGATATAGGCGGGCTTATAGGAATGCACCTCATAGCTCCGGCGACCAATGGGAATGTCGCCCGCTTTCTGATCCACGAATGCCGCCAGCTTACGGTCGCCGCTACGGTACTCGGTCAGAACTTCGTTCGCCTTGAAGATGTCACCTGCCCCGGTGGGGAAATAGCGATCCTTGAAAAAGCTGACCTTCGGGACAATTTCCTCGGAAATTGCCTGAAGGATAACATTATCAAAGAAGTTAATCAGAATTGCCATTGAAACGTCCTCCTGTTACATTTCGACCACAGGCAGCAGAACGATGTCCCGCATCCGCAGTGCGTCTTTGTCTGCCTCGGTCATGGTGTAGCTGTCCTTGACGGTCAGCTTGTCCGGGTTGAAACAGCCTGCCAGATAGACTGCAACGGTTTCATCCATGCTGGCCTTCATAGTCACATCCTCAATCAGGATGCAGTCAGCGGTCAGAGTATCGCCGCCGGACGCCTCGGTTCCCAGAATGTGCAGCTTTCCATCCTTTGCGCTCTTAGCAAACACCGTGCCACGCACAAAGGTGGTTTCTGCTTCCGGGCCAGCAATCACGCCGGGGCCGACGCGCTTTTTCGGGTTCACGCCTGCGATCAGGCCGTCGTACTCAACCTCGCCCAGCTTTTCACTCAGCATTTTTTCAGCCATCGTTTAGCCCTCCTTCTTCGGGTGGAACAGGTTCTTGACCATCGCACGCTTTTCGGCGTCGGTCTGGTTCTTGTTCTTCGTGCCAGTGCCAGAGACACCGTCCGGGGCAGCACCGCCAACGCTGTTTGCGCCGCTGGTATCTGCATCATCTTCGGTATCATCCAGCAGTTTGTGGTCCTTCTTCTTTGCATCCAGCGCCGCACGGTAAGCAAGCTGCTCCGCAGAACAAGCCTTGTCACCATACTTTGCCTCGGCCACCAGATCGGACGGGACTGCATCCGCGATCTCGTCAATGGCAGCCAAACGATCACGCTCCTGCTTCTGTGCCTCCGCATGGGCTTCGTCCACAATCTCTTTCACCAGATCAGGACAGCCGTTGCGCAGTTCATCTGCGTTCTTGAACTCCATGTCGTTACCTCCATCGTTCTTGTCCGGCTTTCCTGCCGGGTCAGTGTTATTTACAAAACCCTCAGTCGTGGCAGGGGCCACCACGGCGCGGTTTCGTACAAATTCAGGGGCATCATCAAATGTGCCCGGAACGGCAATGCTGTTGACAAACAGCGCACCATTCCTGTTTTCGATTTTTGCAGTCTGGTTGCTTTCCGTGATTTCGTCGATGAAGCCATTTTCTTTTGCTTCTGCCGCCGTCCACCACGATGTAGCGTCCATCCACGCCGCCACTTCTTCGACGGTGTGTCCTGTCTTTTTCGCATACTGGTTCAAGACATTGGTGCGCATCACGGTCAGTGCATCCATGAGCTGCTTCAAGCCCTCCATGTCCACAAACCCGTTCGGGTTTACCTTGATGGGGTGGATCATGTAGGTTGCATCCTCTGCCGCCTTGACCACTTTGCAATGGCTGGCGACGATGGTCGCCGCGCTGGCACAGATACCTTCGATTTGCGCTGTCACCGTGCCAAGCCTGTTTTCCAACATTGCGCCAATGGCTTGTGCGGCCCAGACATCCCCGCCGCCGCTGCAAATACGGACAGTCAGGTCATCCATAGCCGGAATCGTCGCAAGGTCTGCGGCGAACGCCTGCGGGGTCACTTCATCACCCCACCAGCTCGTACGGCTAATATCACCGTAAAGCAGAAGTTCCGCCGTGCCGCCGGTCTCGGCTGCATTGCGGAACTCCCAAAACTTCTTGTTACTCGGACTTGCCGGGGTCGCCGCCGCTCCGTTGAGGAACAGCGGTTTGCTGTTGCACTTGTGCTCCCGCAATTTCGTCCACCTCCCGTTTCAGTGCGGCTTCGGCTTTCCGCTGCCGCATATTTGCCTCATAGCTTCCGCCCGTCATCTGAGCGGTTTCCTGTGCCGCCGTGGAGAATCCGCTGTTCACCCGCATCTGGGCTGCTTCGGCTTCATCCTTGGGGTTCAGGTTTGTTCTTGCCGGGCCATTCCAGTTGCAGTTCATGTAGGCCGCTGCAACCGCCGGGTTTGTCAGGAAGCCCGGCGCTTTGATCCGTCCCTTGCACACGGCTTCCCGGAACCATGCCTCATAGACCGGCTGGCAGAAAGAATCCGCGAACCAGTCTCGGTGCATTCCCGTGGTTCTCCAAAATTCATTCAAAGCGCCGCGGGCTGCAGAATAGCTGGTGCTGAACTGCTTGTACAGCACCTCAGACGGAATTTCCAACGCCGCCGCCATCTGCTTTACAATGGCGTTCATGAACGCTTCAAACCCGGTCGTTGGGTGCTTCGGGTCTGCGAACTGCACTTCCTCTCCGGGGTTCAGGTCGATAAACGCGCCCGGTGCCAGCTCCACACTGGTCTTATCAGGCGTATCTACCTGCACATCCGGGGGAAGCATTTCGCCAAACGGCACCTCGTCAGATTGATCCGACTTCTTGATAAACACTGTGAACATCGCGGAGATCACCGCGGCTGTCAGCTCTGCGTCCGTAAAACGCCCAAGCTGTTTCAGGCTTTCCAGCACCGGTGCCAGCAGTGGTACGCCGCGCAGCTGACCGGCACGTTCGCGCTGCATCAGACAGAGAACATTCTGCCGCCCGGTCTTTTTGCCGTAGGCTTCCACTCTTGTCCAGTGCGAGGCCGTCAATCCCGTCACGCTGGTAGACGCCAGCGGGTGCCGGTCGCAAACCCAGTACGCAATGACCATGCCGTCTGCATCGGTTTCAACACCTTGCACGATCTTTTCAACATGATGCTCGTTAATGTCCGTCGGCGAAAGGATGTCCATAAACGCAGGAGAACAAATGCGGTCGGCTTCGATGATCCGCACACGCAGGTCATACGGTACACCGGGCGTCTTTTTGTTCTGCAGGACTGCCCATGAATCACCATTCAGCAGAAATCCCGTAAATGCCAACTGCTGCAACATATAGAAATTGTCGATGCGGTCTGCATCACAGGTCGGCTTATTGGCCCACAGAGCAAATTCTCTTGCGATTTGTTCATTGATTTTCTGGGCTTCCTCGTCTGAAATACCCAAAAATGCGTTGTCGATCTGCGGTGTCGGTGTCAGACCGCCGCATACTACATTGGTGCGCATGGTCTTGATGGCACCGGTTGCCAGCGGGACGCCCATATAAGCGTCCCTGCTCCGCTCTCTCAGGACGCGAAGATTATCTTCGATGTCCTCTTTCGGGCTTCCACCGTGCCACATCCAGCCCCGCATAGATTTCTTGTGCAGACTTGCGCCATAGTTGGAATATCCCGAATTGATTGCCCGTATTGCCGTCTGTGCGGCAACACGTTTTACTGCCCGCTCCGGGGCAATCGCCGTGAGCAGGGTATCGAAGAATCCCATCTTCTACTCTCCTTACAGGTCACGCGGCACAAAATGCCCCATCCGGTTCCGTCCCTTTCTCTGCTGAGAAAGTTCCGTCACCTTGTTCGACCAATAATCAATCCGATTTCCAATCTGCGTCAGGTCTGCGTAGGTCAATGACCTGTTGCCGATCTGGTAGCTTTGCCCGTGTGTCACCTTTTCCTCGGCGGCAATCCAAAGGTCAAGCTGTTTCTGTGCCGTTTCCAGCGTAATTCCTGCCATTTAGATACCTCCCGAAAGCTGACGACGGCCCCGTGATTTCTTGACCGGCTGGGCAGGCGTTCCGTCTGCATCCGGTTTTTTCAGCACAGGGCGAGAAATAGCAAGAGCCGCGGTTGCGTAATTGCGCAAATCCAGCGGCTCGTTTCGTTTATGCTCTTTATCTTTGATTTCCCAGTATTCTTTCAAATGACCCTTGACGAACCGCACCACTTTCTTCTCAGCTGTTAGGCCCTTGAAGTATTCTTCGGTGTAGCCTGCTTCCTCATTTGACGGGAAGTGGCAGTAGTTCGGGCCGGGCGTCTTGACTTCCAAACGCTGATAGATGGTCGTTTTGCCCGCATCAACGCCCAGAATGAACAGGTCTGCCCGAACACGATTGTTCTTGGACGGGTTGCGGATAAACGGCACTCCTGCGCCGCCCATGCCCTTAATGGCAAAGATGCGCCGGTTGAGCCGTTCCTTTGCAAACCGGTAAACTTCATCGGTGTGGTGTCCACCGGAATCAATGCAGGTCGCCAACAGCGGGTATGCCGTTCCGTCTGCCTTGTGCCATGTCCGAAGTAGAAAGTTGTCCAGATCGTCCCATACCTGATCCGAAAGCATATCGCCGAAGATTTTCTGGTAGCGAACGCCCCAGCTCTCTGTGCCCTCGCCCCAGCCGACCACTTCAACTTCAAAGCGATCATCCTGCACGTCAACACCAGCAGTGAGGTACAGAACATCATCCGGCACCTCTGCGGCGTAGATTTCGCGGCGGTTGAACAGCTCGATGTCCTCCAACTGAATGCCGCGTTCCTCCCACGTCTCGCCCAACTCTGTGTTCACCCAGACCTTCATTTGTTCCGGGTTGCCATGATCGAGGGCAATTTTCGCTTCGATGAACTTCGTCACGATCTCTTTCCAGCCAACAAAGGTTGAAGCCAGCGTGTTCAGGTGGAAGCCTCTGGATTCTGCACCGGGATTGGCGGCAACATACTTACCGTATTTCCCCTGCTCTTTCCAGCGGTATTCATTTGATACACAGCCGCATTCCCTGCAGACATATCCAATTCCCTTGTCGAGGTCGTCTTTGTCGAACTTGACATTCTCCCAAAGGAACGGCTGGTATGCCCCACATTCCGGGCAAGGCACGTTCCATTCTTCTTGTGTAGAAAGTAGGTAGGCGTCCTCAATGCGGCTGTCTCCCTTGATGGTGGGCGTGCTGACCATGACGGTCTTGTAATCCCAAAAGGTCGTCTGGCGTTTCTTTGCCAGATCAAGAGGGTCGCCCTCTGTTCCTGCGCTCTTGGGGTAGCGGTCGATCTCGTCCGCCAGCAGCACTTTGATGGGGCGGCTGGCAAGGCTCGACGGGCTGTTTGCGCCAACAATGGTGATGTGCCCGCCGGGGAAGTTCTTCTTCATGACGGTATTTCCAGCGTACCGGCTTTTGGTATCCACCAGACCGGTAAGCCGGGGCGTGTCCCGGATCATGGGAGCGATACGGTCTTTTGAGAGCGTCTGCCCCATGTCAAGGGTAGGCTGCATACACATCACCGGGCAGGGTGCATAGTCCATGTAGTAGCCCAGCGGGTTCAGAATGAAAGCATCCGTCTTTCCGATCTGCGCCGCCGACATGACGACGACAGAACGGACGTGAGGATCACCGATGGCATCCATGATAGCCCGCTGATACGGGGCTTTCTCGGTGTGCCACCGCCCCGGTTCTGCGCTGGATTCTGCGGACAACACCCGGTATCTGTCCGCCCACTGGCTGACTGTCAGGGGCGGCGGCGGGCGTAGTTTGCTTAGAACCTCGGCGAACAGTTCCACGGTCTGCGGTTCAAGTTTCACGATCCGTTTTTTCTTCACGTTTCGGTTCACCTCTTACGCAAGCTGGGAACATACACAGGATCAGCCTTTGGTGGATGCGTTTGCCCCACGGGCAGTGCTTGCAAGCGCCGCCGGGCTTATCCGGTTTCTTCTCCGTCTTGTTCATCTTCTTCATCATCCTTTGGCGGCTGCAACGCCACCTGATAATTAGAAAATTCCTCCATGATCTCATAGAGGGAACTTTGCAATAAGTCCATGATCTTGCCCTCATCACCGTCCAGCTTGGCAATGTTTGCAGCCAACTTGTTGGGCAGGGCAAGGAGCCTTGAGCGCAGGTTCATAACAACGGTGGTCATGCCAACCGTGATGTCAGATTTCCGGTACAGTTCCCCATTGCGAACTTTATTCTCGGTTTCGGCGGCGATCCGTTTTTCCTTGGTCAGCTTCGCCCGTTCCTCGTTGAGGTCAGCTTTGCCGCCCTCGTCGCCCCGCAGGTAGTTGATGTACCGTCGGACGCTGGAACGCAGGTCGTAAAGGCCGGGGGCCTTTTCTTCCAGCACGCCCTCGTCTCGGAGCTGCCGCACCCGGCGTTCGGACAGGTCGAGATACTGTGCAACGATCTTAGTCGTGTACAGTTTCATCCTCTGTCCCTCCCTCCGGGTCTACATCCACCTCACCGGTCGCCCGCATCTTTGCAATGTCAAGGCGTTCCAGTTCCAGAGCGTACCGTTTTTCAAATTCTTCCTGCTGACGGATTTGTGTGGTCAGGGAAATAATTCTGCCGGAGACCTTGTTCAGGGCCTCCCGCAACTGGGTCACTCGAACAAAGGCACTGTCCTTGTTATCCATGACCATCTTCTGCACAGCTCCGTCCGCCTGCTTCCCGTCTTTGTCCTTTCCCGGTTTTCGCATATCGGTGATGGATGCAGTGAACAGCTTTTCCGGGTCGCAGCTTTCATACTCTGCGATCCGTTCCATGATGTGCCGCTGCTGAATCCGAAGCAGCTTCAACTCATAAATGTTGTTCTCGTTTGCACCGGTCGGCATTTGATCCAGCCAGTCCCGTTCCTCTTGGCTCAAACGTTCAAGGTGAACCGTGCTATATGCACCGTCCTTCTCTGCGTTGGTGTTTCCGTTCGGCGCACCGCCGCCGGGATTGCCCTTGGCATTCCTCTTGCCCCGGCTGTTTTTGTTTCCGGGCTGTCCCCCGCGCTTGCGCTCCACCGCATCGTCCCATTGGTCAATGCGTTTCCAGTTGCGGACGGTTCCGTATGTCACGCCCAGCTTTTCGGCAAGGTCTTTGAGATTTACTTTCTCGCCCGACCGCCGCCGCTTGATGTACTCAGCCTTGGCGGTGTCGCGCTTGTCGTTCCGCTTCGGCATCCGGCATCACTCCTGCACCCCGTTTCCAAAATACACGCAAAAGAAAAAGCCCCACGACGGAATGTCATGGAGCTTCGCACCTATCACTGTACCGATTATAGCAGGAAAAAGGCATCACGATACATCATTTTGAAAATTTTCTTCAAAAAATCCCCCTAAATTTTTTCAGACCCCCTTCTGGGGAAGGGCAAAAATCCGTTTATACCTAGAAAATTTTCGGGCTTTCGGACCCGTAAAGGATTGAAACGCCCCTCCCAGTACCTACGGGCGCGGGGGCGGGCGGGCCGTGGTCATCGGCCCGGCGCCGGGCGGTGTGCGCGGGGTCATTGCAAGAGGCGGCGCGGCGGGCCGGGCGGCGCCAGCGCGGCGGCGATCCAGCAGGCGGGCGGGGTCATCGGGCCAGCGATCCGCCCCAAAGCAGGCCGGGCGCGGCGTCATCGGGCAGGCGCGGCAAGGCGGCGGGCGGTGCTGGCTGCTTTAGGGCTGGCAGTGTGCAGGCGGTGCAGTATGGCGCGGCGGTCTGCTGTATGCTGGCATAGGGCAGGCGGGCGGCGCTGGCATGGTATGCAGCAGGCCGGGCGGCGGGGTGCTGGCCGCTGCAGGCGGTGCGCGGCGGGCGCTGGCTGCTGCAGGCGGTGCAGTGTGAGCGGCCCGGCAAAGCGGGCAAAAAGAAAAAGGCCGGGGCGGCGGCGCGTTGTGCGTCGGTCGTCCCGGCCTTTTCTGCTGCTGTTGTCGCCCCGGTGCAGGGCTGTTTTTGCTGTTTGCCGAAGGGGTCAGATTCTTCACTTAACGGCATATCGCTGCAGTGGTAAGGGTTAACTAGGCTATATGCCGCCCCAGTAACCCCCTATAGTCCCCCTTCTTCCCCAGATTCCGCCGGGGTGAATCCATCACGGGTCATTCTTTCGGCACAAGCCTGTAAAATATAACTTTGCATACTTTGACCCGCTGCGGCTGCGGCCGCTCTGATTTCGTCGCCGCGTTCTTTTGGTGGGCGAATCTGGATTGAATCGCATTTTGCAATATACCGGCTGTTTGAAATTTTCTTTTTGTCCGAGATAGGCATTATATCACCTCTTTCGCGCCTGCGTTTATTATAGCAAAAAAAGCGGCATTCCGCCATGCAAAAATCAACAAGCATTCCGTCATTCTTTTGTGCAAAACGTAGAAAGCATTCCGTCATGCTTGACAAGTGGCATTCCGTCATGCTAGAATGCAGCCACAGCAAGCGAGCCGGACAACAGCCGGACGGTTGCTAGTAAGCCGAAAGGAGAAAAGCCGCATGAATAAACACTTTTTCGAGCTGCCGAAAGCCGTCAAGCGTGCCGTTTGGGCCGCGCTCATGGCTGAATGGGCAAAGAAAAAAGCCGCCAACCGCACCACCGGTTGACAGCTCGCAAGATGGGATTTGAACAGCTCATCTTGCAATGATTTTACCAGTTTCCGCCGGTAAAGTCAAGCGGACACTTTGCAAGGGCTGCACCGCTCAACAAAGCAACCCATGCCCACCACCCCGCCGGGGTGAATCAAAAAATCAAAAGGAGATCGAGAACATGACCGCATTCGACAAGAAAATAAACCAGATTGCCACCCGTCACCGGTGGAACATCGAGAAGCAAGCCCGCGCCGCTGTCCCTTGCTACATCATCACCGCCCCAACTTATGAGGATACCGGGAAGATCGTTGCTGTTCTGAATCGCTGCAAGGGCTTGTACCATGAAACATTGACCCCGATTCACTATGAATCGTGGGCGGTCAAGGTGTATGACGCCGGACAGATCGCCGCATATCGGGAACGCGAACGGCAAAAAGCCGCCCTTGTTGATGCTTTCTATATGGCATTGAAAGCCAACGGCGGCGACCAGAACGCCGCGAAAGCTGCCCAGCGTGAAAAGGCGGTGCAATGGAACGCCGTCGAAGTGTTCAATGAAATTTACGCATGACCCCCGGATACCTTGACGGGCCGCACCACGAAAAGCGACCCGATCCCACGCCCCGACAATAGCCGGGGAAAAGCACGAAAAGCCACACCACGAAACGAAAAGGAGAAACAACCATGAAACGAATTTTGACCGCCGCCGCCCTTGCCGCCGCGCTGCTGTCCAGCGCACCCCGCGCCGCTGCCGCCTGTCCCTACAAAGTCGGCCCTTTGGGGCGGTATATCGCCCCGGCCATTGTGCAAGGCATGACCGCCACCGACGACGGGAACGCCGTTGAAGTCTGGTGCACCGACGCGCTGGACGGTGACGACTGGTTTTTTACCGTGGACAACAAAACCGATCTTCGGATTTTTGACCGGGTGCAACTGGTGGTGGATGCCGCCGGAACGCCGGACGATTTCAGCGACGACCGCGTTATTGATGCCCTGTATTGTCACGATTGCGACGGGATCGACGATTGAACGAAAGGAGCGCACAACATGAAAACCCTTGAAGAAATCCGCAACGAATGCCGCAACGAAAACCACGCCGCCCGCCGCCTGTTGTCCGCCGGGTTCCGGCTTGAGGGGTGGGACATGAACACGGGGCGGCGGATCGTCGCCCGCATCACGAACGAGAACACGAACGACGAACAGCGCGCGTTCTACGAGTTTCCCGACTATCAAACCGCCGCCGCTGAACTTCTCGCATGATCCCCGCCGGATACCTTGACGGGCCGCACCGAAAAGCGACCCGATCCCATCCACCCGGCCCCGCCGGGAAGAACCACAACAAAAATTGAAAGGAAGTATTTACCATGACGAACAATCAGATCATCCGCAACGAAGCCGCCCGGCTTGACCCTGCCACCCTGCACGCCATCGCCACCGCGCACCACACCCCGGACGAGATCGCCGCCATTGCCGCCGCTTGCAAAACCACCGACGAGAACGGCAACGAACAGCCCGCCACCGTGGCCGATGTCGAAATCATGCTTGCAGCCGACGAGCTGCACACGTTCGACCACTGGAAGAAAGAGGGTAAGAGCGTCAAAAAGGGTGAAAAGCATCTTGTTTGCTGCTACCTCTGGAAGTACACCACGAAGCCCAGCAAAGAGCAGCGAGAAAAAGCAGCGGCAGAGGGCAAGGAAGCGGCCCCCGATCCGCATTACTACCCCACGAAATCGCACCTGTTCAGTTGCTTACAGGTTGAAAGCAGCAAGCCCGCCCCGGCTGGCCGGTTTGGATCGACCGCTGCAATCATCGAGTATAACAAGAAGCTGGCAGCCGAACGGAAAGCAGCGAAAGCCGCCGCCGAAAAGGCAAAGGCCGAAGCCACCGCCCCGATCATCACCGAAGAACACCACGAGTTGCCGGAACTGGTGCACGTCGATCCGCTGCCCACGAAAAAGGCCACGAAGCGCACCGCCAAAAAGGCCCCGGCAAAGAAAGCCGAAACGAAACCCACCGGGCCGGACATGGAAGAACTGAAAAACGCTTTCGTCAAGAACTATTCCCGCCTGTACCAGACCGACGACGACCACGAGAGCGGCGAGTTTTACGACGCCGTGGACAAGTTCGACGAAATGAGCGCCAACGATTCCCAGTTTGCCGCCACCGTCCAGAAGTTCAATAAATACATGGGCGACCTTATCAGCAGCGACCGCGAAGCCGCCGCGTTTGTAATGGCCCTTGACAATCTGGAAAAGGCAAAGACCCCCGAAATGGTTCCCACCGTGCAGCAGCTTTGCTTTGCATAACACGAAACGGAGACCCCAGCAGGGCCGCACCGTAAAGCGACCCGATCCCAGCCGAAAGGCACAACACGAAACACGAAAAGGAGCAAACGAATTATGACAACATACTATCCCATCAACGAAAATCTGGCCCGTGCTTCCCACGATATGCGCAGCATGAGCACCTACCCGGACGGCTACGCAACCAGAGAATACCGTGCCAGCGTGGACAAAGCCGCCGCGCTGGTCGAAGAAAAGAAGCAGAAAGTCAGCCCATACTATCACGAAAAGCTGGACGCGCTGCTTGACAGCTACGCCCGCCGCCTTGCACAGTGGACGGACGACCACAACCGGAACGGTGCAAGCTGCCCCTCTGTGCTGGTGTGCGGTGCTGGTAACTTCCCGGTGCGAAAGAAGCAGAAGCAGAACGCCCGCGAGGATACGCTTTGGCACGAATATGAAGAAATCGAAGCCATCTTGACGAAAATCAAGACGGTTGGCACCGGCCCCGTTGATCTGGCCGACCCCCACGCCCGCGAACTGCTCACGGATCAGCTGAACAAAGAGCAAGACCTGCTCGAATACTGCAAGGGTGCCAATGCCTATTACCGGAAGCACAAAACCTTGCGCGGCTATTCCAACATGAGCGACGCGGCAGCCGATGCCCTCACCAGCCCGGACGCCTTTTCAATGAGCCTGTACCGCAAGCCCTACGGCGATTTTGAGTTGACCAGTATCCGCGGCAAGATCAAGCGGATTCAGACCCGCCTTGACGAACTCGACAAAGCGCAAGCCTCCGCTGCATCCGGCCCCGTTGAAGATCAGCACGACGGCTACACCTACCGTGAGAACAACGAAATTATGCGCGTGCAATTCATCTTTCCCGGAAAGCCGGACGACGAAACCCGCGCCATGCTCAAAGAGAACGGTTTCCGGTGGGCACCCAGTCAGGGCGCTTGGCAGCGCCAGCTTACCGCAAACGCCAAATATGCAGCGCACCGTGTCATGGAGTTTCTGGACGGCAACGAAAACGAATAATAAAAGCGGACACCCCAGCAGGGCCGCACCGATTCAAAGCGGCCCCGCCCCATCTTCCCGGCATAAATGTCGGGAACATCACGAAAACGAAAAGGAGCTATGAACCATGACAGCCAAACAGCAAAGCACCGAATCCGGCGGCGGTCTGCGCACCGTCACCCTCACCGCTGACCAGTGGAACACACTGTATTTCTACCTTCTCACTTCCACGAAGTACCGCAACGGCGAAATTGAAGCGTGGGAAAGGCTGGCCCTTGAAACGAACGAGGACGGTTCCCCAAAGTTCATCCACGCCGCCGACAATGCGCGTTATCTCCGGGATCAGGAAAAGACGCTGCACGAAATCGCACAAAGCATCTGCTGACAACCCGACCCGCCGGGGAAAATAGGAGAATTGACTTCATTTTGTAGTCGGTTGAATGCCGATCCACTGCCCCGCCGGGGTGAATCACGAAAGGACGAAACGAATGTACTACTTCATTTACTGCAAAGGCCCCAACGAAAAGCGCTTCACGCTTTGCAATCCATGGAAAGGCACACGCGGCATGGGCAAAGTATATGCGCCGCGCTTCCTCAAGGATCAAGCCGACTATGCCGTTGCATGGATGGCCGAGCACAACCCCGGCTTTATCTTCCAGCGCCGCCCGGCACGCTGAACATCACCCACCACGAAAAGGAGCAACGAACCATGACAACCAATGAACGCTTTCTCTCAGTCCTGCACAGGGTCACTTCCTGCCGCCACTTAGCCACTGTCAACATCACGATCTGGAACGGCTGCATTGAAGTCCGGCACACGGTTTTCGATGAAATGTACATCCTGCGCAGCTTTCCCCTTCCCAACACCCACAACGAATATTGCGCCTGCATGGCGGCTGCCTGCCGGTGTCTGTCCGACAAGCTGCTTTCATGGGCAAACGAGTACGACCACGGCAACGACGTTCTGAACAAGCAGTACGACACCGTGAACAAAGCCTTTCGCAAGCGCTTAGAGGAACAAGAATGACCCGTGCCCCGGTTCCATGCCGGGGCATCTTGTGATATACTTTCACTAACGAAATTGGACTTTTCAAGCACGAAAAGTTCAATTCCAGCAACGAATTTGCAAAAAAGGGGGCATTTTTACGAACGAAGTCGAATTTTTTGCACCTTGGCGTCTGGTTGCCAGTTTTGCCGACGGCACACGCGCCACGTTCGACGGACTGACCGAGGAACAGGCCCACGCCGCAATGGAAGCTGCCCAGACCGAGCACGGCGACATTGGCTATTGGAACCGTGTCACGGATGTAAACTATGAGGACGGCCAGTATTGCGGCACCCTGCAGGAACCGCCCACGGTTCATGTTGTGGATTTTTCCGGGTATGACGGGCCGCTGGACGAAAACGGCTTTCCTGTTGGCCTGCCGAACGAAATCGCCGAGTACATGAAGCAGCACGGCGAACCGCCCACCGTTCCGAAAATCATCATCAAGAAAAACGAACCATAAACGCACGAAATCCCTCGACGGAATTACCCGCCGGGGGATTTCTGTTTTTGACGATTCGCAAGTTTGTTTTTCTGAGCGGTTCGGAGGTTTCGCGGAAGCCCTTCATTCTGCACGCGCATAAATTCGCTTCATTCTCTACCCTATAGTGTCTTTCCGGCGCGAATTAAGATCGCTGAAGTTCGATTCTAAGGGCCTGTTTTTGCAGGTTTTCTATCAAAAATCAGGCATAAGCCATTTTACAGCCCCTTTTAATCGCGCGCGTCATACGCGCGTGAGAGCAGTTCTTCGACCATCGGGACTTCATCCAGCATGGAGCCCAGAACGACCAGCGCGAACTTTTCCCACCGCTGGGCTGTGATCTCTGTTTTTCTCAGTTCGCGGGCTATGGTTTTCCAGCCTTTTTGTAACGACGGTTCACTGTAGACATACCGCCCGCACAGGATCGTTTTGTAACGACTGTTCAGCCGGTCTAATTGCCCCCGGATTGTTGTCTGATCCGCACGGAGAACATCCTGCCGAACACGAAGTTCATTTTCCCGGCGCTGGCACTCCACATCATCGGCCAGTTTCACAGCCAGCGACGCGGTACTATCTCCCGGCGTGCTGCCGTGCGGCATACCGTCCATAGCAATGCCCTTGATGGGATTGTAGCGGTCTCGCAGTTCTGCCAGCTCAATGTTGACATCATCAAGCTGCGCTTCAATCCCGCCAAAGTAGCGCAAAATCATTTTCGTTTCTTCTGCCTGCATTTTGCCCTCCTACGCTCCGTACCGTCAAAATTCTGTCGAGAAGATAGGCCCTGCACCGGGCACACGCGCAACCTCCGTACTGCCGCCGGTCATCTGGGCGACACACCGGCCCAGTTTGGTATACGCCACATACTCCCCGTCTTTTGCCCATTCGAGGAACTGTTCATAGTTTTTTCTGGCTTCTTCCACGGTGCTGTTGATCTGGGCACGATCATAGCCCATAGAATCCAGCGCTTCGATGAAGAACCGGATCACGAGATCACCAGCGGCACGCCGTTCGGCCAGCGCGTCTTTTTCACGCTGTTTGCGCGGGTATTGTCCCGCCGGGAGGACAAACGGCTTATCCAGCATCGGTGCTGTGCGCTCTCTCAGCTTCTCGCGGGCTTTCGGCTGCCCGTAGGCGCTCATTTCAACCGTGTATACCTCTGCCCTGTGGTTCATTTCCGTGCAAAGCCGCTCCTGCTTGTCCCGGTCAAAATCCAACGTGTCATTGGCTGCGATCATGGTGCAGTAGCTCACCACCTCGCCAACGGCCTGCCGGTTCAGCGTCAGGTTCTTTCTGGTGTTTACCTTTTCGGCGCACCGGGCAAAGGCATTCTGTGCCATATGCATAGACACTGCCCTTGGGATTCCTCTGCTCATGATGTTTCATCCTTTCCTTTCGGTCTGTTGGGCGCACTTCTTCCATGCTTTGATTTCTGCTGCAGTATCAGGGGTAATGTGTTCCACAAAGCGCCAGCCCCGCGGCTCCGCCACAAGGTCGATGAACATACGGCGGCGGTGGATGTAATCGCGCTGCTGCCGCCGGGTGAATTTGCTTTTCACCTCTACAACCTCAACTGTGCCATCTGCATAAGTCAGCACAAAATCTGGGGTATAGTGCATCGCCGGTAGTTTCACATTGCCGTATTCTTTTTCGGGCAGCATGGTAAACCTGCGGTGCGATTCCACCTTCACGATCTCCCCGCGCTGGACTTTTGGCAGAATCATTCCCATGTAGTAGTCGTACTCGCCCCTGCTGTCAAACTCCCGTCCTGTTTTCTTGGCGGCTGCAGCCACGGCTTCCAGCGTCGGTGCTTTTGCTCTGCATCTGGCCGCAATCTGTGCTTCCGCCTGTGCCCGATACTTTGGTGGCAGGTCAGAAAGTTCCATCCTCATACTCAAGGCCGGTTCCTCCTGTTCTGCTGCATCCCAGTCTCTTTGCGATATAGGCGCACGATCAGGTGCCGGGTGTTGTTGCCGGTGATTATGGGTTCGCAGTAGTGCAGGGTGTATCCGGGGTACATCTTCTCCCAGAATGCACGATCTTCCAGACGGTTCTCGCAAACATCTTTCAACTTGGTGCGGCTCATTTTCCCATCGTTCGGGCGGGGCATTTTCGGCGGTTTCAGCCCGCGGCTCTGCCGCCAATGGCGCTTGCACCTCACATTCTTCATGATGTACTTTGCAAGGCTCGTGATGTAACCATGATCGAAGTGTAGAGGTTCGCAACGGGCCATGCCGCGCCCGCTCCACGCTTCCTCTACCATTTCACGGGTCAGACCGTAAACGCGCTGCATAATGACATGGTGATGGTGCTTTCCCACCCACACCCCGTCAACATACGTCGAGTATTCATGCACGACGATCCACTTCGGGTGCCGAATGCCTTTTTTATCGCACATCCGGTATAGCTTTTTCATGGCGGCGGAAAAATCCTTATCCACACGCTTTGTGTCCGCCGGGTCGGGCCGGTGTTCATCGTCATAGGTGTATGTAACAGAATAATCGCTCTTGTGGAAGTTGCGCTGAACCAACAGCTCTAAATACCGTCCACTTTTTCGCAAATTGTACGCTTCCTTCGCAATGGAGCTTGCCAGCTCTTTTTTCTTGCGGGTGCTGGCCTTGTGCTGCTGTTCCGTGATCTCGAAAAAATCCACCTGCATGGTGTCAGCCGTGGCATAGTCTTTGCCGCAGATAAATTTTTGCTCTCGTACTCTGAAACCCGCGGTCATGCTCTCCACGTCCTCCTTTCCGTACACGTCATGGAATTTTCTGAATCTTGAACCACAAACACGAGAAGGGAACGATGCAGAGGAACAACACCGGGCCGCGTTCCCTACGATCCTGCTTCCGGCAAGCCATCAGAACGCTGCCCTCGTTTTCCCTCTGCACTCCCTTTCCCCGCCGGGGGAAAGCTCCTGTTTTTCTCTGATTTCTCAGAATGTCCCTTAGTTTAGCTCCGATATACAAGCCCCTTGCCGCCTCGTCAGGGCGGCAATTTAACGACGGACGCTCTTTATATATAAGGTAGAGGGCTTGTCTTGCTTATTTCAGCAGGGCGAATTTGAACCAATCCGGCAGGTCGGATGCTGCAATAAAATACTTTACCACCAGCACCACGGCAAGAATAATCACCGGTGCCAGCAGGTACAGCCAGCCGATAGCGTAAGCGCCGAACTCACTTTTCTTCTTTTTCATCACTATCTTCCCTTCCTTCCCACACAGGGCAGCTATCTTCCGGGTCTGTGAAATCCGCCCGATGCTCAGAATTTCCATTGAAGCACACCCATGAAAAGTTATCATGCCATGCGCAGGTGAAACACTCTTTTTCCATCACTCACGTTCCTCCCAGTTCCAGCAGGAAGCTTCCCGGCCTGTCACGGGCTGAGAATGATGTTTGTTGAAACACGTCCCGTCCTGCAAATGCCACCTGCAAAATTCACAGCTTTTGTGTGAAGTGACTTTTGCGCCGCACTCTGGGCAGTGCTTAAACTTGTACTCGCAAAGTTCTTTCTCCCCGTCGTCCGGGTCGATTTTGATTTGCTTCCAGTCCTCAACGTGAATGCCGCACTTGTGGCAAATAAATTCGTCGCAGTCTATGTAGTCCCGGTTCTCGTTGTATGTCAGCGGTTGCAGGCTCTCCGGGGCAATGGTCGGTTCGGCATTCAAACTGCCCTCGATCATCTGCACTACACTGGTTTTGATTTTCCCGTGTGTCAGCTCCCCTTTCAGTGCATACTCTATGTTCTTGAGTACCTGCATGAAATGGTTTGCATCAACCAGACGTTTTTCTTTCATTTTCTTTTCCCGCTTTCTTTCTGGGCGTTCGCTTCTTCTTTGGCAAATCCGGTATCGTCACCACAATATCCCTTTGTTTCTCCATTTCCGCCGGGATTGCCTCAACCAGACTTTTGAATTTTTGCAAGGTTTGAACCTCCGTCGCCGCGAAAATGAACTGCGCCAGTTCTTCCGGTGTTCCCTGCTGGACGGAATGACCGTCCGGGTATGTTGTGATCGTCATTTTTCTTCGCCTTTCAGTTTCAGTTCCACTTTCGGCATGGGCTGATCCGAACGGTTCATCGGTTCATAGAAATCGACCCACTGTCCACCCTCCGGGAAGTCGTGCCACGCAAGCGCGTACCGGATCGTCAGCCAAACGGTTTCTGCTCTGTATGCTTCTTTCATGGTTGTGTCGATAGATGCAGGCGGAACATTCTGTCTCCAAAGTGCGTCCATGCCCTGCCGCATCTGGTTACGAAGCCGCATACACTTGAGAAAATCCGCTTCGTGGTCTTTATGAAACTGCTTTCGTTCTTCGGTCGTGTGGCACCGCTTTTCCATCTTGTCCACATAATCCCAGCAGCAAACCTCATTGGTGAAGTCCTCAAACTGGCCCATGCGGAACCGGAGGTATTCTTCGCACGCCTGCTTCACGGCCTGTGCTGTCTCCCGGCTCATGGTGATGGTCACGGCCTCAACCTCTGCCGGGGTCTTATTTTTTGTTACCATTCTGTCACCTCAACAAATCCTGACAGCCGGGGCACCGTAGCCATCCCGTACCAGAACCCCCTCTTTTTCCGTAAAAAACATTGTCGTCTTGAACGGAAAGTTTGCTCTGTCGATGCCAGCTTCGGCGGCAGCATCGGCCAGCATTTTGCACGGGCCGTAATCACTCCCGATGGAAAAGCCGAAAGCTTGAATGCTTTTCGCGTATTCCTCAATGCTTTTTGCCAATGCCGCCTTGAATGTGTTCAGCTGATCCAGCGTAACGCTCTGTCGCATCGTATCCGCAAGGAAGCACACTGCAACAGAGGTAAAGCTATCGTCTCCGTTGCTATGCGGCTGGTGATCCATCAGCTTTCCAGCCCACCAGCTGACAGCCTTTTCAATATCATCCTTTGCCAAAATCATACCGTTTCCCCGCCTTTCTTTTTCAGAGGTTCAGGCCCCGTTCCATAGTCCGGCACCCAGCCGCCCGGCCAGTCGTGCCGCTGGCTGCGTTCGTATTTCTTGACCATTGCGGCCAGCTGAATAGCTTCCACCGCTGCGTGGATTGCCACATCATAAATGAGATTCAGGTGCTCCCGCTTCATGGGTTCGTTTCTCTTGACATCTCGCCACAGCCGGATTGTCAAGCCAAAGTGGAGCTTCCGCACCTCGTCTATCAGTTCGTCCAGTTCTTCCCGGATCACCGCATACCCTTCATGCGGACTTGCGAACATCCGAAAGCGGCGGTTTGCTGCCGCCAGCTCCTTCTTTGCCAGAGCACGGACATCTTTTGTGATAACGTCCATGGTTATTCCTCCGCCCGGCTCTTGATTTCAGCCAGCAGATCATCCAATGGAACATCGGCGAGGCAAAACCCGGCTTCTCCTTCATCCTCGGTAGAGACCCAGAGTGTAGAGGGAAAGTACAAAGCGGGGCGAACACCAAAGGAGCCGTAGTACCAGTAGCTGAAGCCGGAGCCATCGGCGCCGACGAACCAGACGTAGTAGTAATTGAAGGTGTACGGAGAGCAATTCGGCGTACCGTAAGGCGTCGCCAACCACCACGGCGTATCTACCTTCGGGATCAGCCGCCAATACTTTCCATACTGACGCAGGGTCAACAGGCCGATTCTGTATTCAACGGTTCCGTATTCGGTCTGTCCGGTTGTGTCCTGCAGGTCGATCTTGAACGGAATAAAAGTATCCAGCGGCGTACCCTTCTCGGTAAACTCTGCCAGACAGTTACCCAGATACTTCATAACATCGCTCCGGCGCAGATCGTTGGGACACTCCGGGTCGTCGCCGTCACGGAACGGCATTTTCGTCCAAATGTCCTTTGCCAGCACCAGACAACCGTGTTCGTCTGCATCCAGCTTCACAAACTCTTTGCCCAGCGCCTTGAAGATGCCGCCATTTTTCACATTGCCCAAAGTTGTGCTTTTCAAAATCTTGCTCATGGTCGTTTCTCCTTCTTATTACTCCTGCTGCTCGGAATCCTTTTCGGCGTTCAAATCATCGAACGTCTGTTCCGGTTCTTCCTGTTCACCGATGTGAGTTTCTGCCAGCATTGCAACCAGTTCTTGCAGCTTTGCTTCTGCGTAGTCCGGCACCGTATATGCCATAACGGCGGCTCGTACCCTCATGCCGTTCTTCACGACATAATAAACCGTTCCGTCGGTTTGTTTTCTCTGGTAATAGCGGATAAAACCGTTATTCTTAATTTCATCCTCCAGCGGCGCAAGGTGCGACTGACAGATAATGCCGACCATGTGGCGATCCTCGGTCACAAGCGGGATAAGGATTTCTCCACTGCAGTAAATACCGATGCCCAGTTTCTTCACTTCGACTTCATCCTTAATTGTGTCGTCAAGATTGAAACCCTGAAAATCAATTTTGTATGCACAGTCGAAGTCGTTGTAAACCACCTTTTCGATCATGGTATCCTCGCTGATTCCCAGCATAGCGCCCATCTGGTTGCGGTTCAGCGGACGCGGGAAACCGGTAGCGCAGTAAATCGCCGACGCAGTTCCAATGTAGAAATCATCACTCTCGTCGTTATGGAAAACATTGCAGACAAGCTGCCGCTTGACCATCTTTGTCAGCCCTGAAAGTTTCATCTTTTGACCACCTCCACGTCCGGTTTTTCCGTTTCACTAAACCTCGGATAAAAGGTCATTGCGCACATCCGTGCCTCACGGAGTGCTGCATCTGAGCTTTTTGCGTCCAGCTTGTACGGTAGCTGCATCTTGTTTTTCGTGTAGCTGTCAATGCCGAACAGCATGATACTGAACTTTGCCATTTTCTGCTCCTTTCTGCTCATTTTCTTTCGGTGGGCACTTCCGGGCTTGAACCGGGCGGGGCCTATTCCCTATGCTCATATAAAAAGGAGCCGCCGCTCTGGGCGGCTCCAAAAGATCAGTTGATGCCGTTGATAATGGGGATGCTGTTACCATCGCCAACATAGGCAGGCAGTTCACCGTTCCAGCGGGATTCCACGTCGGTGATCTTGTAGTATTCCAGCAGGTTGCTGTTCAGACTGTCGTTCAAGGCGCGGTTTGCTTCCGCCTTTTTCTCTGCAACGTACAACTCTGCGTCCGCTGCAACCTTAGACTTTTCCGCTTCCGCATTGGCTGCGATCAGGTCAGCGTCCGCCGTGGCCTGTGCTTCGACACGGCGCTTGTCGGCGTCAGTCTCGGCTTTTTCCTTTTCCTGCTGGGCCTTGACCTTTGCTTCCACCGCATCGGTAAAGGTATCAGTGAAGTCAAAATTGGTTACGCTGATATACTGCAGGTCGATGTTGTACTGTGCCAGCACTTCCCGCAGTTTCGTGTCCATCTGGGAAGCGACTGCATCCCGGTTAGAAATCAGGCTGCTTGCATCGTAGTGGGCAACTACAGCTTTCACCGTTTCAAGGACACGGGGAGTAATCAGGGTGTCCTCATACTTTTTGCCGACCTCTTTGTAGATGGTCATTGCATTTGCCTGATTGATCCGGTAGCCAACCGCCACACTGGTGGAGACTTCCTGAATGTCAGAACTGAACGCTGACAAGTCCATGCTCATTTCCTGAACACGGTTATCCATCTTCACGATGGACTGCCACGGGGCCTTGAACACCACACCTGCGTCCTTCGTGCCATCCTCGACTTTGCCAAAGGTTGTGACGATGCCGGTATAACCGGTAGGGACATAGGACACACAGGAAATGCCGATAAAAATGACGGCCACCACCGCCGGGATGATTGCAGCTCTTTTTGCATCATCCGAGAAAATCAGGACTGCCAGCGCAATCAGTGCAAACAGTGCGCCGATAATAAAAAGAATCATATTTCCTCGCTTTCGCTCATTTGCTTATGTACGGGCGAAAGCTGCGGTGGGGTCTGATCTTGGCAGGTTTGGTTTCCAGTGGTTTATAAAAAGCTCACCTGCCCCTCAATGTTTTTCTTCTTCGGTTCTCTCGGTCTATACTTTTTGTTCTCGTCCAGAACGTCCACCGGGTTGAACTCAAAGTGCTTGCACTTGTTCGGATTTCTTATCTGCTTGCCCTCTCGCATTTCGTCTTTTGCTTCGCAGTAAATCAAATCGTCGTCATTCAGAACCGCCAGAGAACAATACCGGCAATACTGTGTCACTCTTTGCCCTCCGTAAAAATATCAGTGTACTTCGTGTACACCTTGCCATTATGGAAGTAGAGGTTATAATCGCACTGGGTAATGTACCACCAGAGCTTCTTGTGATACTCCGTCAGCAGATCGTGGAGGTGGTAGGTTTCCTTGTAGTTTTCATCTACCCGCTGGCGGAAAGAAAGTTCGTCAATCTCTTTGCTGCCCGCCACATAACCGGCGATGAAAAGCACATCCTGTTCGGTCATATTGTCGTCAACGACAAATACCACGCGGACTATCTCACCGAACTTTCTTTTAACGTGGAGCAGATCGTCGAATTTATGGACGTGGTACACCACCCGTTCAAACCAATTAAGCGGGAAGTCTCGCACTTCCGGGCTATCCGGGAGATAGCTCGTGTGCATTTCCAACTTGACGTTTCGCCGCTCTGCCGTGTGGAAAAGGCCCTCGTAGAATGACCAATGATCTTTCCAATGGAACAGCGGATCGCCACCACCGGACACCGAAACCCACTCCGGCCTTTCCTTACAGAGCACCTTGTTGAGCGGTTCCTGTGTGCTGAAATTGTCTGTTTCGCTCATTTTCAGCCCATTGTTTCTTACGATGCACTCCGGGCAGGTGTAATGACAGCCAAAGTTCGTAATGATGCTGACATACTTTCCGGGGTTTGCGTTGACGCTACGCATCGGCATAACTGCTTTTTCATTTTTCATCTTGTTCACCTTATTTGTAGTTCTCAAACTTTGGGCAGCTCCTAAAGATCAGCGAACTATATTCCGCTCCTTTATTTTTCCGGCGGTATCTTTTCCGTTATGGTGAGAATCTGCATTTCTGCTCTTTTCCTTTTTTCTTCGAGGTACTGCTTCCGAACATGGATTGCGATGTGCTGCGGCAAGTAATTGCGGTAAATCTGCGCACAGCCCTGAAACTTGTAGGCGTTGTGCGCGATTATCAGAACTCTTATCCCCAGCATCCTTTCTTTTTCCCGCCCTTCCATCATTCCGAAGATCATTTTTGCAAAATCTCCATCTTTCATTTTCTGTCTTTCTATCCCCATTGTTCGGACATTGCATTTGCAACACCCGTAAATGTTTTTGCTCTGTTCTTGGCCCGGTCAGTCGTAAACACCCCTTTGTGTTGTTGTCCATGCTTTTTGCTGTAAGAGCCAGACGGACACCATGTTGCAACCGGTGTCACAATGTCTGTTGGAAACAGCGGTGGCAAATTTTTTAGCCAAAGGCAGGTCTTTTTACTGTACGGGTGTCCATACTCATACGGCTGTATCGTTTGCGTGTACTGCGGCAGGCAGAAAACGCGACTTGGGATCGGATTTTCTATGCAAATCCGTGGAACATCCGCCCACCAGAAGCGCATAAAAAGATCGCGGCCCTCAATTCCTTTCATGACACGATCTGCTTGAAGCACATGACCTTTCCAAAGGTGTCTTGCCCCTGCGTTGCTCAGGTATGTACAAGGCGGGTGCGCAATGAGCAAATCCCACGCATCAATATAATGTCCCTTGTCGTTCATTGTGACGATTTGCCCCCCCCCGCAGAGCGGTTACAGCATCGCCCAGAATGTGCCACTCCGGGTGTCCGCCGGACGGCTCTTGAATATCGCATGAGTATGCTTCATGCCCCCTTCGCCGAAAAGCCTTGCACACTTCTTGACTTTCCTCGCAGGCTATGAGAACTTTCATCGCTCACCCTCCAAGTTTCGGATCGGGGCATTCCCACTTGTAGTCCTTAAATTGAATCAGACGATACGTTGCGATCTCGCCCTCTACGATCTCGATTTCCTTGTTGAACTCCATGCCCATTTCGTAGCCGTACACTCTAAAATCCAAGTTGTACTTTTTGGACATTTCAATATAGGGCTGCTCTTCGATATTCCATGCAGCTTTCATGTTCACAACGAGGATCGACTTCTTGCCCTCTTCGCAGAAGTCCACATACTCGCCTTTTTCTATGAAGTTTCTTCTCGTCCCCTCGATATGAGCACTCTTGTCTACATACAGATACATTTCTTCGCTGTCGGGGTCGTGCTCAAATCGGACAGCACCCTTTACAAGCTCCGTGTGTGCGCCGTCGCCCAGCCAGTTCGTAGTGTAGCAATGCAGGCATTCCTCCACCCACCGCTTAATATCTTCCGGTTTCCCGCGGACTTTCAATTTTCCCTCTACCCAGTTCGGCATAATTTATTCTCCTTTCAAAATCCACACCCGATGCTCACCGTACCCGCTCCACGCAAGCGCGTTCTCATGGGTATCAACAGCAACGTCAAGGTGCGCTCCCTGCACTCCCGCGCCCTTGTCCTGCACAATGCGGATTCCTACACCCTCAATGTACAAAACCGTACCGTATGGAAAAACGGACTGGTCTGCCGCTACGGTGACGCCTGCCTGTATGGGCTGTCCGCTGGCCGTAATTCCGTGTCCTTCTCCGCAGATATGTTCGTACTGTTCTGTGCAATATGCCGTGCAGAAAAATGTACCTGCCTCTGTCAGCTCGATTTTCCTGTCCGCTGTTTCATCAAGGCGAATTTGCAGAGAATCAATAACTTCCTCGTCCTCTACAGCCCGGTCGATCCAGTTCTGTGCACGGCTTGCGTAAATATCCCGCTGGGTCTCAAGGTCTGCAATACGGCTTTTCAGCACGCCGACCTTTGCGCTGTTGACGATCTCGGCCGCGAAGAACAATACCAGAATCGCTTTCATTTTCCGTGTCATTTCTACACCTCGCTGTCGGTCATCTTTCTTCCCTGTACTTCATGCCGAGAAAGTCCGCGACGCCAAAACTTCCATCTTCGCAGCAATGCGTTTCATGCATAAGCGGTTGGTTTTCAAGTTTTGTCGGTGGCTCAATCCCGCTGGCGGCAAGCGCTGCATTAGCCATTGCTTTCCGAGCTGTCCATTCGTCACCAGTTCCGCCGTTGGTGAATGTTTTCCCGCACAGCCTGCACCTGAACGTCATGTAGTGTCCCTTCATTACTTTTTCCCTTCTTTTATTTCTTGCACGGGTGGCCGGAATCGAACCGGCTTGCCTGCCGATGGGGGATCAGAACGGCGGACAACTTCCTTGCTACACCCGCATATCAGAACCCACCGCGCAAGAGAGCAGCGCGGCGGGCCGGTCTTGGTCAAGCAGACCTTCCACCTTTGGCTTGGGTGGATCGGACAAGGCATTTCTTCGCTCATGCGGCGTGCACGCCCAAATCGGTTTCCGCACCGTCATGCGGGCGTAGCTTGGCAGAAAGGCAGCGTGGTCTTGCACCAGCTTACACGGGAGAAACGCCGCCATACGGCACCCTCTGCCCCTGTCGGTGCGTCAAATTATGGACAAACGCACCGGCTTCCATGAATACCTGCTGCAAAGCGGCGCGGACGGGGTGTGGCCCCGCAGGCGGCTTTTCCTTGCGTCGTTTCAAGGATCAGCCCCGCGCCATATAAAAGCCGCCGCGCTGACGCGGTGCGTGGCGGCTCATTTACACCTTAGATGTTTTTGTATCAGCAGCACCCTTGGTCTTTTCGTAACGTTCACAGTTCGTGTCATATCCACTGCACGGCGCACACCGCTTGTGGGTGATCTCGAACGTATGCCTGCACTGTTCATTTTTGTGCAGGGCTTTTTCGGTGGGACTTCTGTTATGTACCTTCATTTACAGCCTCAAAAAGGAACTTCGTCGTAGTGGGTGGCGATCATATCTGCAAAGTGCAGACACAGGGCTTCCGGGTAGCGGTCATAAACGGCGCTGAGCGTTCCCCAGTCCTGCTTTCCGCTGTAGGCACCCATGTGCCAGCGGATCGCCACGATCTCCCGCGCCGTCAGCTTGATATACTGCTGTGCCATAATGCCGCTTCCTTCTCCGTGGCCCACCAGACCGGCGTCAAAATATTCGTACTCACCGTTTTCCTTATCGCGGTACTGGCCCACCTTGCAATAATCATGCAGGAGCGCCGCTGCAAGAACTTCATTCCGGTGGCACTTTTTGAAAGCGTGATTTGTCCTGCACAATTCCATTGCCGCCTCTGCCACGCAGACCGAGTGCTCACACAGCCCGCCGGGATGGTTGGAATGGTGCTTGATGCTGGCAGGCTTTTCAAAGAATCCCAAAGCCACCATCTGCTGCCAAAGGTTTTCAGCGCCCGGACGGTCAGCAAGGCCGCTCTCCGCCCAGAGAACCTCGAACTTTTCTTTCGGCTTCATGTCCTCGTACAGTTTTTCGTTATCCATGGTTCGGCTCCTTTTGTTTCAAAAATTCTTCCCGGCCTGCCGGGTATCTTGTCGGTCTGTCGAAAATCTCCGGGTGCTTTTCGAGCATATCCAAAAGCATCTCCCGCATGGACGCCGCCACAAAGGGCGTAAATTCACTGCTCACGCTTCCCCGCCTTTCCACTTGTATTTCTGGCAGCGGGTTTTGTTTTCGTTCCTCCCGCCATTGGAACCGCCTTGTGTCAGTTCTCCGGCTCAAAGAACATTGCCACAAAGGCTTTCAGCTGGTTGACTGCAGCTTCTTTTTCGGCTTCCGTCTTGGCCGTCTTTTCAGCCCAGCAGTCCTTGACCATTTCATTGATAATCTCAAACATACTGTCTTTCAGACCTGCCAGATTTTCCTCGTCGTCTGCTACTGCCATGAGGACACGGGCCACAATAAGCTCTGCCGCCGTCATCATGCCAACCGAACCGCCGTGAATGCTGACTTCCAGACCGTCAGCCGTTCCCACGGCTGTGATTTTTACATTGCAGTTCATATTCCGACCTCCAAACTCAGCCGTTCGACAACTTGTCGGCCAGCGCCATAATGAAGTCCTTGAAGCCCGGCTCTGTCTCTGCAAACTGCCGGGCCATGCGGAACCCTACCGTCTCGCCAACAGGAGGCTTTTCCTTCTTCTCTGCCGGAGCCGCCTTTCCCTGCGCTTCCAAATCGTTCTGCACCGCATCAGGAATTTTGTCCTGAATCTTCTTGATAACGTACGGACGAAGCGGTTCGGGAACTTCTGCTACAACGCTGCCCACGATCTGGATCGTCAAATCCAGCAGATCAAGCCCGTTTCCCTTGAACTCGACCGACGCACCGCTGCCCTTGACCTCTCCGTGAATAAATGCGTATGCCATACTCTTTGTCCTTTCTGCTTGCAGGTAAATTTTCGGATATAGGGGTGCGCCCCGGAGTTGACACCGGGCGGCGGGGCTTGACGCTCCCCGCCTGCACTGGCCGCACCATATAAAGGCGGTGTCGGACATACCGCCTGCCCATGCGGGCCGCTCTGGCGTGTTCTTTCAGCCCTTGCCAGATAAGGCTTCATCTCGCCGACGCCGCCGTTCTTCGCACTGACGGCGGATGATCTCTTTTCCCTTGCGAATACGCTCGGTTTCTTCAAATCTCCACCTGCCGTAGGACAGCCCCGCGGCGTCGGCCTGCCGGACATCCAGCATCAGCTTGTCCGGCTTCATCTTTTCGGCCATTTGCTCATACCCTCGTGCTCCTTGTTGTGCTTGTACTCCCCGCCGTGCTATAATTTGAACATATAAAATGGGGAGGGGGTGAATTTATGAAATACTACTTTGTCGATCTTCGCGCACTACCCATATCTGAACGTATAGCAGCTTGTAAGAAAATGGAACAGTACGCATGGGAAGTCTTTGAAAAGGTTGGAACATCCGGCCTTGAATCCGCAGAGGTTTGCTGGACATCGCCAGAGGACTTTGAATCTTCTCCTTGTTTTCCTCAAGGATGCAAATGCACGCTTCTGGGAAACTGATCTTACGTCTTTGTGGCGGCGTGTGTAATAAGCAACGCCGCCGGAAAGTCCGGGTCGTAGTTGAACTCGATCCGGGCTTTTGCTTTATGGTCAACAAACCTCATGAATGCCCCGATGTCCCCCAACTTCTGAAACGCTTCTTCCTTGCGCCATACACCGATCCCGACGCCGTTGCAACGAACTTCTTCCGGCTTGTAGCCGTAATGTTTCAGAACTTCGTCCGGGTCGATTTCATCAAACGTCTTTTTGTTCAGCGCTTCTTCAATGTGTTCAGGTCTCAGCGTCATGCGCTCCGCCCTCCTGCTTGTTGTCTCTCCCCTCCCCGCCGTGCTATAATCAGTCGGAAAGGAGGCGTTATAAATATGTGGGTCTACCATTCTTCTATCGGCCCGTTGTATATCGTCCCAACCGGTGACGGCCTGTTCGGATTTCTGTACAACGGCATTATCTGGGAAGCCTGCCCCACTCCACAGATTGAAGCAGACAATGTATACTGCCGTGCCACCGGCTGCCCCGATGCTTCAAATCTGGAAGAACTCCCTCACGATTTATCGGAGTGGACATACATTTCCAAATAAGTTCCTCTCGCCCGGTTCAATGCTTCTTCGGCATCGTCCGGGCGAACTTTGTTTTTGTGGAACAGCCGCACGATGATCTGCGCCAGTTCTTCGCGTACCTTTTCCCTATACTCCGGTGAAGCCTCTGCCGCTGCCGGGTCATACAAGCGCGGGTACGCTTCCATAAAGGCTTCGCTGTCCAGCAGTTCTTCCATGATCCGCAGGATCAGGCGACGTTTCAGCTCCGGCGTTTTGTTCAGCGCTTCTACAATGTGTTCAGGTTTCAGCGTCATGCGCTTCGCCCTCCTGCTTTTCGGGTTCGTCGCTGCGTGCAAAGAGCTTTTCAATGCTTTCCTCTGCACCCAAAGCCGCCTTGACCTTGATAGCCATTTCCACGCTCATGTCTGAGCCGCCATTCAGTTTGTAGTACATCGTACTGCGGGAAGTCCCGACTTCTTCCGCCAGTTCTTCTACCGTTTTGCCACTGATACGCAGATACTTTTCAGCCAGCGGATATACCATTGCGCCATCCTCCAATCCTAAGTTTCGTATTTGCGACCACTATAGCACTAGAATTAGTATTTGTCAACCGTTTCAATACTATTTTTAGAAAATTCTTTTTATTTTTCGGATGTTCGGCATTGATTTTTCCTAATTCTAGGACTACAATATAAATAAAGAAGGGAGCCTACACTATGACCAGAGAAGAACTTTTGAAATCCTACATCCTGAAACAATATAGGACTGTAAAAGATTTCTCCGTTGCAATCGGATTGCCTTATACAACCATTGACGGTATCCTTCGCCGTGGTGTAATGAATACTCGCGTCGAAAATATGATCCGCGTATGTCAGTTTCTCGGAATCTCACTGGATGCTCTTGTTGCCGGGCGCATTGAGCCGTATTCTGACAGGCCGTCTTTCTCCATCGACGATGTATCCGCGCTGGAAAAATATCACAACCTTCCTGCGTCCGATAAAGAAACCGTGGACTTCGTTTTGAACCGTCATGCTCAACGCGCAGAAAGCGCAGAAACTACCAAAGTGTAAGCGAATAGAATCCATGATGTTCCCTTGTCAAGCAAGGGAACATCCCGCGTGCTATCCTCTCCTTCCGATAGTTAGGATAGCACGCGGGCGCTCATTACTTTTTTGAAGCATTTTCTGAAAGTCCCTCAGTTTATTCCGTTTTGCTTCATTTATTCTTTATTTTCGTAAAATTTGCAAAAAGAAAAAGCCCGCCGGGCCGAAGCCTGACGGGCTATAAATGAAACTGTATTTATATGATCCTGCAGTGATTTATGATTTTTCGTCTCACGCCTTGCGCTTTCGTCTAATCCGCAGGCCAATGAGACGATTACCTGAAAGGACACTCAAGGTATGGCAAAAAGAAAATTCAACAAGGGCGGCGAAGTGCGGCTGGTCGCCTATTACAGATACAGCGGCGGCAGCGGGCAGACCGAGCAGTCCATTGAGGGCCAGCGCCGGGACTGCGAGACCTACGCCCGCCTGCACAACATGACCATTCAGAAAGAATATGTGGATCGCCACATCAGCGGCAAGACCGATGATCGTGCAGCGTTCCAGCAAATGATTACTGACAGCGACAAGGGCGCATTCGATATGGTGATTTGCTGGAAAACAGACCGCTTCGCCCGGAACCGCTATGATTCTGCCGTGTACAAGAAACGCCTGCGTGACAACGGCGTTGAGATCGTTTATGCCGCAGAATCCAATATCGCCGGTGCGGAAGGTATCATCATTGAGGGCGTGATGGAAGCGCTGGCTGAATACTACTCTGCCGAGCTGGCCGAGAAGATGCGCCGCGGCATGAGAGAAAGTGCCCTCAAGGGGCAGGCCATCAGCCGATGCCGTGCCCTTGGCCTGAAAACGGACGAACACAAACGGTTTGTCATTGATGAAAAGACCGCTCCCACCGTCCGCTTCATCTTTGAGCATTACGCCGCCGGGGAATCCGCCACCTCTATTGTAGATAAGCTCAACGCCAAAGGTCTGCGTACCAGTCAGGGCAACCCCTTCAACAAGAGCAGCATTCCCCGGATCATCCAGAACGAAGCCTATCGCGGCGTGTACGTCAGCAAATCGTATGATGTGCGCATTGAAGGGGCCATTCCGGCCATTATCGACGACGAACTTTGGGAGAGGGCACAAACCATGTTGAAACTGAACCGTCAGCTCAAGGCAAAGAATGAACCGAAAGCGGACTATATCCTGTCCGGCAAGCTCTACTGCTCCTGCGGTTCCCTCATGCGCGGCATGAGCGGCCACAGCGCCACCGGCGAGGTCTACCGCTACTACACCTGTCCCAACAAGAACTGCCACCTGCGGAACATCCCGAAGGACGATCTGGAAGGAAAGGTCATGCAGTCCATCTCGGATCACCTCTTGCAGCCGGAAGCCATGGAAGCGCTGGCCGAAGCTATGGTCGAGGTGCAAAAGGCTGATGCGGAAAAACCAAACGCCGAGCGCGTAGCCATCGAACAGAGCCTTGCCGATGTCCGCCGCCGTAGTAAGAACATTCTGGACGCCATCGAAAACGGCACCGCCAATGCGCAGCTGTGCGCCCGTCTGGACGATCTGAGCGAACAGGAGCGCACTCTGAACTTCCAGCTCTCTGCTCTGGAAAAGGAGAAGCCGGTTGTATTCACCAAAGAACAGTACCTTTTCCTGCTGGAACAGTTCTTGGTGGAGCCGTCCGAGCGCACACCGGAGTATGGTCGCCGTCTTGTTAACACTTTTGTAACAAGTATGGTAGTTAGCGACCGTGAACTGGTTATCAATTTTAATGTTTCGGACGAAACCGTTAACAAAAACAAAAAAACATCCCAGACAAACTTACAAAAAGAAAGTTCGTCTGGGATGCGTCTGGTCCGAGTGGCGAGAATCGAACTCACGGCCTCTTGAACCCCATTCAAGCGCGCTACCAAAACTGCGCTACACCCGGATATCGTCCTCTGCCTCCCTACCGAAGCATTGGCGACAAAAGATATTATACGCATCTTTCCGGGTTTTGTCAACACTTTTCTGCATCTTTTTCTGATTTTTTCAAGAAAAGTATGATTTTCATCGTATGAGCGCCGCTTTACTTTTTTGCTTTTACGCCAGTTTCCGCTTCTGCGGCCCGCAGCTGCCTGTCCTTTTCCAGCAGAGGCTTGAGGTACTGGCCGGTAAAGCTGCCGGGCACCTCGGCCACCTGCTCAGGCGTACCCTCGGCAATCACCAGACCACCGGCGCTGCCGCCTTCAGGGCCAAGGTCAATGATGTGGTCGGCACACTTGATGAGATCCAGATTATGCTCGATGACAATGACTGTGTTGCCCGCATCCACCAGTTTCTGCAGTACCTCGATCAGGCGATGCACGTCCGCGATGTGCAGACCGGTGGTGGGCTCATCGAGGATATACACCGTCTTGCCGGTACTGCGGCGGGCAAGTTCGTTGGCCAGTTTGACACGCTGAGCTTCGCCGCCGGACAGGGTGGTGGCGCTCTGCCCTAAGGTGACATAGCCAAGGCCCACGTCCAGCAGGGTCTGCAGCTTGCGGGCGATCTTGGGCTGGTTTGCAAAGAACACCACCGCCTCCTCCACGGTCATGTTCAGCACGTCGGAGATGGTCTTTTCCTTATACTTTACCTCCAGTGTCTCGCGGTTATAGCGCGCGCCCTTGCATACCTCACAGGGAACATAAACATCCGGCAGAAAGTGCATCTCGATCTGCAGGATGCCATTGCCTTCGCAGGCCTCACAGCGGCCGCCCTTGACATTGAAACTGAACCGGCCCGGGCCATAGCCGCGCATCTTTGCATCCTGGGTCTCGGCAAAGACGGCGCGGATATCGTTGAACACGCCGGTATAGGTGGCCGGGTTGGAGCGGGGCGTGCGGCCGATGGGCTGCTGGTCAATGCCAATGACCTTATCCACGAACTCCAGACCCTCCACCCCGTCGCACTTGCCCGCACGGCTGCGGGCACCGTTCAGCTCACAGGCCAGCGTCTTGTACAGGATCTCATTGATCAGGCTGGACTTGCCGGAACCGGAAATGCCGGTCACACAGACGAACTCCCCCAGCGGGAACCGGACATCAATGTTGCGCAGGTTGTTTTCCCGGGCACCCTTCACGGTCAGGAAGTTTCCATTGCCGGTGCGGCGGGTCTGGGGCACGGCAATGCGCTTGCGGCCGGAAAGATAATCGCCGGTGATGCTCCGCTTGGCCTTACAGATATCCTTCACGGAACCCGCCGCCACGATCTCGCCGCCATGAACGCCCGCGCCGGGGCCCACATCCACGATATAGTCCGCGCTGCGCATAGTATCCTCGTCGTGCTCGACCACGATGACGGTATTACCGAGGTCCCGCAGGTTCTTCAGGGTCGCAATGAGCTTGTCGTTATCGCGCTGGTGCAGGCCGATGCTGGGCTCGTCCAGCACATAGAGCACGCCGGACAGCGCACTGCCGATCTGGGTGGTGAGGCGGATGCGCTGGCTTTCGCCGCCGGACAGGGTGCCAGCCGCGCGGGCCAGGGTCAGGTAATCCAGACCCACGCTCTGCAAAAACTGCAGGCGGTTCCGGATCTCCTTCATGATCTGACCGCCGATCTGCCTCTGCTTCTCGGTCAGGTGCGGCTCGTTTTCGGCAATGAATTTCAGCTCATCCCGGATGGACATTTCGCAGAACTCGCTGATGTTCTTATCCCCAACGGTCACTGCCAGCACCACCGGCTTCAGGCGCTTGCCGTGGCAGTCCGGGCACTCCACGCCGGACATGAAGCTGCCGATCTCTTCCTTCATCCACTCGCTGTTGGTCTCCCGGAAGCGGCGCTCCAGGTTCTCCACGATGCCCTCAAACGTATTATAGTAGACACCGCTGCCGAACTCGTTGGTCCGGTGCATCTCGATCTTTTCGCCGTTGGTGCCGTAGAGCAGGGCGTTCACTGCCTCGGTGCTCATATCCTTGATGGGCGTGTCCAGCGTAAAGCCGTATTTTTTACCCAGACCAAGGTAGTACATTTCGCTGACAGAGCCCTCGGCGTAGTACCAGCCGCTGGCCTTGATGGCCCCCTGCCGGATGGACAGGTTCTTATTGGGCAGGATGCGCTCCTCGTCCACCCGCATAAACGTACCAAGGCCCGTGCACTTCTCACAGGCACCCTGGGGGTTGTTGAAGGAGAAGAGCCGGGGCGACAGGTCCCCGATGGAGATGCCGTGCTCCGGGCAGGCAAAGTTCTGGCTGAAGGTCATGCACTCCCCACCGATGACATCGACCTCGGCGATGCCTCCGGTCAGGGCCAGCGCAGTTTCCAGCGAATCCGCCAGACGGCCGCGGATACCCTTGCGCATGGCAAGGCGGTCCACCACGATCTCCACTGTGTGCTTGATGTTCTTTTCCAGCGTGATTTCTTCGTCCAGATCATACAGGTTACCGTCGATCCTCACACGGGAGTAGCCGCCCCGCCGGGCGGCATCCAGCTCCTTCTGCTGTGTGCCCTTGCGCTGGCGTACCACAGGAGCCAGCACCTGGAATTTGGTGCCGTCCTCCAGCTTGAGCACGGCATCCACCATCTCGTCCACGGTCTGCTGGCTGATGACACGGCCGCACACCGGGCAGTGGGGCACGCCCACCCGGGCATACAGCAGACGCAGGTAATCATAGATCTCGGTCACGGTGCCCACGGTAGAGCGGGGGTTGTGGCTGGTGGTCTTCTGGTCAATGGAAATGGCCGGCGACAGGCCGGTGATCTCATCCACATCGGGCTTGTCCATCCGGCCCAGGAACATCCGGGCGTAGCTGGAAAGGCTCTCCACATAGCGGCGCTGGCCGTCGGCATAAATGGTATCGAAGGCAAGGCTCGACTTGCCGGAACCGGACAGGCCGGTCATAACAATGAATTTTTCGCGCGGGAGGGTCAGATCAATATTCTTCAGGTTGTGCTCCCGTGCGCCTTTGATGACGATCTTATCGTTTGCCAAGGTACTTTCTCCCTCTTCTCTGTGTCTGTGCATGGTTCTGCCTGCGCTCGGTCTCGGCATCCGAGTCCACGGTAGGGTTCTCGCCCCGGCGCAGGCGGTCGATCTGGTCACGCAGGAAGGCCGCATGCTCAAATTCCAGCAGCTTGGCAGCCTCCTTCATCTCCCGGGTCAGGCGCTCGATGGCAGCTTCCCGCTCCAGTTTGCCCATGCGGCGGGTATTCCGCTTTGCGTTCTCCGCCTTATCGCTGATCTCAATGCTGTCCGCAATGGCCTTGACGATGGTCTTAGGCACGATGCCGTGTTCTTCGTTATAGGCCATCTGGATGGCACGGCGGCGCTCGGTCTCGGTGATGGCGCGTTCCATGCTGTCCGTCACCTCATCGGCGTACATAATGACCAGACCCTCGGCGTTGCGGGCCGCGCGGCCAATGGTCTGGATGAGGCTGGTCTCACTGCGCAGGAAGCCTTCCTTGTCGGCATCCAGGATCGCCACAAGGCTGACCTCGGGCAGATCCAGGCCCTCACGCAGGAGGTTGATGCCCACCACCACATCGATGGAGCCCAGGCGCAGATCTTTGATGATCTCCATCCGTTCAAAGGTATCCACCTCGTGGTGCATATATTTGACCTTGATGCCCTGCTCGGTCAAGAAGTCGGTCAGGTCCTCGGCCATCTTCTTGGTCAGGGTGGTCACAAGAACACGCTCGTTCTTCGCCGTGCGGGCGTTGATCTCGCCCAGCAGGTCAGTCACCTGCCCCTCCACAGGCCGCACCGAAATCAGCGGATCCAGCAGGCCGGTGGGCCGGATGACCTGCTGCGCGATCCGGGTGCTGTTCCGGCGCTCGTACTCGCCCGGCGTGGCCGAGACGAACACCATCTGGTTCAGTTTGCTTTCCACCTCCTCAAACTTGAGGGGGCGGTTGTCAAAGGCCGACGGCAGACGGAAGCCGTACTCCACCAGCGTCTTTTTGCGGGCATAGTCGCCGCCGTACATAGCGCGCACCTGCGGCAGGGTCACATGGCTCTCATCCACAAAAAGCAGAAAATCCTCCGGGAAATAATCCAGCAGAGTGGTGGGCATACTGCCCGGCGCACGGCCCGACAGCACCGCCGAGTAGTTCTCGATACCCTTGCAGATCCCCACTTCGGTCAGCATCTCGATGTCATAGTTCGTTCGCTGCTGGATGCGCTGGGCTTCAATGAGCTTGCCCTCGGCGGTAAACTTCTTCACCTGCTCGTCACACTCGGCGCGGATCTTTTCAATGGCCGCTGCCTTTTTATCGGCGCTGACGATGTAGTGGCTGGCCGGGAAGATGGCCACATGCTTCACCACGTTCTGCCGGGTGCCGGTAACGGGGTTGAACTCCGTGATGCGGTCGATCTCATCCCCGAAGAACTCCACCCGGATGGCAAGGTCGCTCATGTAGGCCAGATAGATATCCACCGTGTCGCCATGAACACGGAACTTATTGCGGATAAAATTGATGTCGTTCCGCTCATATTGCAGGGTGACCAGCTTTTTGCACAGGTCATCCCGCTCCATCTGCATCCCGGGCCGCAGGCTGATGACCATGCTGCGGTAATCGATGGGGTCGCCCAGAGAGTAGATACAGGACACCGATGCCACAATGATGACATCCCGCCGCTCCGAAAGCGCCGCCGTGGCCGAATGGCGCAGGCGGTCGATCTCATCGTTGATGGCGCTGTCCTTTTCAATGTAGGTATCGGTGCTGGGGATGTAGGCTTCGGGCTGGTAGTAATCATAGTAGGAAACAAAATACTCCACCGCATTGTCCGGGAAGAACGAGCGGAACTCGGTGCAGAGCTGGGCCGCCAGCGTCTTATTATGGGCCAGCACCAGCGTGGGGCGGTTGCACCGGGCGATCACGTTGGCCATGGTAAAGGTCCTGTCTCTTATACACATCTGACGCTGCCGACGAATAGCCTTGTGTAGAT
>ENA-OYWU01000030-OYWU01000030.1-human-gut-metagenome-genome-assembly--contig:-NODE-30-length-72092-cov-7.561933_pt1 | contig 72092 bp, 70 predicted proteins | sample MGYA00244173_ERZ653403 | MGnify/ENA primary metagenome ERZ653403 (study PRJEB26926, sample SAMN06165043) | human gut metagenome | biome: ENVO:00009003; feature: ENVO:2100002; material: ENVO:00002003...
ACCGAGATCAACACAAGGCTATTCGTCGGCAGCGTCAGATGTGTATAAGAGACAGCAACATAGCGGCAATTCGATTAATGCGTAATTAAACTTTACAACAGATTTTAACTACAACCTTTTTAGATTTTAACTGCAACAATTTATGATATTATCGATTCCTTAATTCAATTACGCAACCGCCATCTGTGGCGGCAGAAACATTCATTCAATATCCTGTGGATGAATTCTCTTCATCTGATTTTAATATTCCCGGAGAAGGAGACTATCGGTTAGCCTCCTTCTCCATTTTTATCTGCTCTCCCCCATTTTCCGCATCTGCCAGTCCGGGCTTGGCTGCAACTGCCCACATCAGCGTCTCGGGGCAAAGCTGCGTCAGGGTGCTGAAAACAGTCATATGAAGTCGTGTGACAATTCATAGCTATTGCACAAATAAAGCTTTCATGTGCAATCCTTATTCCACGTACCACAGAAAAGGTATAACCCAAACCACCCAAAATATAACAAACTGTAAGTTCAGTAAAAATATAAGCTTGAAAAATTGCACAATTTTCACACCAAAAACATAAAAATATCGCTAATTTTCCACCACAAAATTGCATGCGTTCAAAAAAGAATGCTTATTTTTGCAAAAACTCAATTTAATTGCCATGGAATTTACACAAGACTTTGAAACTTTGGTGAAACGTCTCCAGCAGGAATCGGCATGCGGCACAGTTGCTGTTGTATGCCCCTACGACGAGGGTACTTTAGAAGCCATCCAACGCGCCATCGACCTCAATCTCACCCGCTTCGTGCTGGTTGGCGAAAGCGCAAAACTGGCTACGCTGCCCAAATCGGTTCTTGACAGCGACCGTGTGAAATGCGTTGAAGCCGACAGCGATGCGGAAGCTGCGGCCAAATGTGTGGAGATGGCCCGCAACAAAGAAGTCGACGTGTTGATGAAAGGCCTGATCGGCACCGACGTGCTGCTGAAAGCCGTGCTGAACAAAGAGCATGGCATCCTGCCTCAGGGAAATGTGCTTACCCACCTCACGGCCGCACAGATTCCCGGCTATCACAAACTGCTGTTCTTCTCGGATGTGGCCGTAATACCCTATCCCACCATAGAGCAGCGTCGTGCCATTCTGGACTACGACCTTGCCACCCTGCGCCGCATGGGCATCGACACCCCAAACGTGGCACTCATTCATTTCACCGAAAAAGTCAACCCAAAATTCCCCAACTCCACCGACTATGCCCAGCTCATCGACGAAGCCGCGCACGGACGTTTCGGCAACGTTGAAATGGGCGGCCCGATGGACGTGAAGACGGCCTGCGACGCCCACAGCGCACAGGTGAAGGGGATAAAGAGCGGCGTTTGCGGCAATGCCGACCTTGTGATATTCCCCAACATCGAATCCGGCAACACCTTCTACAAGGCAATCACGCTCTTTGCCGGCGCCATAGTGGCCGGCATGCTGCAGGGCGCTGCCGCACCCGTAATCCTCCCCTCCCGCAGCGACAGCGGCACATCCAAGTTCTACAGTATTGTGATGGCCACTCTCGACGCTCTGGCCAAGGCCAAAGGTTAAGCCACCTTATGGCCGCGGTGGTCACAGCGCGACACCCGACACATTCCTCTCATCTCACCTCATCTTCAAATCACCGACTATAGCTCATGAAAAAAATACTTGCAGTCAACCCCGGATCAACATCCACGAAAATTGCCGTGTTCCACGACGACGAAAAAGTGTTTGCAACAACCATCCGCCACAGTGTCGACGATCTTGAACCCTATCCCAATGTCATCGACCAGTTTGACTTCCGCAAAAACCTCATCCTCTCCACCCTGGCCGAAAACAACATCCCGGTAGAATTTGACGCCGTGGTAGGCCGCGGCGGTCTGCTTCGCCCCATCCCCGGCGGCGTGTATGAAGTGAACGACGCCATGGTGGCCGACATCAGGAAGGTACGCCGCAGCCATGCGTGCAATCTCGGTTGCCTCATCGCCCGCGACATTGCCGACGAAGTGGGCTGCAAATCATATATCGCCGACCCCGGCATTGTCGATGAACTTGACGAGGTGGCCCGCATCACAGGTTCGCCCCTCATGCCACGCATCACCACCTGGCACGCCCTCAACCAGCGCGCCATCGGCCGCCGATATGCAGCCGAACTGTCAGCCAGGAATCCGGAGCACCCCGTGCGCTACGAGGACCTCAACCTCATCATCGTGCACCTCGGCGGCGGCATCTCGATCGGCGCTCACAAACATGGCCGTGCTGTCGACGTGAACAACGCATTCGATGGCGAAGGCCCCTTCTCGCCCGAACGTGCCGGCACGCTCCCCTCGGGCGCGCTCATCGACCTCTGTTTCTCCGGACGCTACACCAAGGACGAACTGAAAAAACGCATCAGCGGCAAAGCCGGTCTGGCCATTCACCTCGGCTCCACGCATATCCCCGACATAGTGGCACGCATTGAAAACGGCGACGACTACGCCCGTCTGGTCATCGATGCCATGATCTATCAGATAGCCAAGCACATCGCCGCCCTCACCCCCGTGTTCCGCGGCAAGGTGGACGCAGTGCTGATTACCGGCGGAATAGCCTATTCCGACTATATCATCTCACGCCTGCTCCCGCAGATCGATTTCATCGCTCCGGTGGAAGTATTCCCCGGCGAGGACGAACTCGAGGCGCTTGCCCTCAACGCCCTCGGCGCCCTCAACGGAACCATCCCCGTAAACACCTACGTTCAAAAAAAAACTACACACCCAACCCTTGAGCCTCAGCTTAACTGACTGCCACCGGAGTCACGCTCCCAGGCCAAGGCATATGCAGATCAATGATTACACCACATAACAAACTGATCACCAAAATAGTGGACATCGGACGAGCCAAAACCTCAATGGGTTTTGGCCGTCTGGCTATATTGTCAGTCATGGCCGGTGCGTTCATAGCGCTCGGCGGCATCCTTTCTGTCACCGCAGGCTACGGCTTCCCCGCCATATCGGCCTGCAATCCGGCCATACAGAAACTTTTCAGTGCACTGGCATTCCCTGTGGGACTGTTTCTCATCGTCCTGCTCGGAGCCGAACTGTTCACCGGCAACAACGCCGTACTCATCCCCGGCTGCGCCTCGCGCCGTTTCGGGTTCGGAGCCGTAGTGCGGAACTGGACACTGGTGTGGATTTTCAACTTCGTCGGTGCACTCGCATTCACCTATCTGTTTGTCTACCGGTCCGGCCTTACCGCCGCGGAGCCCTACCGCTCGGCCGTCATAAGCATAGCGCAGGCGAAAGTGCAGCTGCCGCTGCTCACCATGATTCTCAAAGGGATAGCCGCCAACTGGTGCGTGTGCATGGCCGTGTGGATCGGCCTTATGGTCGACACCCTTCCCGCCAAATTCCTTGCATGCTGGATTCCGGTCGGCACATTCGTCGCCCTTGGCTACGAGCACAGCATAGCCAACATGTTCTTCATCCCGGCAGGGATGCTTGAAGGCGCCGATGTCACAGTGGCCCAACTTTTCGGCAACCTCCTCCCCGTCACCCTCGGCAACATCATCGGGGGCGTCATACCCGTCGGCTTCGCCTACCACCGCCTCCACTCCACCCCTTCTAAATAAATCCAAGCCCAGATTGTGAAATAAACTCGCCACCCTACAAAAAAATTCATCCACTTGTAGCAAGCCATCCGATTGCGCAACTGCAAAATGGTACTCTCCAAGCATTTGGAAAGAAATTCTGTAAGAAACTGCCTGGGGTCTCAAGATTGATGTGCAAAAAACGTCCGCAATACTTGCACATGTCAAAACTAATACCTACCTTTGCATCGTCGAAAGGGAAAGAGACCCATGCCAGACATAAAATGGCGATTTAGTGTAGTGGCCTAGCACGCCACCCTCTCACGGTGGAGACCCGGGTTCGATTCCCGGATTCGCTACACAACCAAACCGGAGCTGCCTCACAGCTCCGGTTTTTTTATATTCCACTTTTACATTGCCAATCATGACACCAGTTCCATTAAAGGATATCTGAATGAAACCGATCAATGAAATTTTATGTGACGTTGCTGCAGTTGGCCAACAACTCCATAAACCATACAAGATGAAGCATATAATTGTTATGGCTCTGACATTGCTGACAGCAATAGGTGTATGGGGCAAAAATGCAATTGCAATAGGCTCTGATGACAATGAGATAATAGCAGGGGCAACTGTTATTTCCGGAAACGGGATGATTCTTGGTGTGACCGATGACAACGGGCGTTTACCTCAGGTGAGCGGTAAGGATTATCCGCTTATAATCCGGTCGTTAGGTTACAAGGAGCAGACGGTTACGGCGCAAAGTGACACCATTTGGATGGCTTCTGAGAATTACAGTCTTCCAGAAGTGTCGGTTGTCAGCGGCGAACGACCGATTACACGGGTAATAAGCTACGTGCGTGAATACAGCACGGGAGCCACGTCAACCGATACAATCCAGATGTTCTCGGAATATATGGTGCAATCCTTTCATGTCACCAAGGAGAAAGTCAAGGGTTATAAGAAGGGCGACAGGAAAATAAAGCCTCTCAGCACACGCCAATATGCACGGTATGCCAACGCCAAATGCGACAGCGTGTTCATCCCGGATAGAAATGAAGATCCGTATTATCTCCTTTCGTTCGCCAAACTCATTTCAGAGGTCCCGGGAAGCTACAATGAACCGAAAACAATCAGGAACGGAGCCACTTCCGACACCATAGCCGGAAAATATGGCCCAAAAATGATTGTTACCAAGAACAGGGAGTGTTGTACAGTCCGCAAGGACGCATTGGCAGACTTTCAGGGACACAAATACTCGCCCTGGATTCTCAAGATGCTTGGTGCTTCGATGGATATTACACAGCTGTCGCAGACATTGGGATTTGCACCGAATGAAACGGGTGAATACTCTGTGCTTGATTTCATTTCGGGAGCCTATAATTCCCATATCATGGCGAAGGGGAAATGGCTCCGCAAAATATTCAGCGCCAAGAAAGAGGTGGAGATGGACTGCTATGTGGAGCTGTATCCGGTCAGTGTCACCTTCCATACCGTCAGTGAGTATAAGGAACTGAGGGAGGACAACTCCGAGATTCCGTTTGCAATAATGGAAAAGATTCCGCCCACACTTCCTTCGGCTACCTCAATCATCAATCGCGTGTCAAATTTATAGAACCATGAACAGATTCCAACTCATTATCGCATCCCTATTCGTGGCAATGTCTTTTACATCCTGCCATGACGATGACCCTGAAATCAACTATGCCGGAGACACGGATGTCGCTCCGATTGAGTTTCCCACCGAGGATGTTATCAGTAACACCTATTCAGGAAACTATGCCATCGTAGGCACCGGTGATTATGACGAGGCCACCCGATATGTGCTTAATCGCCTCACCGGAACGCGTTACAGTTATTCACCAACCGGTGATTATGTCGCCGACGACGTCCGCCTCGTTTTCCTTAACAACGAATCGCTGCTGAACCTTGAAAGGCCGATGGTGGAACAGATGAAGAAAGTGGTCGACAATGGCGGCTACATCTATGTGCATAAGCCCAACTCTCTTGCACTTGCTTTCCTGGCCATCGCCATATACGGTGATATAGATGAAGCCATGAATGATCTGAAACAAGGTATGCCGAAGAGCCGCAGCCGTGCCGAATCGGATGAGCCGATGACATACGACTCCTTCATAATGGGTCCTGACAACCGCCAGCTCTGCCTGATGGACATATACGACGGAAAAACAACAACCATCGAGATTATCGACCCGGAGACCGGCGATGTGAGCACTGAGGAGTATCTGCCCCAGATGCCCGACCCATATGAGTACGGCCGTTTCGCCGAAAACATCATGGAATGGCTCAATGAGAATGACATCCAGGGAAAAAGCCGCATTTACTCCCGCGCATCGGGAGAAGTTCTCGACAATGCTTCCGACATGAAGATAGTTGTGCCCTGCAATGTATATTCACGGGCCGTCCATAAAAAAGAGTCGAAGACATACGACAAGTCCTTTGATGCAAGCCTGAGGGTATGGATTTCCGACCTCTACAACTTTGACAAGGACGAGGACTATTATCATGTGGTTCTGGAAGAGACATTCGACGGAAGCCAGTGTTACGCCGGACAATGGTGGTCGGTCAAAACCGATAAATTGGGACACCGGAGCAAATATGCAGGCTTCCCATACACGTCGCTCTACGTCAAGCCATCGTTCCAGAATAAATCGGGACGCAACGGCACGCTGAAGGACGCCTGGAACCCGCAGCCCGAAAACGAGGGCGTGACCTCGACTGTTGAAAACGTGTCGGGGTGGTCAATAAATTCCCAGGTCGGTTACAGCGGAGGTTTCGCGGCTCTTTTTTCCGGAGATTACAAGAACGAGCAGAAAGTCACCACAATTGACAAGTCTATCACTCCACGCCTCAGGGACGGCAGTAGCCAAAATTTCTATTGGGATTATAAACTGACCGACGAGTTATACTACAAAAAGAAGTCGGGCGACGTTTTCTATCTGACAAACTGCAACCTTCACGAGCCGTCCAAGAACTCGCTCACCATCAACACCTGCCGCACACGCCAGTCATGGAACTGGCTGGTCAGTGGGACCAAAGACCGTGGCAATGACCCCTTTACGCTGAGCCTTGACGTGAAATTCATGGTATTGGAAGCCTCTGCGCTCAAAAGTTTCAGCAGCACCTTGCCACTATTGGCTAATAAAAACAACCAGACATTTACCATCGACCTGCCTGTTCCCAACCGTATCAGGATGGCCTACAGCATGTCATGCGAAAACGCCGTGTTGAGCGAATGGGCCGCATTGAAGGAAGAGATTATCTCGCATGACAGGGATAATTTCGCAAAACTGAATGCCACCCGCTGCGCACCCACCGAACAACTGGTGGACCAGCGGACAGCCGACCTCTGGAACAAGACCATAGAAGGTGTGGCCAGACGCATATCGACATTCAACCACCTGGAGAAGGATGAATATGTGATTGTCCTCAAAAACAGCAACGGCAAGTTAATCGGCAAAAAGCTGATTGTCACGGCAACCGGCGCCCGCGTGGAATGAGCCTCACCCCTGCACTCACAGCCCTATACTTATGTACAAACAAAAAAGCCACCTGACGGTGGCTACCCTTCGGAACCGGGTGCCCTTGCAGGCACCCGACCTTATTTAATCCTCAGCTGGCACTGCAAATTTAGCCAACATTTCTTGTAATTCAAACAAATTTGAAGATGTACGGCAAAACTCTTCAACGCTTTTAAAACAAACCCATAAGCTAACTCTCACGTTTATATTTTGCAGGATACTAAAGAGCTTCAATCTATACATCCCCCATATCGCCCTAGGTGGAAAATACTAAGGCTTGCCCACCCCAATTAAGGTGGGCTTATTTTTATGAACAACCAGCGTGTAATAGTCTAAATTTTGCAGGTGCGCAATATCCTCTTATTTATTTTAAATAAGAGAGGAGGCGGGGGATGTCGTAATTGAGGATGAGGGCGTCGGGGAAGTCGGTGGCCTGAAGCAAGGGGACGATGCGCGCATAGTCGGCAATCTGGAATGAGATGTGGGCGTCGCTGCCCAGAAGCACCGGCACTTCGTACTTCCGGCACAAGCGCAGCAGCTCGGTATTGTTCGGCTCAGCCAGTATCCGCTTTGTGCGTGCCGGCGAGAGCGAATGGTTGTTTACCTCGAGCACGGTGCGCGTTTCTTTCGACACTTTCACCAGCGCCTCCATATCCAGCAGCGCCGTCCCGTCGGCCGGATGGCTTATGATCTGAATACGCGGGTCGCGCATCACCTTTATAAGTCCGGCGGTGTTTTCATCCTTCGTGCCGCCTCGCCAGCACACATCGTGAATGCCGGCAATGCGGATATCGAGACTGTTAATTGTCCGTTCGGACACGTCGAGCGTACCGTCGTTGTCCAGAATATTGATTTCGCACCCCAGCATCAGCCTTACGCCATACATTTCACGGGGCACAACGTGCATGTTGGTGAAATAGATTTCATTGCAGGTGCCCGGAATGGCCGGACCATGCTCGGTGATGCCGAGGAGTTCTATCCCCTTTTCCGCAGCGGCCTTGGCCATCTCCTGCATGGAGCTGTAGGCGTGGCCCGACACTATGGTATGTGTATGAAGATCTGCCTTAACTTTCATTGCTGTGTATCATCAAAAAACTTGAGCCCGCAAAACAACGGCTTTCAGGATGCAAAGATAAGAATGATATTCCACAATCCCATCGCCAATTTTACAGACAGGTCAAATCTTGTTTTTTACAGTCCGGGCCAGCCTTAGCCAATTTTTGTCGTTGTGGACTGAGCCTCGGTGCAGTCTGCCCATAGTCGACCATCAGCTGGTGCTCCTTCCCGCCCCGATTGAAAAAGATTAAACCGGCGAGGGTGAAATTCTGTTTTTATTTTACAGGAAAATAAACTAACTTTGTGTTTGAATAAACAATTTTATGTTTATTTACACATTGCAACCGAAACCAACCAACCGAAAACAGTTTGCCGGATGAACAGCGTAGCCGCACATATGGAATATCTTCTGCGAGAGCACAACTGCGTTGTGCTTCCCGGCCTTGGCGCGTTCATCTGCAACTATGAGCCGGCGCATTTCGACGCGGACAACGGCAACCGCCTCTGTCCTCCAGGACGCCGCCTCGCTTTCAACGAACTGATTGACAATAACGACGGGCTTGTAGCCTCGTCAATCTCGCGCCGCCACGGCATCAGCTTCGATGCCGCATGCCGGGTGATTTCCGATGAAGTGGGCCGCATACGCCGTGCCCTCTCGGATGCCGGAAGCCTCCGTTTCGGGTGTCTCGGCACGTTGACCGTCACCGGCAGCGGACACATTGCGTTCGAACCGGCACAGTATGCCGGCATCAACGGTTATCTATTCGGACTGCAACCCATTCAGCTTCATCCTGTGGCTCATGAGACGCCGACGGCTTTATTATCCGTCCCGTCGATACCGGCCCCTGCCCCACGCGCCAAGGAGCATCACCGCCGGCGCATTTCGGTGCGTACCGTCGCCATGAGTGTGGCAGCCTCGCTTGCCGTGCTGCTCACCGTAGGGATGCTGCTCGTGCCCCCGATCCGCACAAGCCAACCCACCCAGACGGCCTCAATTGCACCAGTGCCCACCGAAACGCCCGTCATCGAGCCTACCGTGGTGAGCATTCCCGTGCCAGCAGAGATGCCTGCAACAGTAATGCCTGCAGCCGATGCCACGCATGATGCCTCTGTATCGGAAACACAGGCTGCCAAGCCCGCGCCGGCAGCTGCCGCCCACCCCGCTTCGGACAAACCGGCTGCCCAACCCAAGCCCCGCTTCAACGTCGACGATCCGTTCTGCGTAATTGTGGCGTCGTTCCCCACACGCAGTCAGGCGGAATCTTTTATCGCATCGCAAAGCGGCAAACAGCTCGGCATACTGGAAAAGGACGCTAAATTCCGCGTTTACGGTGCTACGGGCACCACATATAATATGGCCAACACACAGAAGCAGCTCACCGGACAACAAGATGCCTGGGTGTGCCGCCGCTGACCTATCCCCCTCTGACATGGAAAATATTCACGACCTGATTATAAACCGCCGGTCCATACGCCGTTACACCGACCAGCCTGTTGATGCCGACCACGTACGGCTCATCCTTGAGGCCGGACTGATGTCGCCCACATCGAAAAATTCCCGCAGCTGGAGTTTTGTGGTGGTGGAGGATAAAGAGATGCTTCAGCGTCTCGGCGACCTGAAGCCCTCGTATGCGGCATCCATTGCCAACGCTCCGCTTGCCATTGTGGTTTGCTCCGATATGACCAAATCGGAAGCATGGATAGAGGACGCCTCGGTGGCAGCCTCGTTCATGATGCTGCAGGCGGCCGACCTCGGACTCGGCTCTTGCTGGGTGGAGGTGCGCGACCGCTACCGCGAGGACGGCGAACCTTCGGAAGAATATGTGCGCGAAGCGCTCGGCATTCCTGAAGAGATGGCCGTGGTGTGCATCCTGTCAATCGGGCATAAAAATGAAGAACGCCGTCCTATCGACCCCGCAAAACTGCTATGGGAGAAAGTGCACATAGGCACATGGCGGAAATGAAACAAAAACCCCTCTCGGTTTGTATTATAGGCGCAGGGAATGTGGCAACCCATCTTGCCCGGGCGCTCAACGGCCCGTGCCGTGTGTGCCAGATTTTCAGCCGCAGCCACGCGTCCGCCAAACGGCTTGCTGATGCCATAGGATGCGGCTACACCACCGATACGGCAGCCCTCGTGCCTGACGCCGACTTCTACCTCATAGCTGTGGCCGACGATGCTGTGGCCGAAGTGGTGAAATCCACGCCCGATTACCCCGGCATATGGGCGCACACCTCCGGAAGCGTCCCTGCCGACGTGTTCAGCAACCACAAACAACATTACGGGGTGTTCTACCCGTTGCAGACATTCACCCGCGATGTCGAGGTTGACGTCAGCGAAGTGCCGTTCTTCATCGAGGGAAACACGCCTGAGGTAGCCGAAAGGCTTGCCGCCATCGCGCGCCTCATCTCCCGTTCGGTTGAATTTGCCGACAGCGCCCGGCGCCGTCAGCTCCACGTAGCCGCCGTGTTCGCCTGCAACTTCGCCAACCTGATGTGGATGGAGGCGGACGAACTGCTGCATGATGCCGGACTCGACATACGGTTCCTCATGCCCCTGCTCCGGGTGACGCTCGGCAAACTTCAGGCCGTATCGCCGGAAGAGGCTATGACCGGCCCTGCACGCCGGGGCGACACCGACGTAATCGAATCGCATCTCGGCTCGCTCCCCCCTGAGAAGCAGGCAATCTACCGGCTGCTGTCCGACACAATCCTGAAAAAGTATCACCCGTCAGCGGATACTAAACAAAGCGACACCAAGAATGATTAAAGCCATATTTTTCGACATAGACGGCACGCTGGTTCCTTTCGGAACCGGACACATCCCCGCCGAAGTAACCCAGGCCATAGCGCGGATGCGCGCCGCCGGAGTGAAAGTGTTCATCTCCACCGGGCGTCACATCGACTGGGTGGACAACCTCGGCGACACCGAATTCGACGGATATGTCACCGTCAACGGTGCCATGTGTCTGCTCGCCGACAAGACTACCTGCATCTATAAAAAGTGCATTGACCCCTCCGACATCAGTCGGCTTGTGCCGTTCGCCCAGTCACACACAATGCCCATTGTGGTGGTGCCGGCTCAGGAGGAAATCTTCATAACTGCCATCGACGATTCCGTGCTGACCGTGCGCGACATGCTCCACATAAAACCGATTCCCGTAAAACCGATAACAGCCGCTCCTGCCGACGACACAGTGCAGCTCATGGCATTCGCACCCATGCAGGAACGCACCGAATCGGGTCTGTTCAGCCAAGTGCTCACCCACTGCATCCCCACGAGCTGGAATCCATATTTCTGCGACATCTGCCCGCAAGGGAGCGACAAGGCCGTGGGAATGGAGCGTATGGCTTCATATTTCGGTATATCAATGGACGAGACAATGGCGTTCGGCGACGGCGACAACGACATCTCCATGATCGAGGCCGCCGGTGTGGGTGTGGCCATGGGCAATGCCGCACCCGAAGTGCAGGCAAAGGCCGACTTCGTGACAACCGCCGTCGACAACCACGGAGTGCTGAATGCCCTGAGGCATTTCGGCCTGCCGGTGGACTGACAGCCCAAAAAGTAAAAAAAACATCAACAATCCGGACTAATGAGTAAAATCCCGTTCGACCTCACAAAAATAAAAGGCGTGGCATTCGATGTAGACGGTGTGCTCTCGCCATCCGTAATTCCACTCGGAACCGACGGCATCCCCCGCCGCATGGCCAACATCAAGGACGGCTACGCATTGCAGCTTGCCGTGCGTTGCGGCCTGAAAATAGCGATAATAAGCGGTGCCGTGGCCGACGGACTCACCGAACGCTTCGCCCATCTCGGCATCACCGACGTGTTTCTCGGCGCAGGGATGAAACGTGAGGTGTTTGAACGGTGGATGGCGCACAACGGCCTCTCCCCTGCCGAGACCGCTTTCGTAGGCGATGATATCCCCGACAGCGAGTGCATGCGCATCGCGGCTCTCGGAGTTGCCCCGGCCGATGCCGCCCCCGACATAATCGGGATAGCCGGATATGTATCTCCGGCCAACGGTGGTTACGGCGTGGCACGCGATCTCCTTGAAGAGATTCTGCGTGCAAAAGGCCAGTGGCCCTCCACCGACAAGGCAAACGGATGGTGACCCATCATCTTCTCACACCCCAACGAAAAAAAACAATGACAGAATCAGATATGAGCACACCCACACCCGGACACATCAACCGCTTCGACTTTCTGAACGGAAAGAAACTGCTGCTGGCCAGTGGCTCGCCCCGCCGCAGGCAACTCTTGGGCGAACTTGGCGTGGAGGTGCACCGCGCGCCTGTAACGGATGTCGACGAGAGCTACCCCGACAATCTCGCACCCGACGAAGTGGCCGTGTATATCTCCCGTAAAAAAGCCGAGGCCTACCGTCCGCTTCTGCATCCCGACGAGATTCTTGTAACAGCCGACACCGTGGTGATCTGCGGCGACAAAGTGCTCGGCAAACCTGCCGACGCTGCTGAAGCGTCAGCCATGCTCCGGCTTCTGTCGGGCAGAACGCACCATGTGGTCACCGGAGTGGCCCTGGTTTCCGGAAGCACGATGGCATCATTCAAGGAGATTACGGAAGTGGACTTCGCACAGCTCACCGACAGGGAGATAGACCACTATGTAACCGCATTCCGCCCCTTCGACAAGGCCGGCGCATACGGCATTCAGGAATGGATCGGTTATATCGGAATCTCAGGCATCCGCGGCGACTACTACAATGTGATGGGGCTGCCGCTGCATGCTCTCTACCGTCAGTTGTCACAACTGGCGCGCGGCACCATGTAACGTCCGAGTTCCCACACACAATACACGGGTGCGAACACAGCAAGCAGCGTGAAGGGGTCGCCCGTGGGTGTCACTATGGCCGCCAGAATCAGCAGCCCAACTATGGCATGCCGGCGGTATCTGTCGAAAAACGCACGCGTGAGCAGGTGCATACGTCCCAGCACCCATGCCAGCAGCGGCATCTCGAAAATAACGCCCATAAGGAGCACAAGGGTGAAGAAGGTGTTCATGTAGCTGTCAAGCGATATCACATTCGGCACGGAGGCCGACAGCTGATAGCCGGCAAGAAAACGCACAGTGAGCGGAAATACTATAAAATATCCCACCGAGGCGCCGAGATAAAACATCAGATTGCCAAAAAGGAAAGCCTTCACGGCCCCACGCCGTTCGCGCTCATAGAGCGCCGGGCGCACGAACCCCCACAGCAGATAAATCACCACCGGAAACAGCAGCACAAGCGACAGCCAGCATGCCGCCGACATGTGGATAAAGAACTGCGACGCAAGTTCTATGTTTATCAGGTCGATATGAAAACCGGCATCGGCAGTGTCGGCCAACGCGGGCCACAGCGACGCCACGGCGTCGAACAACCGGTAGGTGCAGAACGCCCCGGAGCATGGCGCAAGAATCACCTTGTCGAAAATCTCCGGCATGAACGCGAACAGGCATAGACAGCCTGCCATCCACACAATCACGACACGCAAAAGCACCCTGCGGAGCGCATCGAGGTGATCCCAGAACGACATTCCGGGAGCCTCCGCACCTCGGCCTTCTCCAGCTTTAGATTCAGTGTTCACCGATTTCTTTCAGATTGCTGTGTCATTTATCGGCATCCTTGCCGCTGGCCGAAGAAGTGGCGTCGGTCTTCTCGCCCGGCTTCTCCACAGGGCGGTTGATCTCCTCGGTCATACCGTTGAGCCCCTCCTTGAAGCCACGGATTCCTTTGCCGAGACCGCGCATCAGTTCCGGAATTTTACGGCCGCCGAACACCAGCAGTATCACTACCGCAATAACTACAATCTCCATCGGTTTCAGATTCCCGAGGAGAAACAACGGAACAAGCAAAACAATATTCATACGTGTAGATTTAGAGAGATGATTGGAGAAGAACTGGAGAGAAGGGAAACGAAAACCGGCATCGGTCAACTTTTGTAGAAATGAGTGTGTCCGATGCCGGTTAATGATTTCAGAAAATAAACTGTGTCTGGGCAGAAAGCCGTTATCAGGCTTTTACACGCTCCAGATAGTTACCGTTGCGGGTGTCTACGCGCACCTTGTCGCCGATGTTGCAGAACAGGGGAACACGGATTTCAGCGCCGGTCTCCACTGTGGCGGGCTTGAGGGTGTTGGTGGCGGTGTCGCCCTTGATGCCGGGTTCGGTGTATGTGATTTCAAGTACCACATTGGCAGGAAGCTCGCAGGTGAGGATAGTGTCGGAAGCGGCGTGAACCATAGCTTCCACGATGTCACCTTCCTTGAGGAACTGTACGCCTTCGATGCTTTCGCCGGGGAGAGCAATCTGCTCGAAAGTCTCGGTGTGCATGAAGTTGTAGCCCATGTCATCCTGGTAGAGATACTGATAAGGACGGCGTTCGATGCGCACCTCGTTAACTTTCACACCCGAGTTCCAGGTCTTGTCGAGGATGCGGCCGGTCTTCACATTGCGCAGTTTGGTGCGGACGAAAGCCGGACCCTTGCCGGGCTTAACGTGAAGGAATTCAACGATAAAGAAATAGTTGCCGTCGATATCGAGGCACATGCCGTTTTTAAAATCAGCTGTTGTTGCCATAAAATGTTGTTATGCGTATATTTAGTATGATAAAATCAATGATTGGCGCCCTGCGCCGCATCCGCGGCACCGACGTCCGGCCGCAATGAAAGACCCGCAACGCCAAAAGGCTGTGCAAAATTATCAAATTTCCAGCTAACTGCCAAATTCCCACCGCCCCTTTTGTCATCATATTCTACTGCATATTTTTACTTGCCGGTGCCGAAGCGGGAGGTGTCGATGGGGTTATCCTTGGGCTTGAATCCGTTGAAACGCCATATTAACGTGAGCTTGAGGTTGCGGGTCATGTCACGGACTTTCATCCTGTAATCCTGGCCGGCATCGCGGATAGTCATGGTGGGCGACCATCTGTTGAATATGTCGTCGGCTTTCAGCACCAGTTCACAACAACGCTTCTTTCCGAACTGCCAGTTGACACCTGCATCCATCCTCCATATGCCCGACAGGTTGGCCATCCCCTGCTGCGACGGCGAGATATAGCTGAAATCCACCGACAACGACACCGGACAGTCCTGACTGAATTTGAACGAGTTGGTCAATGTTCCATAGAAAATCCATTTGCTGTGGTCAAAGCTTACGTCATGGAAACGGTCGGCTTTCTCCCGCTGATTGAACACATTGACCGTGGCTGTGGCATTCCAGATATATCCCACGCCGAAAGGGGCATACAGATTCAGGCCTACAACACGCTTGTAGTTCATATTGATGGTCTGATAGACAAGCGCGAGCGCATCGGGCCACTGATAAGGCAACTGCACAGTTGCCTTGTCGCCATACTGGTAATACAGCGTCGCCACATATTTCTGCCTCAGTATGTAGTTGAACTGCGCATCATACTGGATGTATGGCAGCAGTGCAGGATTCCCGATTACGGTTGAATAATCGTTGATATGGCTTGTGCCGCCATGCAGTTCCCAGTATGAGGGGTAAACGCGCCGTGTGCTGAGATTTAGCTGGAAGATGCTGGCGGGAGTCTTGTAATATGTGGCACCGAGCTGAGGGACGAAATTCCACTCGTGCTGATATCTGTCATGAAAATACTCACCCTTTACGGAAGCGCTGAACGACAGGCCCCAGTCAAACGCCCTCTGCGTCCCCACATACAGACTGACAACGTCCTCATTTAGCCTGTCATCAAAATCAGGATGGTCAGAACCGGCGTAGCGCTGCGAGCTGTGGTCGACGGAATGCTGATACTCAGCGCCATAATTCAACTGCCATTTGCCCAACTGATGCTGCTGGTCAATATAGGCATGATAGCGGTTTATGGCCTGACGGTTTTCCGAGCCGAGCAGATAATCGGCGTCCCTGAACAGCGATTGCGACCGGTTTTCCGCATATCGCGTATAGTCCCCTCCGATAGTCATACCGAACGGCGCGGTGTAACGCACGGCGATGTTGTGGTAACCTACCGGCGAAAGCATGTCATGCTCATTTGTGAAATGGCCAAGTGTGCCGGCCGACAGGCTTTGGGCCTTTGAACCGGATATTATCTGACCGTTGTATGTGAGTTTCAGCGTTTTCCAGGCAGCAGATGCGAATATGGTATTGCACCAGTTCCGACCGATACGGCGCATGTCATCCTCTATCAGTCTTCGGCCGCCGTTGAGCAGGTGGTTTGACCATGTCTCCTCCCGGTTCCACGATTTTGTCCTCGACACCCCGTAATCCAGGTCGAAGATCCAGTCTTTCACCGCATACGTTGCAGCAAGCGCCCCGCCGTACGAGCCGTAATGGGCCTGATTGTAGCCCGCTCTTATCTGTCCCTGCAATCCGTCGAGAGGCTTGGGCGTTTTCAGCACCACGTTTATCACAGCCCCGTCCACATGATATTTCGCCGGAGCGGCATACATTATCTCAACATTCTTCAGTCTGTCGACCGGCGTGGTGTATAGCAGCTGGTACAGATTCTGTAGCGGCATGTTGGTCAGTTCGCCATTCAGGATAATGGTCACGCTGGAGGCTCCTGCAAGCCCTATCATTCCGTTGTTGTTCACCACTCCGGGCAGATAGCCCAGAGCCTCAAGAATGTTGGTCACAGGCTTGTCCCTGACAATGGCGGGAAGGTCAACCGCCATCACACCGCCGGCACTTTTCACCACCGGCTTCTCGCCAGTCACAACCACCTCGCCAAGTTCATGGCTACGGAGTGAATCAGTGGTTTCGGTCTGAGCTACAGCGGCCACTGATGTAAGCATTGCAATAGGAATCAGAAAATTTCTCATAAACAAGCACTCTGATTAGTTTCAGGCAAAATTACGCTCCGCCAACCGGAGGATGCTCATCATTTCCCTTATTTAGCCTTAACCGCACCCTTATTTAGTCTTAAAACTGCGAGCCTGAAAGCGTTGCGTAACGGGAATATTCATAAATTTGCCATAATGAAACATTTCCGCACCATATCCATCACATTCATAGTGGTGATTGCAGCCCTGTTCGGCTGCAACATCTGTTATCTTGTCAACCTCTACCATTCCATCCGCAGCGATGTGGAGCGCCAGGTGATGACAGCCATGGCCGACGCCGACATCGACGACATGTGGGAACGGGCCGACCGTGTGAACCGTGCTGCCATCGCTGCACGCGAGGCAGCCGGTGCCGCGGGCGATTCCTTGGAGATTGACCGCCCCGCAAGCGTGTCCGGAGTGAAGGATGATGAGGGCAACTTTGTCACGACATCCACCAACAAGGACGGAAGTGTGGAGGTCAACAAGACTCCGCTGCGTCGCGACAGATCCTACTCCAACCAGATGGTAAATGACATGAGCCACCAGATGCACAGCAACATGGACCGGTATGTGGACTTCAATCTGACCATCATGGACAGCATCCTCGTGGAGCGACTGGCCGACCGCAACATCCACCCCGATTTCCTCGCTGTGGAGATTGTCGGCAAAAACGGCGGCATAGTCCGCTCCAGCATCCACGTTCCCGCATCGGCCTCCGGTTACGATGTATTCTCACTGTGTTTCAACCCTGAAGCCGGCCTGTATTACCGCGCATACATGACACCGCTGACAGGCCACATCTTTTCGGAGATGGCCGGCGTGGTGGTCACGGTGTTCCTGCTGATGTTCACTTTCGCGCTGGCTTTCGTGTATCTTTTCCGCACCGTTGCCAGGCTGCGCACCATCGAGGAGATGAAGGACGATTTCGTGAGCAACATGACCCATGAATTGAAAACCCCCCATTGCGATAGCATATTCGGCCAACGACGCGCTGCTCAACTACGACGCCGGCAACAATCCGGCCAAAAGAGAGGAATATCTCACCATCGCCAACAAGCAGCTCAGGCGTCTTGGCGAGCTTGTTGAAAGCATACTGGCAATGAGCATGGAGCGCCGGCGGTCCATGCAGTTGAAAATGGAAAGGATACCTCTGCGGCCGTTTGTCGAGGAGATAGCCGCAGCGCAGCGCATGCGCAAAGAAAAAGCCATCACCATCGATGTCAGCATACCCGACAGCACCACCGTGCTGTCCGACAAGGTGCACCTGGCCAACGTGCTCGGCAATCTGATTGACAATGCCATAAAATACTCAGGCAACCGGGTTGCCATTGCCATCTACGGCAACCACGATGGAATCACCGTGGCCGACAACGGCATAGGCATCCCTGCCAAATCCATCCCGTATCTTTTCAACAAGTTTTATCGCGTGCCGCACGGCAACCGCCAGGATGTACGCGGCTACGGCATCGGGCTGTATTATGTGAAAAACATCCTCGACAAAATGGGATGGACCATAGCGGTGAACAGTACAGAAGGAGAAGGATCAGTATTCACTATCAAATTCAGCAAAGATGAGCCATAAGATACTGTTTGTAGAAGATGAGAAGGACTTGACGCTAATTGTGGCCGACACTCTGCGCGGGCAAGGCTATGAGGTGATTACAGCCTCCGACGGCATGGATGCCATCGATAAATTCCGCACATCGGGCGCCAACTTGATAGTGGCCGATGTGATGATGCCGCGCATGGACGGCTTCACCATGGCAAAGGCGATACGCCGTTACTCTCCGGATATTCCCATACTGTTTCTCACCGCCAAAAGCACCATAGACGATGTGGAGCAAGGATTTGCCGTCGGGGCAAACGACTATCTGCGGAAACCGTTCGAACTGCGCGAACTGATTGTGCGCATAAAGGCTCTGCTCCGGCGTAACGGCAACCGCCCGTCGCCGGATATCAAGCTGGCCATAGGCCGCTACACCTTCAACGTCACCGCTCAGACGCTTGCCATCGACGGCAACGAAGTGGAACTGTCGCATTTCGAGGCACGCATTCTGGAACATCTTGCCACCAACATCGGCAAGACCGTTGATTCCTCCGACCTCATGATGGCCGTGTGGCAACGCGACTACCCGAGCAACCGCAACTCCCTGCACGGCTATATCCACAAACTGCGCCGCGCCCTCTCGCTCGACCCCTCCGTATCAATCATAAACCAACGCGGCTTCGGCTACATGCTCACCCTCCGCACATAGGCAAAAAAACATCCGCAATGTAATTATTGCGGATGTGTTCTTTATTCAGCGGATTAGCTGTCGTCCGTAGTATCTGCAATCAGCGTTTTACAATCTTTCGGACAGCAGCGCCGCGTTTTTCTATGTAAATGCCAGATGAAGCTTTTTCAAAATCAACCCGGAATCCGTTGAGATCGTAATAAACTGCCGGCATACCGGATGCATCCATATCTACAGCATCAACACCTGAGGTTTCGGGATGGTCCACCACCACACGGTCAAGAATCATGGAATTGCCACCCTTCTCTCCGGTTCGCACATACCGGAACGCAATTTTCACATTTTTGCCGGCATAAACGGACAAATCCACATCATAAGGTTTATAGCACAAATCGGAGGCATCATAACACTCAGCGTCGGACAGAGGCGACACAACGTCTTTTTCCAGATCCCATAATTCATCCCAGGTGGTGCCACCGTCGGTTGTCACCATCACTTTAAGAGTGTTCACAACATTTCGTTCGCGGAAAATGCCTGTAGCAAAATCATAATCGTTCACCCAATCGTAGACACTGAAGAAATCTGCCTGCAGCAGGAAATGGAGCTCTTCCTCGGTAACCAATTTTATTTCAGGCGTCACAAGCCATTCGTCCTGATTGGCGGGTGTACACCAGTCGCCGTCGTAAGCGAAATGTATGAACATTTCTTTGTCTCCGTCGGGAGTGTATTCCTGGAACATGCTGCTGCTCATGCATCCGTACCAGGTGTTATTCACATTGTGCGAAAGCATCTCGGCAGTCGGTTTGTTCTCTTCAGTGTTAATCTGCGACCACCCTTCAGGAATCCAGCTCATGCCGAAAGTCTCCTGATAGCCTTCAAAACTTTCATAGAATGTGCGTTCCCTTCCTTCCCCAGGTTCCGGTTCGACAGGAGCCCACGGTAACACGAATTTTGCGGCATACGACAGCGGCTTGTTGTTCTTATCCGTCCATTGCATCCCGAAGCCTGCAGTGCTGTTAGAGCCGAACAGAGGCGTGCGCACCGTTATGACCCCGTCCACCATCTTGTCAAGCCTGTTGGGCAGGTACTTTTTTATATCGGCCACCGACCACAATTCATTGGCATGGAGATTTCCGGCATCATTGCCTATGTAGAAATCAAAATTCGCGCCTTCCACCATAGCGGAAAAGCCACTGTATTGCGGGGCAATCAGCACAATCTCCGGATCAGTGGCATCTATGACTATCCATGCGTTCGAGGTGTTGGTATTGGCACCCAGCAACGGGCATTCCTCTACGAGATATGGATTCGCCAGACGATACATCCCCTCGCTCCCTTCAAGTTCTTCAAACGGCACTTTCCATCCAGCCTGAGCCGGATCGCCTTTAAAACCGGGATATATGAATCCATCCACAAATGTAAGCTCACCCTTGTCTACCCATTTGGCGGTTTCTGTATTCGGCAATGTAATCACCGACTGCACGTCGGGCATGCTTGCCCAATTGTAGCCGAAGTCGGCGCTTGAACCGGATTTACCGAAGCAAGGCTGTACGATGGTTATAACGCCATCGGCCATTGTCGATGCAAAGCCATAGGATGTGATGTCCTCTATGGAGTTGCCCTCGTTGAGATAATAGACACCCTTGTTTCCGATTACAAAAGGATCGGTGTAGTTTTTTGAATGGTTCGGATCTGCATGGATGAATCCCGCCTCCTGAGGTTCAACCTTCACAAAGTCCGGATTTGTGGCATCAATTATAATATCGTGCGGCTCACTGTTGGCGTTCTTCTCCCTGAAAGGAAATTTATCCGATGTCCATGGACTTATAAGCTTATACAAGCATGGGGTCGACACGCTTTCGTAGATTTCCACCTCAAAGGGATAATTCTTGGGATCAATGTCACCGTTGGGGTACATCAGTCCGGGGGTCACCCATCCGTCAACGAGAGTTCCTGTGCCGAGCGGCTTCCAGTCCGAAGCCTCGGTGCGCGAATGTTCACGTGTGACCTTGAAAGGCTTCATATCCGCTGCATAAGCAGAAATAAAAAGCCCGAACGCCGACATAGCAAAAAGTATTTCTTTTTTCATATCGAATTGGTTTAAAAATGTTATCTCCGCAAATTTATCATGGCATCTGTCGCAAAACAATGATATAAATCAATTTTTTACACAAACTCGGTTTTCGGGATACATTTTGACGGCATTTTTCGTAAATTTGTGTCGCAAACACATGTACAACGCCATATGAACCTCTTTGAAGTTTTAACACAGAATTATCCTGTCGATGCCGCAGATGCGGAAGCGATGGCTGCGCTATCGGAAACCATACATGTAAGGAAAAAGGACTTTCTGATAAAACAGGGTTCAAAATCGAATCACATATACTTCATAACCGGAGGACTGTTCCGGTTCCTTTGCGAAATCAACGGCAATGAGGACACAATAGGATTCGGCGTTGCCGGCGACCCGTTTGTGTCAGTCCATTCACTGGCCCACGACGAGCCATCTGCTTTTTCACTGCAAGCAATCGAGAACTCATCGGTTGTCGCTGTGCGACTTGACGACTTCCGGCGCATGCTCGGCTCTCACCCTAGCCTTATGCAATGGTGGTGCGCCGTCCTGCTGGAACAAATCTACGCCCTTGAGCGCCGCTATGTGTGGCTTGCTTCCAATGATGCTTCCGAACGCTATGCTGCATTGCTCCGAGTCCGGGCCGAGATTATAAACCGGATTCCCATCAAATACATCGCACAATACCTTAACATCACTCCCGAGACGCTGTCGCGTATCCGTTCTCTCATAAAATAACGATTTTCAGGGAAGGAGGAGGGTGACGGTGGTGCCACGGCGCGGGGAGCTTTCCAGGCGGACGTCGCCGCCATGCATACGCAGAATCTGACGGGTGAGGTAAAGGCCTATGCCGCTGCCCGATGCCTTGGTGGTGAAGAACGGCTGGAACATGCTGTTGAGTGCTGTCTCTTCGATGCCGCAACCGTTGTCGGCTACTGTTATCATGGCCTGACCGGATGTATTGGTGGCAGTGACTTGCACCGAGGGATTTTCCTTTTCAGCCACGGCGTCGAGCGCATTTGAAATCACATTGGCAAGCGCCTGCCGCAGCAGGTTGGCATCGGCCGACACATGCATCCCGTTAGCCACAACGAAATGCACCACTCCGGCATCAAGTCCGCGTTCAGCAGCCTGCACCTCGGTGGCCTGCTTCACGCCTTTCAGAAACTGCACCATATCCACATCTGTTTTCTCCGGTCTGGGCAGATGCGTGAGCCGGTAGTAGGCATCAAGAAAATTCTTTATCCCCTCGCTTTGCGTGTGCATCAGTTCCACCGCCTCGGTAAAGGTCTCCCCTTCGTATCGGTCGGGATGGGCAAGCATGTCGGAGGATAGCGAAACTATGGGAGTTATGGAGTTACGCAGTTCGTGGCTCATGATGCGCAGGATGCGGTCGTAGTAAAGTTTTTTGGTTTCCAGTTCAAGAGCGTCGGCTCTGTGCCGCACAAGTATCCGGTTCATCGCTTCGGCGGTACGTCGCATCACGGAATTGTCAGGCACAGGCATCCGCATGGTCGGGTCGTTCATCTCTATGGCCTGGACGAACGATTCCATCCGGCGGTAAGGTTTCCACACATAGCGGCACAACACCCAAACAGCACACCCGGCACCGATAGCGGCGAGGCATCCGGGCGCCACAAGACCCGACGCAAATGCCGCACCACAGGCAGCCGCCATAAGGACTACGGCAGCCACCGAAACCCCGAACCACAGACTGAAATGTTTCATTGCCGTTTAAGATAATTATATAGTGTCTGCCGGTTGATGCCGAGCATCTCGGAAGCCTGTGTCAGATTGCCCCCGCATTGCTCCACCACGCTCTTCACATGTTCCATTTTGACCTGGTCGAGAGTCATGCCCATGCGCTCAGCCTCCTGTTCGCAGAGTTGCCGGGCGTTGACCACCACATCCCGGTCGGTGCGTGCGGCTCGGTTCACCTCGATGGCACTATGCAGTTTGGCAATAAGGTCGTCATTGTCCCAAGGCTTGGTCACAAAATCCTCGGCGCCCTGCTTCATGGCCTTGACGGCCAGCTCAACATCGCCGAAAGCCGTGATCAGCACCACCGCGGGAGCATTTTCCATAGCCTTGACACGGGCAAGCCAGAACAGACCGTCGGCACCGTCCAGACGCCTGTTGTCAAAATTCATGTCAAGCAGAACAGCGTCCACATCGTCCTGTTGAAGCAGCGCAGGGAGCAGCCGCGGGTCGCCCACAGCCACAATCTGGTCAAACTCCTTGGCAAGCACCAGTTTCAATGTGGTTCTCACCGCCTTATTGTCATCTACTATCAAGAGTTTCATGATGCAAAAATAACATTATTCAACCGAATTCGCCCGGGATGCCGTCAACAAATGCTCCCGCCTCCACTCCATTGTCTGTTTTTTAGACAATCCGCCCCTGCGGATTGCTGATTCCTGCAAAATTCATGTGCTCCGTCAGTGTCGTGCCCTACCTTTGCCGGTGTAAACGGAAAACGATATCCCATCATTCATGAATCGCAAAGCCATCATCACACTCACCCTGCTCATTGCCGGCGAAACGTGCGCGGCACAGCTCACGCTCAACGACTGCCTCATTTACGCCCGCGACCATGCGCATGCCAACATCATAAGCAACCTGGAGGAGAAGAAAGCCGTCGTCGACCGACGCATATCGGCGTCGGCGCTCATGCCTTATGTCGAACTCAGCTCGTCTGGCAACATGAGCTTCGGCCGAAACATCGACCCCGAGACAAACACTTACGACAATAAACAGACCCTCTACACCGGCTTCGGGCTTCAGATGTCGCTCCCGCTGTTCGACGGGCTTGCCGGCATCAACACCCTCAAGGCCGCACGCATAGCCTCGCTGCGCCAAAGAAACGCGGCATGCGCACAGCGCGACCGCACATCGCTCGCCGTGGTCAACGCATTCTATAACGTGGCCTACTGCCGGGCGATGGTGGAGATGATGGAACAGCAGCTGCAGCGCGACACCCGCACGCTGACCGCCACCGAACGCGACGAGGCCACCGGATTCAAAAGCGGTGCCGACGTGGCGGAAATGAAAGCGATGGTGGCCTCCGATATGTATGAACTCACCAACCAGCGCAATCTGCTTGCCAAAGCCTACCTGCAGCTACGTGCCGCAATGGGGCTGCCCATCTCCGAGGAACCGCTCGAACTGGCCGATACAGAGGATACACCCGACTTGCCGCCTGCGGCCGACGTTGGCTGGGAACACCCCGAAATTGCGGAAGCGCGTATGGCTGTGGATGAAAGCCACTACCGGCTCAAAGCTGCCAAAGGGGCGTTCTCACCGAAAATATCGTTCTCGGCCGGTATCTCCACCTCCTACTACAAGATGCTGGGGAGCGATGTCACAATGCCCCGATTCTCGCGCCAGTGGCACGACAATATGGGGCAATATGTGGGGTTCTCCTTCTCCCTTCCCCTGTTCTCAGGGCTGGGAACCCTCAACCGGGTGAAACGTGCACGCATCGATGTGATGCAGCAACAGGCGCAGCTCGATCTCAAACGTGACGAAATAGCGCAAGCCACCACCGAAGCCAACCTCGACTGGCTGGCAGCCAACGACGAATACGATGCGGCGCATGCCCGCGTGGAGGCAGAGCAATTGGCCTACAACGCTGTGAAACGCAAATTTGAACTCGGCAACTCGTCGGCCATCGACCTCTACACCGCCGCAACGCGCCTGGCCACCGCCCGCGCCAATCTTGAAGGCAAGCGGATACGCCGCATCATCAGCCGCATAACCCTCGGGTACTACCGCGGCGAAAATCTCATCAAGGAAAACATTCAGCACAAAAACACAAAAGCTTACACATGGACAGAGAGATAACCCGCAGGTACCCGCACCTCAAAAGAATCACGATAATCACGCTGATTACCGCCGTTGCCGTAACCGGCGCAGTTCTGGCATGGCGCGAAGCCCGTACTTCTACCTGCCGCGCCGACAGCCGCGACCTCATCATCGCCGATGTAACGAGCCGGACGTTCGATGATTACATACGCGTAAGCGGCCACGTCGAGACGGGCGTGGTGGTACAGGTGTCCGCACTCGAGACGGGCATCGTGGAGCATAAGACCGTCGAGGAGGGCGCCATGATAAATGCAGGCGACATAATCCTCACGCTCCACAACCCCAACCTGCGGCAACAGATTCTCGATTCCGAAGCGCAGCTCGCCGAGAAGCAGAACATGTTGCGCGACACCGAGATAGCGATGGAAAAAGACCGGCTGCAGATAAAGCAGGACCTGCTCACCACCCGCACCGAACTCCACCGCAAACACCGCCTTCTTCAGCAGCAGGAATCGCTGCTGGCCGAGAACCTCACTTCGCGTGAGGACTACCTGCATGCCAAGGAGGACTACGACCTGGCTGTGGAGAGCATGAACCTGCTGCGCGAACGCCAGCGTCAAGATTCCATATACCGCTCCGTACAGGTGGGAATGATGCGCGAAAGTCTGGCAAACATGCACCAGAACCTCCTGCTGGTGCGCCAGCGGGCCGACAATCTCAACATCCGCGCCACGCATGGCGGACAGCTCGGCAATCTCACCGCCGAGATCGGCCAAAGCATCTCTGCCGGCCAACAGGTGGGACAGATCAACATCCTCGACAATTTCAAAATCGCGGCGCTCATCGACGAGCATTACATCGACCGCGTGCACACCGGCCTGACCGGTGAGATGGAGCGCCAGGGCCGGAAATTCAATGTGACGGTCACCAAGGTCTATCCCGAGGTGACACAGGGGCAGTTCAAGGTTGACCTCGCTCTTTCTGACACGCAGCCCGAAAACATCCGTGTGGGGCAGACATGCCACGTGGACCTCCGCCTTGGCGAACCCACACAGGGTGTGGTGATTCCGCGCGGACAATTTTTCCGCAACACCGGAGGCCGCTGGATCTATGTGCTGAATGCCGACGGCACCGAGGCCACCCGCAGGGATATAACCATAGGGCGGCAGAACCCGCGCTACTACGAGGTGACCGACGGCCTCGCCCCGGGCGAACGCGTCCTCATCTCTGAATACACCGATTTCGGCGATGCAGACAAAATCATAATCAGCCGTTAGCCTCCGGTCGGACAAAATGCATCGTTCCGCATCTAATAAACACCAATATTTCACGTTATTTCACAAGCAATCAGAAGCATGAAAATCGAAGTAAACAATCTGGAAAAAGTGTTCCGCACCGACAGTGTGGAAACCATAGCGCTCAATAACGTTTCGTTCACCGTGGCCGACGGCGATTTCGCCGCCATCATGGGGCCGTCGGGCTGCGGCAAGTCAACCCTGCTCAACATCCTCGGACTGCTCGACAATCCCACCGGCGGTAGCTACATGCTCGACGGACGTGAGGTAGCCAACCTGCGCGAAAACGAACGCACGGCATTCCGCAAAGGAAAAATCGGATTCGTATTCCAGTCGTTCAACCTTATTGACGAAATGACCGTGCGCGACAATATCATGCTGCCGCTCAACAACCTTGACCTCCCCAAGGCCGAACGCATAAAGCGTGTGGAGCAGGCCATGCAGCGCATGGGCATATCGCACCGCGGCAACCATTATCCCCACCAGCTGTCGGGCGGCCAGCAGCAACGTGTGGCCATTGCCCGCGCCACGGTGTCGAATCCCGGACTTATCCTGGCCGACGAGCCTACCGGCAATCTCGACTCGAAGAACGGGGCGGAGGTGATGAACCTTCTTGACGAACTTCACCGAGAAGGCGCCACCATCATCATGGTGACCCATTCGCATGCCGATGCAGCCCGTGCCGACTATATCATAAACCTGTTCGACGGACAGGTGGTGGAATCGCTGACCGATAAACTCTGACCTCGCCATGCTCACTTTTTTCACTTCCGACCTCAGGCACAATCTTATAAAGATTGCATGCCTCACCATAGCCCTCGCCATAGGGACACTGCTGATTGCCAAGGCATTTCTGGAACAGACTTACGATTCCTTCTTCCCCGATGCCGACCGCATATACATCGTCACCGAAAGTTCGCTTAACGATCAGAAGGAACAGGTCTACGACAAGACAGCCGGCGGCATAGCGCCGGGACTAAAGCAGTATGTTCCGCAGGTGGAGGCAGCCACACGCCACACGGTGCTGAGCTACGAGACAGACATCCAGCTCAACGACGGCCGCACCTTCAGTGTGGATGCCATTACGCTGGCCGACAGCTGCTACTTCGATGTGCTCCCCCGCCCCATTCTGGCAGGCGACCCGCACACGGTGCTTGCGCTTGACAACCAGTGCATGATTCCGCGTTCACTGGCCGAGAAAATAGGCGGCGACGTGATCGGGATGGAGATATGCTCTCCGCAGCTGTCGCCCGACTACCGCGCCACCATCGGCGGCGTCTATGAGGATTTCCCCCACAATTCAATCATCACCAACGACATATTCCTCTCCCTCCCTACAATCCGCTTTTTCATGTACGACGGGCGGCAGAACTGGTGGGGAAACGACAGGTATCTCTCCCTGGTACGGCTTGCTCCGGGCGCTGCTCCTGACGACCTTAAGCCTCACATTCAGCGCATGCTGTCAGACAACGTCGAACCGGAACTTCTTGCCACCTACCACTACAACATCGATGTACGTCCGCTTGTGGGATACTATACCTCGCGCCCCGGCGTACGCACCACCATAACGGTGCTCACACTTCTGGCAGCGGTGCTTCTGGTGAGCGCATGGCTCAACTATCTGCTCATTGTCATGGGGCAGATGGGAAAACGCGGCAAGGAGATGGCCGTGCGCAAATGTTTCGGCACAAGCAACGCCCGTATCTTCGGCCGTCTGCTCGGCGAGAGCTCCTTTTTCCTGTCGGTGTCGGCCGTGCTTGTGTGGGGGGTTATTTTGAAATGGCAAAAATTATTTGGGGCGAATTCCAAGTGTATTTCAATGTATATTAGATGATTAGTGGCTGCATTGGCTGTGTTGGCAGAGTTTTTTTGAAACGGCAAAAATTAACATCGCTTTTACAAGGCTTTTACACGTTTTTTTACACGGCCTTTACATCAGCCCAAAAATGTAAAATTTTCAAGGATAATTTTTACATGACAAATGCGATTCTGGACATCAAATTGTTATTATTGATTTCGCTTGTCATTCGTCATGGCTTTTGCTCGTCAGACCCCTTTTGCTTAGTGATTCTCTATAATATCTTCCATAATCATATCTTTATACATGAACATATAGTCGGCAATTTTTTCTATGAGATAAACCCAATCTTCACTACTCGTTTTAAGGCTCATTAAATATAATATTTTCTTTAATTTTTCGCTCCGAAATTCTATTTCGTTTAAATCTTCGGTAATATTCTTTATTTTAGATGTAAAAGGTTCTTCCCTTTGGAATTTTTCAAGCAGGAACTCAGGACCACCAAAATAATGTAACACTTCCGTTAACTTTACATAGGTGTTATAAATTCCCTCCAATTCATGATATTCTAAATCTATAAGTTCATTAATTCTGCTCAAATTAAACTGATCGTAATATTTAATCTGAAGATACTCGTAATTAAAGGGTTTTAATTCAGAACCGAGATAATATTGGGCTAGTTGTTCTTTATTTGTTTCCACCAACTCACTTAATTCAGAAATATTATCATCTTCCTTGGTAATATCTCCTACTCCATTATAATACCACTCAGATGATACACCTAAACTAAGCATGGCTTCTATAACGCACATACTCGGTTGTTTGCGCCCGGTTTCAATTGCTGAATAGTATGATTGCCCTATCCCTAACTTTGTGGCAAACTCGCTTTGTGTGAGATGGAGGTGTTTTCTAATTGTTTTAAATTTTTCGCCATTAGAAATATTTTTATCGCTCATAATATTGCCATTATCAATATTTAGTAATATCTTTGCATTGTAATCGGAAAGACTTTACAAAAATAGACAAAACATGACAATTAGTCAAGAGCAACGAGATGAAATCCGGCGCCGCCTGCCCCGCGGCAGCATGTCGCGCATCGCCAAGGCCTGCGGTTGCTCCCGTCAGGCTGTGGCAAACTGGTTTAGCGGCAGCGAATCCATCATGACCGAGGCCGCCATTATAGATGAACTGGAATGGGTGACGAGACAGCAGCAGGAGCTCCGCTCCCGTCTCCAGAAACTCCTTCAATAATCCCCACACGGTAGCATGGTTGTCTGTCAGAGCATAGCGGCAAGAAACAATGACCGTATAGGCGCATACACACGCAGCCTGTACGGTGCGGCCATGCATGACAAATCGCTCTATCTCAAATGTTACCGTGACAGCACGCCGAATCTGGGGAAAGCGGTGTCACAGGCCGAGTTCCACGCCGTGCTCGTCCGTGCAAACGAACTGTACCGGGAAGGGATGGTCACAAAGAACAGCTCGTCGCTGGCATCGGTCTACGCGGCATTCAATGCCGTATATCCCAACCGGTACAGCTATCACCGGTTTGCCCACAACATGCGCCGGATGGAGAGCGATGGCGTGCAACCGCTTGTGACAGACCGCCGAGGCGGAAACAACCGCAAGATAAACGACGTGATAAAGAAGTGGCTGCTCGATGCCATGAGCAGCGGCAAGAAGTACGGCCCGACATTCATTCACCGGACAATCGGCGACCTGTGCAGACAATACGGCTATCAAGCCCCGTCGCTCTCATGGGTCAAGACCAACTACTACAGGATGCTTCCGCTGGTTACCGCGAGTCGTTGCGGCAATGACGAGCAGACATACAATGAACTGCCATACGCGGGGATTATCCGTGCAAGCGCCCCGGGCGGTCAGTGGCAGATCGACGGCTGGCGGCTCCCGTTCTACATGGAGGGGTTCCGGACGCTCACACTGTTTGCCGTCATTGACGCCCACAGCGGCAAGGTCGTGGGCTATTACGTTGACCGTACGGAGAACACGGAAACAATCCTGAAAGGCCTTGAAAACGCGGTCCGCAACACCGGCACACTGCCCCGTGAGATAGTGTCTGACAACCATTCGTTCAACCAGACGAAAGAGGCCGAGAACTTCAAGGCCGCCCTTGAGAACATGGGGTGCATATGGACCGTGACACAGAATCCCCGCCACAAGGGGATTGCAGAGCGCAGCTTCGGCACATTCGGCGAAACGTTCTGCAAACCGATGTACGGGTATATAGGCCAGGGTATAAAGACACGGCGCGCCAATGGACGCACATCCCAGGATCTTGTGGACAAATACACCCGTTCCGGCTATTGGCTCACCGAAGACCAGATAAAGCTGATAGCTGTGGATGTGGTCGAAAGATACAACTCCACATGCACGGGCAGACGTGCCGCAAGTCCGGACGAGATGTATTACAGGACCGATAACATAGGCATCCCTGTTGACGATATGCAGCAGATGGTACTGTTCACGCGCAAAGGGCTTTACAGGGTCAAGAAAGGTCAGATCAACATTGATCGTTCCGGCATTGTCTATGAATACCAGCTCAGCGCAGAACAGTTCATGAGACTCAATGGGAAAACCGTGGCGGTACGCTATGCAGACCGGGATATGATTTACCTGTTCGATGAAAAGACCGACGCACCGTTAGGCAGCGTTCCCCGGAAACGGTATGCCCATGGCGCACTGTGCGACCAGACAGAAGAGGATATAAAGATTCTTAACCAGCACAAAGGGCGTTTGAACGGCATTAGAACGGCGATAAAACAGCGGCAGACCGAAATCGCGGAATGTGCCGTGGCCATAGACCCGGAGGCTGCCTACGCCATGAATCCGAAGCTGACGCCCAAAAACATAATAGAGACACTCAAGGAGGATGGCCGCCGGATCAACGAGGCGCGGCGGCTCGGCATTGAACCGGAATATGTGACCGACATGCCGGTGTTCAGCGAGGTGTCCACATGCAACCCCGAACCAATTAAAACAAAAAGGGGCAAGGAATCACCCTTTGCCCCCACTGATCACAAGATCAGAATTTATAGATAAATCGTATGACAAAATTAAAGGAAAAAATCGAATTAAAAGGGCTTATCTCCGAATATTGTGCGGGGAGAGGCATCAGCAAGGCGGACTTTGCAGTTAAGGCAGGTGTCAGCGAGGCGACACTGTCGGCAATCGAGAACGAACGGTGGGAGAAAGTGTCCGCCGCAATGGTCAGGAAGCTGCAATCGCTCATAAAGTCGGAAACAGCGGGAAGCATCTATGAGACAGCTGATTTTGCCGCAGTGATGAACCTGTGCGACAAGGCCCGGAAGCATCGTCTCATGATAGGCCTGACCGGGGACACCGGGACAGGAAAGACCACATCACTCACCGCCTACAGCCGTAACCGCAACACCTACCGGATCACCTTCGAGAAATCAATGAACCCCAAGCAGTTTTTCACATCGCTGCTCAGGGAGATGGGGGTGGACTTTGCGGGCAATATAAATGCGATGATAAACAGGGCGGCCGACGAGCTGAACTGCAAGGACGAGCCGCTGCTCATTATCGACGAGGCCGGAAAGATCACACACCCTGTGCTCCTCTACCTCCATGACCTGCGTGAAAAGACAAAGGGCAACTGCGGTGTGGTGCTTGCCGGGATGCCTTATTTCCGCGAGAACCTGAAAAAAGGTGCGCTGAGAGGGAAAGAGGGCTACAGCGAGTTCCTGCGGCGTGTGAATCTCTGGCACACCCTGTCCGGACTGAGCGCCGGAGAGGTCCGCTACATTGCCGGGATGCACGGCATCACAGACCCGGAACGCGTCAGGGAGCTGTCGCGCGGCAGACGTTTCGGCGACCTCATGAATGAAATATACCTTGAGAAAATCCTGAAAAATCAACTATAACCCCAAAAACATACACCCATGGTAGAGTTCAATGAAAGGGAACTGGTTATCAGAATAGAGACCGATTTTCCTGAATGTGATCTTGTCGAATTGCAGGAATCACTCATATACGCAATGAGCAGCATCGGCAATGATTTCATGGACAGGGAGCCGATGTATCCGCTTTTTACATTCATGAAATCACTCCTGTTAAGTGCAGACCAAATGCTTGAGTTCAAGAAATGGAAAAACAAGGCATCACATCAGGACAGCTGAAAAAGCTTCACACGCTGCTCCATAAGTTAGGTCTTATGGAGCAAAAGGCCACTCTGGTAAGTTCATACTCAGGCGGCCGCACTGCAAGCAGCCGCGAACTGACCGCGGCCGAGGCAAATACACTCATCAGGTTTCTTGTCCAGAACAATGAGCGGCAAAAATTAGTCAGGTGCATCTGGCATCTGGCATTTGAATGCGGGATAATCTACGGGGCCGGCAAGCTGGATATGAACATAAATGCCGGAAAACTCGACCTGTTCTGCAAGACAAGGGGCACGGTAAAAAAGCCGCTGTCGGATCAGGACGTGTCGGAACTGAAACGCACACACAGGCAGTTTGAGTGTATCTACAGGCACTGTAAGGACAAGCAGCAGAGTGACAGGCACATCGCGGACCTGCGCGAGGGGCTGCGTGTCTGCGCCCACAACGAGGAATATGAACAGTGCTCCATACTTCAAAACGAACTGGAGTCAATAACCAATAAACCAAAAAGAAAGAGACATGAAAGAGTTTTTGTTGAGTGACGAAAGCCTTAACAGTCATGGCACGGTGGTGATGACTGACGGCATAAGGCTCGACCGTTTTCTGGCCAACCCGGTAATGTTCTACAACCACGACGAAAGCAAGGGGGTTGTAGGCAGATGGGAAAACATCCGAAAGGAAAATGGAAAACTGTTTGGGACCCCTGTGTTCGATGTCCAGCACGAAATCGGGCGCATGTTGCAACGGCAGGTCGATGGCGGCTTTATACGTGGCGCCAGTATCGGCATCGGTGGGGTTGAATACGATTACAGCCCCCACGACAGCACGGCAACATATCAGAAAATAATTGGCTGTGAACTTGTTGAGGTGTCGGTGTGTGACATCCCGAGCAACAGGAACACGTTGCAGCTCTATTACGATGGCAAGGCTGTCGATGAGGCCACGCACAAGAGGCTGACATTGAACCGGTCAAACCTATCACTGTCCGACATGGGCAAGGTCATGACGGCGCTCGGGTTGCCAGAAAATGCGACAATTGACCAGATTCTGGACGCGATAGAGCAACTGAAAAACGGCACCCCGTTATCAGAAGAGGAACGGATCCAGACGGGTATAAAACGCGGCTATATCAACCCTGAGGACAAGGCATGCCTGATTGAAAGCTTCAAAGGCAACATCACGGGGCTTTCGCTGTATCTGAAACGCCGCGAGCAGTCGTTCATGGGCAACATCAATGCCGAATACAACAACCTTACCGGTAAGTATGGCCACGCTTTCAATCAGGTGAAACTCCGGACGCTTCCGCAAGGCGATGTAAAGGAACTCATAAGAGATCATTTTACGATTTTCACCCGTCTCATGGGCTGTCTGAACCCCTTCCGGTACGTTATGGATGACATAGACACCTCCGGGACGGACAAAACGTCAAGACTGAACTGGACGCTTGACGACTACCGCAAAAAGGACCCCATGGAGCTCAAAAGGAATCCGGGGCTGTACGAGAGGCTGTTAAAGCAAAAGACAACCATATAAAATTAAAACAAAATGACCACACAACCAACATTGAGAAAGGAAGTCTGGGTAGCCCAGCTCATGGCAAATTTTTACCCCGACAGTTCATTCCTGGAGTATGCCAAGGATTTCTCCTCCCTTGTGGAGTTCAACGCCATAAACATGGCGGAAGCCGGGGTCGATCCGGAAGTGCTGATAAACAACACCACTTATCCGATCCAGGTCACACAGCGCGTCGATACACCGATCAGAATCGAGCTTGACCTGTTCGAGACAGAAAACACCCTTGTTCGCCGTCCCGATGTCATAGAATACAGTTATGACCAACTGGAATCAGTGCTGATGGGACACCGCAACAGCCTACGCGCGAGAACTGCAGAAAAGGCGGCCCACGCCTTTGCACCCAAAAAGGACGGGCTGTTTACCCCTGTTGTCAAAACCAGCGGCGAGAAGTGCGGAAACCGCCTTAGAATGACAATCGAGGACATCCTTGCACTCAAAGAAAGATTCGATGATGCGAACATTCCCCTTGAGGGCCGTTTTCTTGTGCTCAATCCCCGTCACCTTTCAGACCTTATTCTTTTTGATGTCAAGGCATTCAAGGATATAACGGACGTTGTAAACGGAGAACCGAAAAGGTTTGCAGGGTTCAATATCCTTCAGACGTCTGTCACACCGTTCTACGATGACTCCACCGGGGAAAAGATGGATTTCGGGGCCTCAAAGACTGCAACCGGCGCATTCTGTTCGTTCGCCTTCCATCGGGACGAAGTCATGAAAGCTGACGGGGACGTTACCATGTATGCCAAAGAAAATGACCCCGAAGAGCGCGGCACTATCGTGGGCTTCGACAAACGGTTTATTGCTCTTCCCATACGAAACAAGGGAATCGGGGCGATTGTAAGCTCACTCTCTGCCCAGTCACAGCCAGAGCAGACCCAGCCAGAGCAAACACAGGTACCCACAGAATAACAACATCTGCCGCGGACAATCCAGTGCATTGTCTGTGCAGTATATAAATTACCGAGCATGGGAAAAGGACGGAATGCAGAACTGATAAGCAAACGTAATAAGGCTCTGATCAGGCGTTATCACTATTGGACCGAGATACAGCGGCTCCGGTTTGATGACACGCTGCGCATATTGTCGGAACAGGAATTTTTTATATCCGAAGACCGTATCATGGCAATAATCCGGTCTGTTGCGTCCCAGTCTGACCCAAAACTGTGTGATCCTGTGCCAAAGGTCAAGAAGCCGCGGATAACACAGGCGCAACTGGATATGCTGCGGGACAATTCTACTGAATAATCTTTGCAGTGTTTTGATACAAAAAAAGGCGATCCCAAGTAAATTGATGATCGCCTTTTTTTGTATCCGAACCGTAGTGAAATTTTTGCTATTTCAAAAAAACTTTTTTTGTCGTTTCAAAAAAACTCCGACACTTGCCATGTTGCTCGCGTTCAGTTTTTCCAATCTGTGCAACGACCTGCTGGGCTACACCACCGGCGAACTGTTCTCCACCGGAAAGGTGTGGATGATCGAGGCAGCTTTATTCATTGTGCTGCTCATGCTCACCGGAGCGTTGCCGGCATGGCTCTATTGCCGCACTCCGGTGGCACAGGTGTTCCGCCAGACAGGTTCACACCGCCGTGGCTGGAAACTCGCCTTCCTATCGGTACAGTTCTTCGCTTCGGGGCTGTTGCTTTGCCTGCTGTCGGTGGTGGGGAGACAGTACCACCTCATGACACATTTCGACATGGGATATGACTACGATAATCTGGCCATCCTGAATTTCTCCGGTGCGGCGCAGTCAAGCCGAAGCGCCGTGGCGTCGGAACTCAGGCGGCTCGGATGCGTCGCGTCTGTAACCTCTGCCGAACACGACCTCAGCCGCAGGGCTTCAGGCAACAACGTATGGCTCACCGGCAAGGATGAACACACGGTCAACGTGGCCGACATGTACTATGCCAACAGCAATTTTCTTGACGTGCTTGACATTCCTCTTCTGCAGGGCCGCGGATTCAGCGAGACGGCCGACTCCACCGCCCATGAGGTGCTTGTGGAGGAACGTTTCATCGATGTGCTGTCAAAACTCGGAATGGACATCGGCGACGGTAACGTGGTGGGCCGCACATTCAATATCACCGAACATCTCGGGCTCGACGGCACCAGCGAATTCACCATATGCGGCGTTATAGCCAACATTCGCCGTGGCGGTCTCAACACACTCACCGCCGACAGCCGCGCCGGCGTGCTTTTTCCAAGTTCGTGGATAGAGAGCAACCTTTACATCCGTTTCAACCGCCTCGATGCAGAAACTCTTGCCCAGGCACAGGCGATTGTTGACCGCCTCCTGCCCGACAACGACCTATATGTGCTCCCCTTCCGAATGCGTATCGAGAGTCTCAACGACCCGGTGAGAACATTCGGCACCTCCGTACTTATCGCCGGCATGGCAGTGATGCTGATAACCCTGATAGGACTGGTGGGATACACCTCCGACGAGGTGCGCCGGCGCGCCAAGGAGATAGCCATACGCAAGGTCAACGGCACATCCACAGGCAGCATTCTGCGCATGTTCTGCTCCGACATTCTCAAAGTGGCCCTCCCCTCGCTGCTACTCGGAGGCGTGGCGGCAGTAATCGTCGCGCGCCGTTGGCTCGCGCAGTTCACCGATCAGGTGCCGCTGTCGCCGGGCATCATGGTGGGGTGCATCCTTGGCGCCGTGGTGTTGCTCCTGGCAGTAGTGGTCCTGAACGCCCTTAGCGTGGCCCGCAGCAATCCCGTGGAATACCTCCGCACCGACTGAACCGCAATTTTTACATAATTAAGGATGTGATTGTGTGCGGCATTCGATGGAATGCGTTATCTTTGCATAAGCATACCTATACCTATCACATTTTGCATCCATGAACAACAAACATAGCCTCCCTGCGTATCCGGTAGTCCCACGTTTGTACCTCATAGTTATTGCTACATTTATCGCAGCCGTTTCGTCAACCGTCACGGCTGCGGTGACACATAATAACGTGCAGCAGGCGCTCAAGATGCTTGACAGGGAACTGTCGCACCGCGAAACCTACACCAACCGGCGTGAAGCGGGCATTGATTCACTCCGGCAGCGACGCTACGGCGAGTCGCCACGCTCAAAGGAATGGTTCGACGCCACCATGCGCATTGCCCGCGGCTACAGTTCATTCAACAACGATTCGGCGCTCACCTACTATACCGAAGGACTTAACGCGGCCGTTAAAGCCGGCAACGATTCGATTATGACAGAATTCCGGCTGCAACGCGCCCCATATCTTTCCATTTCAGGCTATATAGACCTTGCCGTCAGCGAACTGGAATCTGTCGACACCCTGACATTGAGCGACAATCAGAAACGCACATATTTCAGCTGTGCGCGTCAGGCCTATTCCTATATCTCCAACTATTACGAAGGGTTCATCTCAACGCACGACTACTGGAACAATCTGGCCGTACAGTCGCAGAAAGAGCTGCTCCGTTTCCTGAAACCGGGGTCGAACGAATACCGCCTGAACATGGGTGAATATCTGTTCGGCATACGCGAATACGCACGAAGCCGGCAGATTCTTTCGTCGCTGGTCAAGGACATGTCGCCCGACTCCACCGGCTACGCCATAGCAAGCCACATCCTGGCCTCCATAGCCAACACCCGCGGAAATCAGGATGAACGCATCTACCATCTGGCCATGTCGGCCATTGCCGACACGCGGTCGGGCACGCTGGAGGTGACCTCTATCCAGGAACTCGGCGGCCTCCTCTTTGAACTCGGCGATTCCCACCGCGCACACGAATATCTGGTAACCGCCATGAACAATGTGGTGGACTCACGCGCATCGGTACGCCTATCGCAGACATCCCAGCTGCTCACAGTGATCGAGAACGATCACCTGCGCCAGATTGCCAGCTACCGCCGCATAGTGACAGGCGCTCTGATAATCCTGGCCATATGCGTCATAGCCCTGATTGTGACCATATGGGTGCTAAACCGCCAGCTGCAGCGTTCCGACCGTCTGAAACACCATCTTGAGGAATCGAACAAGACCAAGGACGTCTACATGAGCCGCTTCCTAACCCTCAGTTCCATCTACATGGACAAACTGAAACAGTTCTCCAAACTGGTGAACCGCAAAATCTCGGCCGGACAGGTGGATGAGCTTGTGAAGCTTACCAAATCGGGGAAATTCATCGAGGAGCAGAGCCGTGAATTCTACGCGCTGTTCGACGACGCGTTCCTCCACATCTATCCCAACTTCGTGACGGATGTGAACAAGCTCCTGCGCCCAGAGGAACAGATAGCCCCCGCCGAAGGCGAGCTGCTGAGTTCCGACCTCCGCATTCTGGCGTTCATGCGTCTGGGCATCGACGACGCCACACGCGTGGCACAGATTCTCAACTACAGTGTCAACACCATCTACGCCTACCGCAACAAACTGCGCAACCGCGCAATAAACCGCGATACCTTCGAAGCCGACATTCAGCGAATCGGCGACTGACACTGACCATTCGCACATTCCTCACAACCCACCACAATGGCCACAGCCTACTGGTTCTGCCCTGAAAACGACATAGCGCTCGGACGCGACACGGCTTCGTTCACCCCGCCGCGCCAGGCCGCCATGCTTGGCCGCTACGGTGCGCCGCTCCCCTGGTGGAGCGGCACTCCCGACGATGTGGTGCTCCTTCCGGCCGACTTGTCGGAACTGGAGCGCTATGCGCTCGCACAATGGCAGACGGCGGTGACGCAGGCATTCGGAGAGGGACCGCGATTTGTCACCACTCTCAACGGCACCGACGATATAACACGTCTACAGCCTTGGGGAATAAGCCGCTTCTCGGCTCACAGGCTGGAACGAGCGGGGGCACCCGCACATCTGACCGACGCCATGAACGCAAAGGCCGATGAATGCCGACGCCTGAGCCACCGGCGCAGCTCAATCCGTATATGCCGGCTCCTGACCGAGGCGATAAAGTCCGACAAGCTGACAATATCGGTACCGCAGGCACCTGTGGAGGCATTCTCCATCGACGAGGCAAGCAAAACCATAGCGGAATTCGGCGAGGTGTACGTAAAATCCCCGTGGTCCTCCAGCGGACGCGGTGTGCTGCACGGACATGCCGATGCTCCCGGCCAACTCCTCAGACGATGCGAGAACGCCATAGCCACACAAGGCTCAGTGATGATAGAGCGGGCACACAAAAAGCTCCTTGATTTCGCCATGCTGTTCAGGGCATCGGCGGGAAAAGTGACTCTTGAAGGCCTGTCGCTGTTCTTCAATGTACGCGACGGTGCCTACGGCGGAAACATGCTCGCATCCGATGCCGGGATTGCTGCGCATATCCGGAGATTACTGCCAGACTTTGATCCGGAGCTGCTTGGCGGCATCATGTGCCGCGTTCTCGAGACACTGATCGGCGACAGTTACACCGGGCCTCTCGGCGTTGACATGATGGTGGCGGAAGAGAACGGAAACAGATACCTTGTGCCGTGTGTGGAGCTTAATCTCAGGGCTACCATGGGATTTGTGGCGCGCGATGTGTACAGAAAAACCGCCGGGCGCTATAACCTTATGCAGATTATTCCCGGCGGTGTGCTCAATGGCGCCACACATGATGCCCTCAAGGGCGAGCTTGCGGACCTTGTGCCGCCAAATCCTTATTTCCGCATCATTGGCCGCCATAGCGAAATGCCGGAGACATGATGCCTGATAGCTCGTTTGAAAAAACAGCCTTTGGGGGAATCCGTTCATTCGGCAGCTTTCATCCTGCGCTTATCCGACGGATTGATTTTCTTCCCTTTAAGGTTCTTTATGTAATCTGTGAGGTCGGCATGCATTATGCGGCTGCTGCGGGCAATCTCCTTGCCGCGTGTCAGCGGAGCCATATAGTCACCGCCGTTCATCAGATAGTCAATCGTAGCAACGCGGTAAGTTTTCTGCGGGTCAATGGGCTGTCCGTTGATGGTCACCGAGGTGCAGCGGCCTGTAGCGGGATCAAACACGGCCTCCACGCCTTCGCTCACGCCATCGCCTCCACGCGAGGCCATTACATCCAGCGCATCCCTGAGGTCGGCACCCGAAATCTCCTCCACCACAATGCGGTTGTTGAACGGCTGCATCATTATGATCTCGCCGCGGGTTATGTCGCCCTTGGGCAGACTGCGGCGCAGGCTTCCGCTGTTGGTGATGGCCATGTCCACATTGCCCTTGACAAGTTTCGTGCCTTCGGCCAGAACCACATCGCTGATAAAATTAAGCAGTGCGGGTTCGTCGTTTGAAAGCGCCACGGCAGTGCGGCCTATTTTCTCCTTCATAAGGCCATCGATACCTGCACGGTACGGTGCAAGGATTGAATCGAAACGGGCATCAGTGCGGCCGTCAAGACGCGAATCGATGGATATCTGACGGTACTCCGGCGCTTTCACACCCACTGAATCAAGGTCAATCACAATCTCGTCAACCACCTGTGCACCCTTTCCTGCCTGTGCCACCAGCACGGGACGTCCGTCGGCATTCATCACCCACTCGTCGCCGCTGCCGGGCTTGATGGTGGTGTGCGAGTGGCCTCCGAGAATTATGTCGATATCTTCCGATGCCGCGGCCACCTGACGGTCGGAGGGTGTGACTCCATCGTAGCCCAGATGGGTCACTGCCACAACCATGTCCACCTTCTCGTTATGCTTGAGATGCCAGGCAGTGGCATTGGCAGCTTTTATGGCATCCATATATTTCACTCCGTCATAGTTCCCTTCCGAAATCATCCCCTTTGGAATGAGATTCAGACCTATGAATGCCACTTTTTTGCCACCTATCTCCTTGATTACATAGGGCTTGAAAAAACGCTCTATATTGCTGTCGGAAAGGTCGTAATTGGTGGTGATCCACTGGGTGTGGCTCTTTTCGAGATTCTTTTCGAGCGCCTTCATGCCGTTGTCGAAGTCGTGATTACCGAGCACGGCAAGGTCATATCCCAGCTCGTTCATCATCCTCATCTCCACTTCACCTCCATAAAGGGTAAAGAACAGCGTGCCCTGCACGGCATCGCCAGCATCGATAAGCAATGTGTTAGGGTTGACGGCGCGGATACTGTCGACAACCACCTGACGGCGCGCGATGCCGCCAAGCCCCTTGTCGTTGGGATCAATCTGACTGTGGGTATCGTTGGTATGCACAAGCACAAGTTTCTCGGCCTGCATCCCCATGCACACCGCCGCTGCTGCAACTGCAGCAAAAACATATCTTCTTTTCATGGAAAAATCTTTTATTATCTTGATACGGACAGGTATTCTTATTTATTAAACACAAAAGTACCAAATTCTTTGGCTATGACGTGCATTTTCACAATTATTGGCTAAATTTGTAAACAACGGCTCGACACATAACGCATTTTTCAAATGAAACGGCTCAAGGCTTTGCAATCAATATTTATGAGAAGTTCGGGACACAATTCTCCAAAGGGTTCCTCCGATCTGCCGGAATCTGAATTCACGCCATGTGTGGTGGCCATTGCTCCCGACAAATTCAAAGGGACGCTGACAGCCGACGAGGTTGCAGGAGAGGTTGGACGTGCCGTGGCGGAAACCTTTCCGGACGCCATAGTGCACCTTTATCCCATGGCCGACGGCGGCGAAGGCACAGCGGCTGTGATAGCCGAAAAGATGAACCTGCAGCCGGCAAATTGCGCGGGGCACAACTCCCTGATGCAGCCGATCACGATAGAATATTATCAGGATGAAACTGTTTGCGCCGTTGACAGCGCAGCCATCATAGGGCTGCCCATGCTTGGCAACACGCCACCCGACCCGTGGCATTCCACATCCTACGGCCTTGGAGAATTCATAGCCGCCCGCATGGCCGAGGGGAAGAGCCGGCTATATGTGGGTATCGGTGGCACCGCCTCGATTGACGGAGGCGCCGGGATGCTGCAGGCTCTTGGGGCTGTGTTCCGCGACGTTGGCGGCAGTGCCATAGGCACACGTGACAATCCTGTATGCGCCGGTGACCTTTGGAAAATTTTCAGCACCGACCTGACGGCCGCTGCATTGCATGCGGTCCGCGATTCGGTTATAGGGATTGCCGACGTGAATCTCCCCCTTATCCCGTCGACCATTGAGGAAGTGGCAAACATGAGCCACATGTCAAGCCTGTCGTTCGCATGCCAGAAAGGACTGCCGCAGCAGGATTTGCCGCAGCTCTATGAATCGCTTGCCAACTATGCCGCTGCCATCGACACTGCACTGCTCCCGACCTCACGCCGCACAGCCTTCAACGGAGCCGGGGGTGGTGTTGGGTATGCCCTGCACCGCGTGCTGCGCTGCCCGTGCGTGGCCGGAGCGGAATTCATCAGCGGATTATACGGCATATTCGACACCACACCGCCGCCCGATTGCCTGATAACGGGAGAAGGAAGCTTCGATGCCCAGTCGCTGCAGGGGAAAGTGACAGGCACACTCCTATCGCAGTGCGCTGCCAGGAACATCCCTGCATTTGTCATCGCCGGAAGGGTCTCGGCTACAACGCCCGCAGCGGCCGGAATAACAGAAACCTCCCCGTTCATGTCGCCGGGCACTCCCCTCAATCATGAATCCGCCCTCACCGCCCTCCGCAATTCCCTCCCCTCGCTGCTGCAATCCATCCGCCACAGCCGGGAGAGAGAGGATTGAGGCGGCGGGCAGTGTTATGCCTCGAATGAGGAGCAGACCGAGTCGGAGCCGGAGGGACGGGAGCGAGGACAGTGGACCGAGCCGAAATGACGGCATTTGGAGCAGGTGGCCTGTTCCGAGCCAACCAGTCCGGGAATGATGTTCTTGCCTCCTCCAAGATTGCCGGACATAAACATCCACACAACGATGAAGAATGCCACAAAGAAAACTATGGCGAGAAGCACAAGCCCCAAAGTGATGGCCACGGCCCAGAGGATAATTACTGCCGGAAGGGCGGCTGCAGCAGCGGGATTCTGACGCAAAAGAGCCACCACAGCCCATCCCAGCGTACCTCCCAGAAGGCAAATAATATTGACCACGCCCACGGTTACACTGCTCTTGTCCAATCCCATCAACAGGATAAGCACTAGATCGAGCACAATGCACAGGGCCACTCCTATGCCGAAGCCCACAGCCGCGCTTTTGAGGCTGAAGGACACTTCGTATTTTGCAAGCGCGGCGAGACCCAAACTCCAGGCAACAAACAGAATCAACGCCATGGCCAAAAGAGCCACAAGAGCTATCGGCACCCATGCCAGTCCGCCAAGGTCGTTGAACTGCGCCGAAGGCATTGAGATATATTTCCAGCACATCACGCAGAGCACCAGAAGGTCGGCAATGGCGGCATAAGCCCACACTGTGGGATTGGCATTTGACCGCATCCCCATTATGAATATCAGCAACAGCGGCAACAGGGGGACAAGCATAGGCCAGAGATCGGTAAGCCCGGTGCGCGTGTATTGTTTGAAATCCACATTCCAGTCCGCGGCCTGAGCCACATCATGTGTTTCCAGATAATAGCGGAGAGTGGTACCCAAATAATGAGATTTCAGGTCGAGCTGTCGGTTCATGTAGGCATTGTATTCCTCCTCGGTGAGCAGATGATATGCCGAAGCGGGAACATCAAACCCCTTTCCCTCCGACATCAGCACCGTGCCGTCAGGCTGTGTATCCTCGGTTGCGAAAACCATCCCCTTCTCGAACGTCTCGGATGTTTTCTCATATCGGATAGCGTTTCCGTGATAAGCGTACGCCTCGTTCACCGGGCATTCCACATCCTCATTTATCACATAAATAAACATGGGTTCCAGCCCGCGGGCGCTGTAAGGCTCGATGAAACCATCGCCTGAGCCAGCCACTGTCGGCTCTTGCGCTGCATCATTGAACGCCTTTAGCTGCCCGGACGACGGTGTGCCGCTGGTGCATGCATCGATTACATCCTGCTGCACACCGGCATCGCGCAGAAAATCGGCCAAGGCACCGTTAGCCAAATCAAGGTCCTCGGGTTCCGACGCACGGTGGCAGAAAGCCAGAATGTGCGACCATCCTTCAAGGTTACCGCTCTTCACGTGAATCCATTGCGGATCGTTCTCATCAACCTCGGATTCCGGCTGCGTGCCGTAATCAAGGTAGCCGGCAACTGTCGATGTGGCGTCCTGATATATCCACACCGGGGCTTTGGTGGTTTTCACGGCATAGTCATGCGATTGTTCGCCACGCATACCGCAGGTAAAGCAGAGGACCAATGCAAGAAGAGACAATAACTTTTTCATAGTCGTTTGAAATGTGATGGGATTTCGAATTGGTGAAGGTTACAATCGCAAAGATACAGCTCAATTCCGGACCCGTCAAAAAAATCGAAAATTTTTGTGGCGAAAAAATTTGGCGAAATGAAAAAAGCGTTGTAACTTTGCAGTCGCAAATGAGCCCGATAGGGCATCAGACAAAGCGATGGTTCGCTAGCTCAACTGAATAGAGCATCTGACTACGGATCAGAAGGTTACAGGTTTGAATCCTGTGCGAATCACAAAAAAAAGAAGCGATATACCGGCACAGCGGCATATCGCTTTTTCATTTTTCAAATGGACACCAATTACAATCATAATAACATATCTCAATCTGTAACCACACCACCGTTTACTGTGGCGCCGTCGGTGCATGCCGCCCTCGCCGCCAGCCGCATCCTGTCGCGCTACTGGTGGGCTGCGGCCATTCCGGTTGCAACGCTGCTGATTCTTGGACTTTCCGACTGGCGCTATGCCGTGACGGCCCTCGCATTGATATTCGTCGTGCTTCCGGCTGTGGCCATGTTCGGATGGTTTGCCGCCACTTCGGATGCAGACGCCGTGGCCGACATGACAGAGCACTCCCTCCGGCTCAATCCGGACAATACAATCTCCACCATCCGCCCGGAGAACATCCATACCTCTCCCGCCGATGCCCACATTTCCGTGTCACTGTTCCGCAAAAACATCGTCGTCACCATAAGCCACAACGGCAAGACACAGCGCATCATCGCGCCGGTTTCCGCGTTTGCCACACAGGCCGATGCCGCCGAGTTTTACCACAGGCTCGACGTTTCGGAATAACAGGGAGATTTTGTACCTTTGCAAAGCATATGAACTTCACATTACAAGCCACCTGCCCCGGCACAAACGCGAGGGCAGCCACCATACAGACCGACCACGGCACCATAGAGACTCCCATCTTCATGCCGGTGGGCACATGCGGCGCCATGAAAGGCGTGCACATGCGCGAACTGCGCGACGACATAAAGGCACAGATCATTCTGGGCAACACCTATCATCTCTATCTGCGTCCGGGCACCGAAATCCTGCATAAAGCCGGCGGACTTCACCGTTTCGGCGGATGGGAAAAGCCGATACTGACCGACAGCGGAGGCTTCCAGGTGTTCTCCCTTTCCGAAAACCGCAAACTCACGGAGGAGGGGGCATGGTTCCGCAGCCACATCGACGGGTCGAAACATCTGTTCACCCCCGAGAAAACCGTGGACATCCAGCGCATAATCGGGTCTGATATCATGATGGCGCTCGACGAATGCCCTCCGGGTATGTCGGACAAGAGCTACGCGCGCCGCTCGCTCGACCTCACCATGCGCTGGCTTAAACGCGGCTGGGAGCATTTCAACTCCACCGAGCCGCTCTATGGCCACAAGCAGAGCTTCTTCCCCATCGTGCAGGGATGCACATTCCCCGACCTTCGCCACGAAGCCGCCAGCCGCGTGGCCGAGCTCAGTGCCGACGGAAACGCCATCGGCGGACTCGCCGTGGGCGAACCGGCCGAAAAGATGTACGAAATGATCGAGGTGGTCAACGAAGTTCTCCCCGCCGACCGTCCGCGCTACCTCATGGGTGTCGGCACTCCGGCCAACATCCTTGAGGCCATAGACCGCGGTGTGGACATGATGGACTGCGTGATGCCCACCCGCAACGGCCGCAACGGCATGCTGTTCACGCCCCACGGCATCATGAACATGCGCAACAAAAAATGGGCCGACGATTTCACGCCCATCCAGCCCGACAGCGACTGCTTCGTGGACCAGGTTTACACCAAGGCTTATCTCCGTCACCTCTTTATCAGCGGCGAACTGCTTGCAATGCAGATAGCATCCATCCACAACCTTGCATTCTACCTGTGGCTTGTGGGCGAAGCCCGGCGCCACATCATTGCCGGCGACTTCCCGCAGTGGAAAGCCGACATGGTGGAACGCGTGACACGTCGCCTCTGACACCCGCGCTCCCCCTTCACAAACAGACAGCAGCATCACACCGACCAACACCCCGCCAAGAAAGAAATGAAGAAGCCAAAATTACCGGCATTCGAACCCGTCAGGCAACATCTCCCCATCAGCCTGCTCGACTGGTACATAATACGCAAATTCCTGGGCACATACGTTTTCTCCATCATGCTCATCATGGCCATCGTGATCATGTTCGACATCAACGAGAAACTCGATGCATTCCTGCAGGCACCGCTCAAGGCCACGGTGTTCGACTACTTCCTGAACTTTCTCCCCTATTTCGCCAACCAGTTCAGCCCGCTGTTCACGTTCATCACGGTGATATTCTTCACCTCGAAACTCGCCGACAACTCCGAGATCATCGCCATGCTCTCGTCGGGCATGAGTTTCCACCGGCTGTTGCGCCCCTACATGATTTCGGCTGCCGTAATCGCCGCCGGCACATTTGTCCTTGGCGCCTACGTCATCCCTCCGGCCAATGCCGAACGCATCGACTACACCAACACCTACGTGCGCAACAAACGTGTGGACTACGGCGACAACATCATGATGCAGGTGGCTCCCGGCCGCATAGCCTACATAAGCCGCTACGACAACACCACAAAAACCGGCTACCGTTTCTCGCTTGAGGAATTCAAGGACAAGAAACTGGTGTCGCGCCTCACGGCCCTGTCGATCAAATGGGACACCCTCTACCAGTGGACAGTGCGCGACTACATGATCCGCGACATCCAGGGTGACCGCGAGATAATCAAAAAGGGGAACGAACTTGACACAGTGATTCCCTTCGAGCCACGCGACTTCCTGATTTCCCGCAACGACCAGGAGACCCTCACCTCACCTCAGCTGCGCGAATACGTGTCGCGCCAGAAGGAACGCGGAGTGGCCAACATCAAGGCCTTCGAGATTGAGTACGAGAAACGCTTCGCCATGTGCGCCGCCGCCTTCATCCTTACGGTGATAGGCATGTCGCTTTCATCGAAGAAAGTGAAGGGAGGCATGGGCATGAACATCGGCATCGGACTTGTGCTCAGTTTCAGCTATATCCTGTTCATGACCGTCACTTCGTCGTTTGCGGTGTCGGGCCTGACGTCGCCACGTGTGGCCATGTGGATTCCCAATGTTCTCTACGCCATCATCGCCGTGATCCTCTACTTCAAGGCGGCGCGATAAAAGCCCCTTACCTACTACAAACACACACAGAATTTTCATGCGGTGCAACTTTCCGGCACTTTCAGCGACAAACAATATTGAACCCACATCACCGAATGACCGCATCGCAAAAAGAACAGGAATTCCGGAAATTAATGACGGAACACGGCGGCCTCGTTGCCAAAGTGTGCTACATGTATGCAACAGATTCCGAACATTTCAAGGATCTGCTGCAGGAGGTGCGCATAAACATCTGGCAGGCAATCGACAAGTTCCGCGGCGAATCGGCCATATCGACATGGCTTTACCGCATAACAGTAAACACATGCGTAAGCTGTTACCGCCGCTACAACCGTCACGACGCCGAGACCCGCACAGTCGACCCCGAGCAGATGCTCGCACTGGCCAACATGGCCACCACCGACCATGAACGGCTGGAATGTCTGCGCGAGCTCTACGCCCTGATCAACCGGCTTCCGGCTCTCGACAAGGCCATAATAATGATGTGGCTCGATGAACGCCCATATCAGGAAATCGCCGAAGTGACCGGCCTCTCGCGCAACAATGTGGCCACCCGCATCAACCGCTGCAAACGGAAACTTCTCGACATGAGCAATTCCTGAATCTGCCACACATCAAAACAACCGCAACCATGCAACATATAGAAGACTTGAAAGCTAAATGGCAGGCAATAGACCTTGCCCCCGATGCGGGGAAGACCGCCACGCCACTGAGGGTTCCGCGTCATGCAACACTGCGGATCAACCATTACCTACGCACCACTCTTATACTCTGCATCCTGGGGCTGTGCCTCTCGGGCGAATTCTTCAACATACTCAACCCTGCCGTCTGGTTCAGGATTTATTATTGCTCATTTTTTGCCATCGGTATCATAGAGATGCTGGTTCTGCGTCGAAAACTGTGGCAACTTACGCCGGAAAGTATCACGGTAGTACAGGCCATCAGAGGAGTGGAAAAATTCTCCATCCTCCGCAACCGCTTCAAGATTCTGAACATCTGCATTGCCATTCCACTGCTCACAGCCATGTTCATCTACATCTTCAATGATATCAGCGAGAACAGCTACGGATTCCGCGTCGGCGGCATCGTCGGCGGCATCGTCGGGCTTGCTCTCGGGTTGTGGCTTGACTATCGCTGCCGCCGCGATCTGCGGCTGATGCGCGAATACCTCGGCACTGCCTCTCTTGACGAAACTGACGATACAGATACCACCCCTGAATAAAATCCTTCGACGGCCACTCCCCCTCTTCACCACTGGCAAACGAATTCAAAACTGACAGACATAACAAGGCGCAGTGTCAAAATGCAATATTTTGGCACTGCGCTCAATTTTATGACCGGATGGTGAGGGTGCTGTCAGAATGGTTCAGATGATAGGAGCCTGAGGGTGAGGGTGAAGGGAGTTGACTTAGGTCAATGACCGAACCCGAACCCCTTAGGCGACGACCCAGATGGGCCATTATGACACACCCTCTTGCTTATTTTGTCTTGGTTGCAGCTGTCAGCTGGCATGGCGTGCCTGCCAGTTAATCCACCATGCCTTGCAGGCCCCGATCAGGAACGGCACTGCTCCGAACAGGATAAACACCACATCGCCTGGCATACGCAGCCAACCAGTCATGCTCATTGTCGGGCCGGTGACATACCCGATGGAACGTGCATGCCAGTAACCGTTGTGGATAACGTCCCACAGCTGAATGAAGCCGGACGGCAGCAGACTGAAGGCTATCATCATGGCCAGACCGATGTTAAGCCCCCAGAACGAGCATTTGATCCATGGGCGCACCGTAGCCCACTGCGCGTCGGTCAGATTCTTGCGCATGGCATACACGCACAGCCCCAGGGACAGGAATCCGAACACCCCGAACAGCGCCGCATGTCCGTGATTCGGCGTAAGATATGTGCCGATCTCGAAATAGCTGACAATCGGCATATTGATAAGGAAACCGAACACTCCGGCACCCATGAAATTCCAGAAGCCCACAGCCATGAAGAAATTGAAAATCCATTTGTGCTGCCCGCCCACTTCCGGCGCACCGCCGTTGCGGGATATTCGGTAAAAGCGCCATCCTTCAAGGCACAACAGAACCAAAGGCACGACCTCCAGTGCGGAGAAACATGAGGAAACGGCCATGTTGAAGGTGCTCTGCCCCTCGAAATACCAGTGGTGACCCGTACCGATAATGCCGCCCATGAACGTGAGTATCGCCTCGAGAATTATAATCCTGATGGCACGTTCCCGGCTCACGATACCCATCTCCACGAACACCAGAGCCACCATCGTAGTGGCAAAAGCCTCGAAGAAACCTTCCACCCAAAGGTGAATCATCCAGAACCGCCAGGTATCCACCACCGTATAGTTGGTCATATCGTCGAAGAACACGGCAGGGATATAGAACACGGGCACACAGATAGCGAAGACGAGGAACAATCCGGCAAGGAATCTCTTGCCCGGCAGCCTGAATGCAGGCAGCGTATTGCGTATCACCACATATGCCCATACGAGGAATCCCACAATCATCAGCAGCTGGAAGCCGCGGCCCATCTCGACATATTCCCATCCCTGGCTGCCAAGCCAGAACGAACCGTCGCCCACGCCCCAAAGGCCGAGCAGACCGCCCCATTCCGCAAGCAGCGAACCGAAAATTACCACTCCGAACGCCACGAACAGGAAATAGGTCATCCTGCCGAGCGATTTCCACTCCTTGCCGCCGAAAATGCGCGATATGATCAGACCACCCACGACAAACCCTGTGGCAACCCACAGAATGGCGAGCTGGATGTGCCATGTCCTGACAAGCTGACTCGGGAAGATGGTACTGAGGTCAAGGCCATAGAACGTGCCCGGGTCGGCACGGTAATGAGCCACGGCACCTCCCACAAGTGTCTGTGTAAGCAACAGCAATCCCACAATCACCACAAACTTGAGCAGTCCGCGTATGGATGCCGGCTGATGTCCGTCGGGCACAGTCATCGGGAAGGGCGGTTGGGCAGCTTTCCAGTCAGCCTCCTTGTCGCGTCCCACATAGAACATGCATGCGCCTATACCTATAAGCAGGAACAACAGTGATGCCACGCTCCATACGGTCAGCGCGTCCGATGGGCCCTGACCGATTTCCGGTTCATACGGGAAGTTATTGGTGTAGGAATAATCCTCGCCGGGACGGTTGGCTGAACATGCCCATGCCGACCATGCGAAAAAGGCCGAAAGCTGATGCAGTTCAGCCGGATCGGTTATAAGGTCCTTCTGCAGTCCGCCGTTGTTGGCCGGATCACTCAGATACCTCTTCCAGTAGTCGGGAGCCTCGTTGAAAACCGATGTCTGGGCCTCGTCCATCACCAGCACTCCGGTGCCTGCATCATAACGGTTGGCCTTGGCCAAGGCATTGATTTCATCCATCGTCATGTCGGGATGGAGGCGCCGGGTGGCCAGAGCCACCTGATGGAGATAATCGGCCGAAAAGTCCGGACCGAGATATGCCCCGTGTCCCCACACCGACCCGTTGTCGTGAAGTCCATATCGCAGGAACACCGCCTGCCCCTCCCGTATGTCATCACCCGTAAACAGCACATCGCCGTTCATGTCGGTTACTTTTTCCGGAATCGGCGGCTTGTCGGAATAAGCCTTTACAGTCACCGCCACAAGCACGGCGAAACCATAAATAAACACAAAGGCGAGGACCGGTATCCACCATCGCGAAACATTTGGCGAAGAATAGTCCCTTTCATACTGGAAGTTAGGGTGGCCCATAGTAAAAGAGTTTTGAGATTTTATTAATAAAAAGGTTGATTTTATATGATATTAAACAAAACTGGGTTAACAATCGTTTAAATATCGTAATCACAACCCTGTTTTTTCAATCACATCCACTTTCACCCATACACACATACTCACATGAAAATCGGTTTCTTCGTTCCCTGTTATATCGATGCCATACATCCGCAGGCTGCCATCTCCAGCTACAGGCTGCTGAAAAAGCTCGGGCTCGACGTAGAGTTCATCGACCGCGGAGCCTGTTGCGGTCTGCCCGAACTTGACATGGGATATACCCGACACGCGTGCACCCTCGAGAAAGGGATTGCACCTATGGTTGCCGACAAAGGCTACGACTATGTAGTGCTCCCCTCCGGAATATGTACCGATCAATTCCGATTTCATTTCAACGAAGTGGAGCAGACACCTGAAGTGGTACATTTCCGTCAGACTGTACATGATCCTGTAGAATTTCTGCACGATGTGCTCAAAGTCACCGAGCTTCCGGGCAAGCCAAGCTTTCCTTACCGTGTGGCGATACACAACGGCTGCCACTCACTTCGTTATCTCCGGGAAGCCCGGCCGACTGAACTTATGATCAAACCATTCGACAAATGCGCGGACCTTCTGAAGCTGGTGGACGGTATCGAGATAGGTTATGCCACCCGGCGCGACGAATGCTGCGGCTTCGGGGGCACTTATGCCATCTGGGATCCGCAATGTTCCGGACAACAGGGGCGTGACAAAGTGGATGACTACGTACGCAACGGTTTCAAGTACGTCACTTCGCAGGACATGTCGTGCATGATACATCAGCAGACTGTGGCCCGAAAGAACAGGCTTGACCTCAAAATGTTCTATATCACTGAAATTTTAAACGGAGACGCACAACCATGAAGCAGGTGAATCAAGTAAAACTCGGAGCCGAGTTCATAAAACAGCGTGCACACCGCGAGATGCACGACCGTTGCCTGTGGGCAGCACGCATGCGCCGTGACAAGGTGGCATCCACAATCCCCGAATGGGAAGAGATGCGCGAGCTGGCATCGCAGATAAAACTCCATACGCTTGCCAACCTTGACCGGTATCTCGAGCAGTTCGCCGCCAATGCCGAAGCCAACGGAATCCACATCCACTGGGCGCGCAATGCCGAGGAACATAACGAGATTATCCTTGACATCTTCCGCAGCCACGATGTCAAGGTGGTCACCAAAGGCAAATGCATGACCATGGATGAATGCGGCATGCGTGAATTCATGTGGAAACACGGCATCGAAATATATGAGGCCGATCTGGGCGAACGAATCCAGCAGCTCGACAACCAGCGCCCCTCGCACATCGTGATGCCGGCCATCCACAAGCTCCGCAGCGATGTGGCCGACCTCTTCGCCCGTACGCTCGGCTCTGACCGCGACATCGACGACCCGCATTATCTAAACAGCGTGATGCGTGCCGACATGCGAAAAAAATATGAGAAAGTGGATGCAGGCATGTCGGGCGTCAACTTCGCCATAGCCGAAACCGGCGGCATTGTGGTGTGCACCAACGAGGGGAACGCCGACATCAGCGCCAACGTGCCGCCGCTCTATGTGGCAACCATGGGACTGGAGAAACTCATACCGCGCCAAAGCGATCTGCCACTCTTCCTGCGGCTGCTCTCGCGCAGCGCCCTCGGGCTTGACATGACCCAGTACACCTCGCACTATCACGCCCCCCGCAAGGGACAGGAGATGCACATTGTAATCCTCGACAACGGACGCAGCGAGCGCCTCACGTCGCCCGACTACTGGGAAGTGCTCAAATGCATCCGCTGCGGTGCCTGCATGAACACGTGTCCAGTGTTCCGCCGCACATCCGGCATCAGCTATGACGCCATCTACATGGGTCCCATCGGCATCGTACTCGAACCGAGCTACGACCTCTACAGATATGCCCGTCTCCCCTACTCATGCACCCACTGCGGATCATGCGGCGATGTCTGCCCAACCAAGGTGCCCATCCCGGAGCTGGTGTTCTACTGGCGCGCACAGGTGGTGAACCACGGTTTCAGCCAGCCCACCCACGACATAGAGGAGAATCTGGCCGAACCGATTCTTAAAAACAGCACCAATCTCGCCAAAGCGGAGAAACTGGGGCTCTGGGCATTGCGGCACATTCCCGATGCCATTCTTGAATCGCCTATAAATCCCTGGGCAAAAGAGCATGACGACCCGATTCCGCCCAAAGAGACTTTCCGCGAATATTACCGCCGCGTTATCCAGCCGGAGGAAGAGGCCGCAAAGAATAAACAAGACGATAAACCCACCACTCCAGAATCATGAACCAGCAAGACGCAAAAAACGACATACTCGCCCGTATCAGAGCCGGCCGCCCTGCCCCGCATCCCCTTCCCGATGTGCCGAAGTATGTTTTCCGGTGCAATCCCGTGGAACACTTCATCAAGGAACTGCTATCGTTCGACGGACGTGCTGTCAAGTTCGCCACACGCGAGGATGCAGTGAAATGGCTTGCATCCCAGCCTGAAACCGACAAGGCAAGGAATGTTGTCTACTCTTCGGCCGAAGGTGTTGAAGGCAACATGGGCGAAGACAAGCTGACCGACCTGCACAACGCACACAACATTGATACATGTGTCAGTGAAAGCAGCATGGGCGTTGGCGAGATGGGGTCGGTGTGGGTCACTGACGGAAGCCTCACCCATGCCGCCTGCGCGCTGTTGTCGCGACACCTTTTCATTCTCCTCGATTCGTCGAAGATTGTTCACGGACTGCATGAGGCATATGCCTCGCTCAATCTGCGCGAGCACCAATACGGTTCGTTCTACACCGGACCGTCGGCCACGGCCGACATCGAGGCCGTCCATGTCACCGGTGCTCAGGGGCCGTTGTCGCTTACGGTTCTGCTCTACAACTGTGCCGACGCCCCCAATCCGCCGGAACTGATGGTGAATCCGAACGCAGATGTGCCGATGGACAATCCGTCCTGACCGCTCCGTAGCCGGCGACTAAAATCAGCCCCGGCATCAACCAAGACCACAAACAAAGCGGTGCACTGGAGCAATCTCCAGTGCACCGCCACTTCTCTATATCTAAAATCTCAACTTATTTGTGGGCATTGACCTCCACAGCATCCGTTTTTTTGGACAGTTTGAACGCTACGGGCAGTACATATTGGGTGTTGACCGCCTCCCCGTTCGCACGCCCCGGCTCCCAGCGGGGCATCTCGCCGACAACCCTGAGGGCCTCGGCATCAAGACTTGGAGAAACGCCACGCATAACGACAGGATCGGTCACCTTACCTTCGGCGTCAATAACAAATTTCACCACAACACGACCCTCCTCGTCGGCATCCATAGCCTCTTTCGGATAGATCACGTGTTCTCCTATGAATCTCATCATCTCTGCTTCACCTCCGGGATAACGTGGCATCTGCTCCACGGCCGTATAGACAAGCGTCCGCTTGGCATCCAGATTTTTTCCCTTGTCTGCAAGCGATTTTTCTTTCTGAGCGAAAGAGGAGGATTCGGCATCGGCGGAAGCTTTCCTGATCGTACCTGCCGACACAACCTTTACCTTGTCAATACCTGCAATCTGTCCGTCAGTTTCGACCGTGCGTGTTTCTCCGTTTTTAAGCTTCACGTCAATCTTATTGTCGGCCTTATTTACAGTCACGCTCTCTATGTCATTGACATCAATGTCGCTCAGTCCTTCCAGATTGGTCTTGACGCTCATTTCTGTACGGGCATTACCGGATTTGTCAACCACAACGATGGTTTTCCCCGAATCATTGCTGGCAGCGGCTTCAACAACCGTAACGGACGCATTGCGCTGTGCAGCCTCCAGCTCGGCGCCGCTGACGGCCAGAGCTTCGCCATCCGTCAGACGTACTGTCATCCGGTCTCCGGTCTTGTCAACGTCGATAGATGCGATGTTGCCCGCATCTATGGATCTCAGTTCCTCAGCGGTAATCTCGCGCGGCTCGGACGAGGGTTGCGACATTGCCGCATTTTCACTAACTTTGCTTTCCGGAGAATCGAACGCCAGCTTGTCCGCACGTTCAAGCATGGACGCCACGGCGGGAAGATTTACGATTAACACTGCGGCTGCAGCCGCCGGAACCAGGGCAAGCGCACGCAAACGGCGGCCTGCCGACGATTTTTTTTGATACATCATGGTAACACGTTTTTTAAGTTTACTATGGTTGAGGCTGTTGGCAAGTGACGGGAATCTCGCGCCGACAGCCTTCTTTATTAACAACATCTGATACTGACGCGGCTCAACACCGCCGTCAATCACGGCCATATCCGCCTGATATTCGTGAACGGTCTTCAACTCCTCACGCACAAGCCATCCGGCCGGATTATACCACTGGAACACGGCCACCAGCTCGGCAAACAGAAGGTCGATCCAATGGCGCAGGTGCAGATGGCGCGTCTCATGCATAAGCACCACATCGCCCCATTTTTCATAATCCTCGCGCGGCATCACCACATACCTTATCCAGCTGAACGGAGCCACACGCGTGTCGGAGGTCAACACAAGCGTAAATCCATCCATAGGGTGCTTTTCGCCGGCAGCGATAATCCGCCACAACCGGACCACACGCCACAGTGTCAGCAGCAATCCGGCACCAACGCCAGCGGCATAGACAATCACAAGGATTCTGAGCCAGTTGGATGCAGGTTCCGGCTGAGGCATCCCTACGACGCCTACAACCCATCCTGCCTCGGTGACTACATCGCCCGACACCACATCCGGAGCGGCGATAAAACCGCGCATCGCAGGCAGCAGTGAAGGCATCACGACCGAGGCGGCCAGCATGCTCAGGAGTGCCACGCGGTTGCACGCATGCTGGTTTTCGCCGGCCATAAGCCATTTGTAAACCAGATACAGCAACGCCAGCAGCACACTGCTGCACAATGAATAGGCAAACACACTTCCCATAGGATGGATTATTTTCTGTTTTTATTTTCTATGATGGCGAGAATCTCCTTCAGTTCCTCCGCTGAGATTTTCTCCTCCTCAACCAACGCCGACACCACATTGCGGTAGGAGTTGTCGAAATAATCACGTATTACATTGGCCAGCGTACGGTCGCGGAAATCCTTTTTCCGGGCGATGGCGAAAAAACGGTGAGAACCGCCCACCACTTCATGTCCGACATAGCCCTTCTCCTCCAGCACCCTGACTGTGGTGGCTATGGTGTTGAAATGCAACTTGGGTTCGGGACAATGTTCCACCATCTCCCTCACAAACAGCGGTCCGTGCTGCCAAAGCATCTCGAGCAGCCCGCGCTCGCGGTCTGTAATCAACTGGGGTTTTCTTCCTGCCTTCATTGTTTTTGTTTATGGTTATCTTTATGGTTGGTTGCTATGATAGCTAAGATAGCTATTGTAGCTATTATAGCTAACTTAGCTAAAAAGCAAGCGGCGCCAACTATTGAATTAGTTGACACCGCAAATATATAACTAATAATTTAGTTTCGCAAACTAATTTCTTAGTTTTTAGAGAAAAAAATTTAGGCACACTGATTATTTAGCACTCGCCTGATTCACATGCCAAAGGCATATCCCTACTACTTAATGGATTACACCTATGCCGAGCAAAGGCACAGGATTTTAGGTTCGGCCCTGATTTTAGGCTAAGGCGATGCTGATTCAGAACAATTTCTTTGGTTTGGTTGCCTGGAAATCTTTAAGATAAGTGGGGGTTGAGTATGCCAGGTCGAGGAAGTCGCCGTTGCGGAAAGCCTGGTCGGACAGCGGCAACATATCCACTGCCAGGGGTACGACACCTTCAATAAACCTCGCGTTGGGATGCACAATCACATCGCGGGCCTTGTCGCTTCCGTTTCCGAAAAACAGCACCTCTCCCCTTTCAAGCCATTTCCCATAGGAATCGGCTTCGAGAATCAACGGAGTGGGTTGCACCAGAGTGTTGAGCGGCAGATCGTAGACGGCGGTGTACACCTCCATACGGCGTGCATCGATCATCGGGGCGAAAAGCACATCAGGCTCCAGATCCTCCATGTTAAACATGACATGCACCGACATCAGTTTGAGTGTGTCTATCCCTATCAGAGGCACATCCAGCGCATAGGCAAGCCCTTTGGCCTCGCTCAGACCGATGCGCAGGCCGGTATAGCTCCCCGGGCCCAGCGAAACGGCCACGGCATCGAGCTTCATCTCGTGCCGCCGAAGATGGTCGAGACACCCTTTGATGAACCCGCTGAGCAGCACGGCATGATTGCGTCCCTGCGTCTCCTCGAAATGCTCCAGAATGGCACCTTCGGAGGTCAGCGCCACAGAACAGACCTCAGTTGAGGTTTCTATATTGAGTATGGTTGGCATGTCAGTATCCAGTATCTATATATTATCAGTATATTCGTAACGCAAAGGTAGGGGTAATTTTTCAAATTAGCATGAATTTTGTTAATTTTGGTCTTCCATTAACCACCCATCCGACACAATGATAAAAAACATAATTCTCGATTTCGGCCGCGTGCTTGTAGACTACGATTTCCTCCCGGTAATCGACACCTTTTTCCCTGCGGGAGATGAGGCACGCAAACAGCAGTTCTGCGACCTGTATCTCAGCCAGGCGTTCACCGACCGCTGTGACCTTGAGGACATTCCGTTTGCCCAGCTCATAGCCGAGGAACAGAAAGCCCACCCCGAATTCGCCCGCGAACTCGGCATGTTCCGCGACCGTTACCAGGAATTTGTCATAGGTCAGATGCCGGGGATGCAACCTCTGCTTGAACGGCTGAAAGCACACGGACTGCGTCTGTTCGGCCTTACCAACTGGAGCAGCGAGGTTTACAAGGTGATTGACCGCTACCCCATTTTCCAGCTGCTCGACGGCCGCGTCATTTCATCGGAAGAACACATCATCAAACCCGACAGGGACATTTACCTGCGCTTGTGCGACAGATATTCGCTCAATCCTGCGGAATGCCTGTTCGTCGACGACAAGGCCGTGAACGTGGAGGGCGCACGCCGTGCCGGCATGGACGCTGTGGTGTTCACAACCGCCGAAGCGTTCGAAAAATTTATCGGGAATATTGACTGATTAAGATGTTTTTCACTAAATTTGCCTACATAAAATAATGAAGTCATTTAAACTTTTTCTTAAATGGCTTCATGAGATTTCTTCAATATCCAAACCACTCTTCCTGCAGCAATGGTTCTATCAATGACAGGATTCGGGAGCGCCGTTGTGGAGCTGCCATCCAAAAAATTCATATTTGAAATAAAATCGCTCAACAGCAAGCAGCTCGATCTGTCAACACGCATCCCCACCGGTTACCGTGCCATCGAAGCAGACATCCGCAACGTAATAGCACCAATCCTTGAACGCGGCAAAGCCGAATTCAACATGTATGTGGAGACCACCGGCTCTGAAAGCGCCGTGCAGCTCAACATTCCGGTTCTCAAAGCCTACAAGGCTCAGATTGAGCACGCATCGGCCGAACTCGGCATTCCCATGCCCGACGACTGGTATGGCGTGCTGCTCCGCTTCCCCGACACAGTGAAAAGCGAATCGGCAAGCGAAGTGGACGAGACCGAACGCGATGAAATTCTCAAGGGTGCAGCCGCAGCCGCACGAGCACTCTCGGAATACCGTGCGGTGGAGGGCCGCAAACTCGAGGAATTCTTCACCACACGCATCAGCCGCATCAGCGACCTCCTTCAGCAGGTGCCCCTCTATGAAGCCGAACGCCTCACCCGCATCCGCGCCCGCATCGAGGACGGCCTGGCATCCATCCCAAAAGTGGAATACGAGAAGAGCCGCCTGGAGCAGGAGATGATTTTCTACATCGAAAAACTTGACATCAACGAGGAGAAACAGCGCCTGCGCCAGCACCTCGACTACTTCATGGAGACATTGCGCGGCGCGAGCGGACAAGGGAAGAAGCTCGGATTCATCTCGCAGGAGATGGGACGCGAAATCAACACCCTCGGTTCAAAGAGCAACCATGCCGAAATGCAGATTCTCGTGGTAAAAATGAAGGACGAGCTTGAGCAGATAAAGGAACAAGTGCTCAACGCTCTTTGAAATCAAACAAGACAACATCTTATTCCACCCCTCTTACACAATGAAAAAAGGCAAACTCATCATAATCTCCGCTCCTTCGGGCTGCGGCAAATCAACAATCATCGGCGACATCATGGACCGTGGCGAACTCGACCTGCAGTTCTCCGTATCGGCCACCAACCGCAAACCGCGCGAAGGCGAGGTTGACGGCGTGAGCTACCACTTCCTGTCCGACCGCCAGTTCAAGGACCTCATTGCCGAAGGTGCGTTTGTGGAGTACGAGCAGGTTTACCCCGGCCGCTTCTACGGCACCCTGCGCAGCGAGATTCAGAACCGCGTGAACAGCGGTCACAACGTGATTCTCGACATTGACGTAAAGGGCGGTGTCAACGTCAAGCGTCAGTTCGGCAGCGATGCCATCAGCATTTTCATCGCGCCCCCCAGCATCGACGAGCTCCGCAACCGCCTGCGTGGCCGCGGCAGTGATTCGGAAGAGGAGATTGAGCAGCGCGTGGGCCGTGCCGCATTCGAGCTTGGCTTCCAGGGCGACTACGACCATGTGGTTGTCAACAACACCCTCCCTGAAGCCATCGGGGAGGTGGAAAGCCTTATTTCCGGCTTTATCAACAACTGATTCTCTCCTATCCCCCATCACCAACGCGAAGTGGCGACCATAGGAATTTTCGGCGGCTCGTTCAATCCGGTGCACAACGGTCATATCCGCCTGGCACAGGCCGTGGCCGATTCAGGTGCCGTGGACAGCGTGTGGCTCACCCTCTCGCCGGCCAACCCCCTGAAGGAACATCCGGAGGAACTTATCTCCGACGCCGACCGCTGGGCCATGCTGCAGCTGGCTGTGGAGGGACATCCCGCACTGCATGCATGCGATGTGGAACTGTCCATGCCGCGGCCATCCTACACCATCGATACCCTCACGAAACTGTCGCACGACTTTCCCCAGCACAAGTTCAGGCTCATGATCGGGGCTGACAACATGCTGATTTTCGACAAATGGAAGAACCATGATGAAATTCTCGCCCGGTTCAGTCCCATTGTCTATCCACGTCCTGGCTACGAATGTGAGGTGTGCGACAACTCGTTGCCCACCTTCGATGTATCGAGCACCGAGATACGCCGTGCAATAGCCGCCGGCCTCCCTGCGAACAATCTGCTCCCCGAAAAGGTATATAATTATATCCTCTCCCATAATCTTTACAAATAATCCGATTCATTCGCCGGATCGTATCCTGTCCGGCTTCCGCCATATGAACAGCAGAATCAACACCAACGCCATTGCATTCATAGGTCTGTGCAACGAGTTCTGCGTGGCAGTGGAAAATGCCCGCGAATCATCGCGCGACGAATTCACCGACCTGATGCTGCGCCTGTTGCCGCGCATCTACATCGCTGCCACCGACCTCACCATCGACACGCCCGAATATACCGAGCCGTACATCGACAATGTGCTTGAAGAAGACTATTATGATGCCGTACGCCGCAACATGGAGACCCTCTTCGGCGAGGACGACATGTACCTGGAAGTGTTCGAGGAGGACATGAAGTATTCCGACACTCCGGTGGCGGCCAGCATCTCGGAAGGTCTGGCAGACATTTTTCAGGTGCTCTACAACTTCATAAACACGGCCCGTGAGGCCACCGACGAGACTCTCGTAACCGCCCTGATGGCTGTGCGTGATGACTTCCGCGCATACTGGAGCGCATCGCTCTGCAATGTGTTGCGCGCGCTCAACCACCTGAAGATGAACTCATAGTTCCCCGTCCCCCTTTATAACATAGCCATTGACATGACACCCCACCAGCAACGTATCCTCGACCTCCGCGACGAACTAAACCGGCACAACCACAACTATTATGTGCTGAACGCGCCTGAAATATCAGACCAGGATTTCGACATGCTCATGAAGGAACTTGAGGTCCTGGAAGCGGAGCATCCCGACATGGACGACCCGCTGTCGCCCACACACCGCGTGGGGAGCGACCTCACCGAAGGCTTCGAGCAGGTGAAGCACATTCACCCCATGCTGTCGCTGTCCAACACCTACAGCATCGAGGAGGTGGACGAATGGTTTGACCGCGTGCGCTCCGCTCTGGGCGGCGAGGACTTCGACATTGTGGGTGAAATGAAATTCGACGGCACTTCGATATCGCTCATCTATGAGCATGGACGGTTGGTGCGCGCCGTCACACGCGGCGACGGCGAACGCGGCGACGTGGTGACCGAGAACATAAAGACCATACGGAGCATCCCTCTGCAGCTGCAAGGAAGCGGATGGCCCGATTTTTTTGAGATACGAGGCGAAGTGCTCATGCCTTGGAGCGCCTTCGAGCGGCTCAACCGCGAAAGGGAGTTCAACGAGGAGCCTCTGTTCGCCAATCCGCGCAACGCCGCCTCCGGAACGCTGAAAACACTCAGCTCGCGCGAAGTGGCGCGCCGCGGACTTGATGCATATTTCTATTATCTCATCGGTCCGGACCTCCCCGCCGACAACCATTACGACAACATGCAGGCAGCCCGCTCATGGGGATTCAAGGTGTCGGACATCATGACCCTGCTGCACGGCATCGACAGCGTGGACAGCTTCATAAACAAATGGGACGCCGAGCGCAGCGCCCTCCCCGTGGCCACCGACGGCCTCGTGTTCAAAGTCAACTCGCTCCGCCAGCAGCTCAACCTTGGCTACACTTCAAAATCGCCCCGCTGGGCCATAGCCTATAAATTCCAGGCGGAACGCGCCCTGACGCGCCTGCAGCATGTGTCGTTCGAAGTCGGACGCATGGGGGTGGTGACGCCCGTGGCCAATCTCGATCCGGTGCTTCTGTCGGGAACGGTGGTGAAACGCGCATCGCTGCACAACGAGGACATAATCAACACCCTCGGCATCCATGAGCACGATATGCTCTATGTTGAGAAAGGTGGAGAAATCATACCCAAGATAACCGGAGTGGACGTGAGCCAGCGTGAACCCGGCGCAGAACCGGTGCGGTTCGTAAGCCATTGTCCGGCATGCGGCACACCGCTCGTCAGGGTTGAGGGTGAGGCTGCATGGCAATGCCCCAATAAATTCGGATGCCCGCCGCAGCTGGCAGGCCGTGTAGAGCACTTCGTAGGCCGAAAGATGATGAACATTGAAGGTATCGGCGAAGAAACCGTGGAACAGCTGTTTCACAACCGCCTTATCCGTAACATCGCCGACCTTTACGACCTCACCACCGACAAACTGCTGAAACTCGACGGTTTCGGGCCCCGTTCGGCGGAACGTGTGATGGAGGGACTGGAAGCCTCGAAAAGCGTGCCGTTCGACCGCGTTGTCTATGCGCTATCCATCCCGTTTGTCGGCGACACAGTGGCGAAAAAAGTGGCGAAGGCGTTTCCCGACATTGACACTCTCATGAACGCCACATGCGATCAGCTCGCTGCCACGAAGGACATCGGTCCGCGCATCGCGGAGAACGTGGTGGAGTATTTTGCCAACCCGATAAACCGCGACATCATAGAGCGGCTGCGCAACGCCGGGCTGCAAATGTCCATGCCTGCCGAATCGACCGAAGGCCGCACCGACCTGCTCGAAGGGAAATCGTTTGTCATCTCCGGCACCTTCTCCCGCCACAGCCGCGACGAATACAAGGAGCTGATTGAACGCAACGGAGGCAAGAATGTCGGCTCAATCTCGAAAAAGACCGATTATGTGCTTGCAGGCGAGAACATGGGGCCGTCCAAACGCGAGAAAGCCCAGACTCTCGGCATCCCCGTAATTGACGAGAACCAGTTCCTCGCCATGATCGGCGAAAGCTGACGCTGACGCCAAACCCAAACAAGCTGACAACATAAAAAACGTCATGCAAAGCCACGGCAATCCCATCCGGACAGCGGCAAGCGGCCGGTGCATGGCACTGCGATTTCAATATAACCAGATGTCATTTTTTCTTTAGATAAATCATATCGCGGAGGAGCACTCCCTCTTCGATAATAGGATTGCTATAGTTATTTGTGAAAAAATTGGGGACACGGTGAGAATAACGGTAACCGCACTTTTCATAAAAACGAAGAGTCGATGGTGTTTCTCCTGTGCCAAGGATAATGGATTTGTTGGTATTCAATTTTTCTACGTGTTCAAGCATTCGGCAACCGAAACCCCGACGTTGAAAATACGGACTGACTGCAAGGTTCTTAATCTCAACCGTTGTGTCATCAATAGTCAAAGCCACGCACACTGTAATTGGGACACCGTTTAATATACCTGCGTATAGATTGCCATGGTGAAGATAGCGGTCAATCATCGTTTCCGATTCATCGCCGATGAGTAAAAGCTGTAGAAATCTTTTTTTGTTGCTTTTGATTTCTACGATTTTAAAGTTTTCAGACATAAACACACATATTTTTATTTTTCCCTGACAGCTATCTTGCAAATTCATAGCATCGTCGTTTATCGCCTTAAGGCGCTTCACTCACGAAGAAACGCCCTTATCGACCGCTCACTCATTCTCCACTGACACTGCAAAAGTGCAAGGCGATAACCGCCCATCGCTTAATTGAAATTCACACAGCAGCGGAATCCAAGACAATGAAACAGATGTCACCAAAGTGCTCTTTTCCGACTTCTGCGCCTTTCAAAATTGCCGGCATTGAGATAATGCCATTTGATTCAAGAATATCAAGCAAATCCCACATCACCTCATGATAAAACATGATTTGACCCAGTTTCGAGGAAGAAATGTTGTGAGCTGGAACCCATGATATACAATATTGCTTCACTCCATTACTAAGCCTGTCCGTAATGCTCTTGCATAGTCTGTCAATATCATCGCCGTTATTTTTGTGCATCACAGGTTTTAGAAGTTACCACTGTTTTCCAGTATGCTCATCTGATGGATGGCTATCTGATTCAGTTTCACAAGCCGCTCACTCTGAGGGATGCCCTGCTTGATTGTATGTGCCGCCATAACGACCGGCTTTTGAACGAATGCCTACGGCATTTGTCCGTTCGAGCCACGTTTTTACGGATAATACAAAGTTGTCACTTCCAGCGGCATTTTTAATTGTACCGAATTCGGTACAATTAAAATCGGGATTATAGAGCATTTCCCATTCCCCGAGCTACTCTATAGTGCTTTTAAGGCTCAACCAACGGAAGATTATATACTCCTGCATTTGGCTGCAAGCTATGTCTGTCAGGCTGATATAATCCTCCTCGTTGTATTATACAACTGCTATTTCGGTATTCTAAACTGTAATCTTTTCCATTGTGTCAGATATGGCTGTATGCCATACGCAAAGCTACACATTTCCGCTGACATACAGCGAAAAAAAATCGGATTTTAAACTACACAATGGATTCCGTCCGACATCCCATGTAATACGAGCCATCCCCCGACACCTCAGCCGGAGTTATCTGCCTGTTTTGTATGGCTCTATGAATGACATAAAGATACATAACAGACAGCAGAAAGCTGTCGGCGCATGGCACTATGACGATGCGAACCACGACAGCCCTTTGGCTTGTCTGTCATTACCAATCAGGCCTCATTTTGGTTAAAATTAACTATTGCGGAAAAACTTCGCAGGCGGTAATTTTGCGTCATCATTATCAAAAAAATGTTTCATATGAATTCTAAAAATTTTATGGTTTCGGCGTTGGCTGTCTTTAGTCTGACAGCTTGTGCTCCATCATCGGAGGAGGCAAAAGGAAACTCATACGAGCCTGCTTTTGAAATTCAGGACTGCGATGTGAATCTGTGTGGCATCCACTTTACAAAAATGATTAATGATGCGGTCAAACAGGTGGTCCAGACAGATTCAGTGGTACGCTTCATAGCACCCGAAGGCACAGACCTGTTCATAGATCCAAACGAGGGCAAATTAACAAAATCGACAGCTAAAATTTTGCTGACAGAAATTGACAACACCAAGCCATTTACTTTCCAGGGGCGTGTCAAGCCCGGTTTTACAAAAGACGGCCTGTATAATGCCGCCAATCTGATGGTCGTGGCAAATGACACCCTCTGGCAGAAATTCTGTTTTGAGCAGGACGAGCGTGGAAAACACCGTGTGGTAACTGTGCGGACGATCGGCACATCGGATGATAATAACCATGAGGTTATCGATCAAGACAACATCTACTATAAAATCTCATCCGATACACATACCATAGCCAGTTATTATTCACTCGATGGCAAGGAGTGGCAAATGGTACGGCTATACAAAAACGATTATCCTGCAAAGCTGTATCTCGGGATATGCTCGCAAGCTCCTGTCAAAGGAGAATGTATAAGCGAGTTCAGCGAGCTTTCACTGTCAACCGACAACGTGGGTGACTTCCGTTTAGGCGATTAATCCCATTGCTCTTGCAACCTTGCATGCTTCAATGGCATTGCCTACTTTAAGTTTCGTCATTATGTTCTGGCGATGTCTGTGAACTGTATTGACGCTGATATATAGTCGCTCTGCAATCTCTTTGCTTTGGAGGCCATTGTTGATGAGTTTCAATACTGCTATTTCACGAGCAGAAAGAAGGTTTACATAATCATCATTCGTCAATACGCGGCACTCCCCGGTGCGTGTATTGACGATTTTGGGTTTATCCTGATTGTCATTACACAGTGTGTATACACACATATTCAGCCAATAACAGCCATCAATCGTTCCTTCAAGCGAGAACATGCGATGCCTTATAGTACGCCAGACTCCGTTTTTATCAAGCATACGGAGACTATCGCTCAGTATGTAACATCTCCTTTCTTCGGGCGTTTTCTTTTCAGTGAAGTGTATGTAGGCAAGCTCATGGGCATGACGAAGCATGAGGTCTTCCTGACAGGCTCTTTTAAAGATGAACTCCTCATAAAGTGATGGGATTGTAGGACAACGCTCCTCTGCTGACAGGCCAAGCACATCCGCCAGTCCGCCAAAAAAGCAGTAGCTACAGTTCCTGATTGAATCGCCCACAGACACAATGGCATTTTCCGCCAAAGTATAAGCTCTGGCAATTTGCAAACATTTTTTCAGATTGCCTTCATCGCCCATTTCGGTAAAAGGCTGTGAAAGATATAATTTATTGATTGGTTCAAAATATTTGTCCATCTACAATCCGTGCTGTGAAAAGGTTTGTCGGCATCCATTTCCCTTGGGACTTTGCAAAAATAAATAAATTTCTGTTATAGCCCATGTTATAGCCATAGAATCAGCGTTTCAAGGCTCATTTCTCCTCTTTTTGTACCCTTATTGGTTCATCTTTTACTGTTGATATATTCTCTGTTTACGCGATACACAAGCACTCCACATAAAACAACGAAGACAATTGCGAAAAGACCAGCGAAACCTCTCATAAGCAATAAACTCCTGTAAGACAGTTGCTCCATACAAATCAACATAGCCAGCATGAGTGCTATGGTGACTGAGATGGCAACAACAGCACAGTATTTTAATTTTCTGTTTGCAGGTTTGTTGTATAGTTTTTTTAATTCGTCTCGCGGACCAATTTCAATCATTCCCATACGGCATAAGTGTTGATATCATAATATTGTACACATAAGCTTCTTCTCGTTATTTCAGCAATTTTCTGTCACCGTTTGAGCCGCTTTCCAGCACGCTCATCTGATGGATGGCGATCTGATTCAGTTTCACAAGCCGCTCACTCTGAGCGATGCCCTGCTCGATGAAAACCGCATTGAGGTTCCATATTTGACAGGCAGATAAGCTCGTTAATCGAGGCGTAATCGCGTATGGTCCCTTTGAGTTCGGGATTGGCCTCGCGCCATTGCTTTGCCGTTACACCAAACATCGCCACATTCAGCACATCTGCTTCATTGGCGTAGATGACGCTCGCCTGTGCCGGAGTAACCTCCGCAGGGACAAGGTTCTGCTTTATGGCATCGGTGTGTATGCGGTAGTTGATTTTCGACAGCTCGCGTTTCGCCGACCAACCCAACAACCGCTGTTCCTCCGTCTTGAGCCGCTGAAATTCCTTGACGATATAGATTTTGAATTCCGGACTAATCCACATGGCAAACTCAAAGGCGATATCTTTATGAGCATATGTGCCTCCATATCTGCCTGCTTTTGCCTGAAGACAAATCGCATTGGTTCTTGCAACAAATTCCTTGACACTTATTTTGAAACTATTGAGGCCTGACTGATTTCTAATTATGGCGAATTCGCCATAATTAAAATCGGGATTATACACTTTCTCCCAAATGCCGATGTATTCAAGAGTGTTGCGGTTACGCAGCCAATCGGTTATGAAAAAATCTCCGTCTTTGGCACGTAACATATCTGTCAGGCAGATATAGTCTTCGCCTCTTACTTTTATAATATTGACTTCCGTGGCATGTACTGTGATTTTTGCCATAACATATTGTTGTTGAAAAGACAAAAGGGATTCACGCTGCTGCTTCGTGGTTTCTCCGGCCGAAAAAGCGGCCGATGATTATCGAGATGGCACCGTCGCCGGTAACATTGCATGCCGTTCCGAACGAATCCATGGCGATGTAAAGCGCAATCATCAGCGCACAGTCGGCCTCGCTGAAGCCAAGCATCGACGAAAAAAGGCCAAGCGCAGCCATCACAGCGCCACCGGGCACCCCTGGTGCGGCAATGATGGTGATGCCGAGCATGGCAATGAAGCCTGCGAACATGCCGAAATCATAAGGCATCCCGTGGGTCATCATCAACGCAAGGGCACAGGCCACAAGTTTCAGTGTGCTCCCCGACATGTGCACGGTGGCACACAACGGCACTGTGAATCCGGCCACATCCTTGTCCACACCCATGGCAATGGTGCGTTCAAGAGTGACAGGGATGGTGGCGGCCGACGACTGGGTGCCCAGAGCAGTGAAATACGCAGGCATCATGCCCCACAGCAGCCTGAACGGGTTGCGGCTGCCGGTTGAGAACAACGCCGCAATGGCATACTGAAACACGAGGATGAACACATGCAGCCCGAAAATCACCAGTATTATCTTCATGAACGTACTCAGGATGGAGGCCACCTCACCTGTATAGGTCATGTTCAGGAATATGCCGAAGATGTAGACGGGCAGCAGCGGGATAATCACATTCCTGATCACCATGTTTATAATCTGCCGCAACTCATCGAGCAGCGATTTGATGGTGCCGGTGGTGAGGAACGCCGCCCCCAACCCGATTATGAACGCCGATACAAGCGCCGACATCACACACAGCAGCGGCGGCATGCTGATTGTGAAATATGGTGTGACGGCAGAAGCGCCCGTGGCCGAGGCCACATAATCCGCAGGCTCGATCATCGACGGGAACAGCCACACACCGGTGAAATAGGATATGACACCGGCAAGCATGGTAAAAAAATAAGCCAGCAGTACAGTGGCCACGAGCATTTTGCCGGCCCGTGCGCCTATGTCGGCTATGGCCGGCGCCACGAATCCCACTATAATCAACGGAATGCAGAAGCCAAGGAACTCGCCGAATATGGAGTTGAACGTGGCCATTGTCCTGGCCGCCCATTCAGGCGCAATCCATCCCACCCCTATTCCAAGGGCGATGGCAATCAGGATTCTGGGCAGTAACCCGAGTTTCAGTTTCTTTGATGGAGATTGTGTTTCCGGCCGAGGTGTGGCAGTCATGGTCAAGATTAAATTTAAGGAGAAAAATAACAGAATTGCTTTTCACATCGCTATGCGGATGCTGACAGCCGGACAAAGTTAACAATTACACCTCATTTCACCAACTTCTGTCACCTGCTCCCGGCAGGGCAATACGTTGAATTTTAACAACGCACATGGTGAACCGAAGCCGATTGTGCGTGTTATAATGATAAAAGGCGATAATTTTAAGCATATTTAATCTTTTGCAGGGCGGCGGTTTTTAATTTTTATAGCATCGGGCATCAGCTGCCGCCGATTCAGTTGTAAAACATTAAATTTCGCAAAACAATCTCTATTACGATATTTAAATCCTCCACATAATACTCTGAACACATGAAGAAATTTTTAATCGCTATTGCAAGTCTGGGAATCTGCTCGGCCATTGTCACCTCATGCGACTCTAAAGCGAAACTGTCGGAATCGGTGCAGGGCACCTGGACGAGTAACCCCGAACGGGTGCTCGATTCCGGAGCGGCCACCGCTTCGATGGTGCGCGTGATGAGTTTCACCAGTGGCAACACACAATATGAGGGCACCGTAACCCTTACGGCCCTGATCACCGTTGACAACAGCATGCAGGCCAACGATTCGCTCGTATCGCCCATAACAATCACCGCTTCCGGCACAGCCACCATCACCGGCGCATATCAGATTAAGGATGCCGACGACATCACTGTCAATCTCGACGCCACATCGCTGAGCATCGCCGTCGACCCCGATGCCGTGCAGCTCAACTATAACATCGCCACGGGCGATTCGGAGCCTGTAATGGCCAAACTGAAACCAAATGCAACCGTATTGGCCACACAACAGATAAACCGCGCCGCCCAGAACGCATTTTTCGACCTCACTGAAATCGAGGACATCAAAATCAACAACAACCTCATGAGTTGCGAAATCGGCGACCGCGACCTGAACTTCACCCGCACCGCTCCCGCCGTGCAGAAGTAACCCGGTCCCTCATAACAAAAGACACCGCCCATACCATCCCTTCGGAAAGCCCCGACAGCATTCCGGAGGGATGATTTTTTCCAGATATTACGGATATTAATATCATCTATCGCTCAAAATTCGTGTTTTTTGACTGCGTCTTAAATACTTCCGCTCTACAAAGCCCAAAATAAATTTGGTTTTGCAATCTACTTATTCGTATTTTTGCAGAAATACAAGTATATAATGCCTTAATGTTTCGACACGTTTAACAATCATTATTTCAAACACACAATAACGCGCAAGATTATGAAACCGATCATTAAATTCTGGATCACATCCATTCTGTTGTTATTTCCGCTGATACTGACAGCCGCACCCAAAGCCAGGGGAAATGTTGAAATGAAGGACGGCACGGTTTATACCGATGTGGAAGTGGAAGTGCCGGCCGGCACCATGGAAGAGTTCAAGATAAAAGCTGACAACAAAAAAATCAAAATCAAATCGGACGATGTCGCATCCCTCACCCTATGGCACAAGGACACTCCTGAAAACCGGCACCTCATGGTGTATGCCGACCGCAGGGAGGTGAATTACGAAAAGAATGTGGACAAACTCGAAGAGTTTAAAAAATGGTTCGTACTCTTCTCCCCCGGCGAAAATGTTAGCGTATGGATTTATGCCGGGGGCATCGATGTGTCGAAGGAACGCATAAACATGTCGCCGGCCAGCTCTGGCTACGGTTACAACACGTTCTATAATTTCTGGAAAAAAGGCGACCCATGCCCGGTGTTTTTCAAATTCAACCGGAAACGTGATAAAATGGAAGAATGGCTCACTCAATTTTTCGCCGATGATCCGAAACTGACGGAAAAGATTAAAAACGGCGACTACAGAGCCGCTTCCACCAAGGAATCGCGCCGCTACGGCACCATGCTGTGCCCGATGCGGGTAGAGGATATTGCCGCCGACTACACCCCGCAGCCCTGACGCGCACACACCGATACGTTGCGGGTTGAATCAACGGCCCTTACAGCAGAGGTATTTGTCAAAAAATTTTTGTATCTTTGCATGTACCTACGGCAGGGGGAAACACCCGTGCCGCGAGGCATCCTTTTTGAACTCAAAAAACATCAATAAACACGTTGAATATGGCAACTAAACCGTTTCACTATCAGGAAATGTTCCCCCTCGGTCCCGACACTACCGAGTATTACCACCTCACATCCGATTACGTAAGAACCGAAAACTGGGGCGGCCATGAATTTCTGGTCGTTGACCCCGAGGCTCTCACAGTTTTAGCCCGTCAGGCCACACACGACAATTCGTTCATGCTGCGCCGCGAGCACAATCAGATGGTGGCCAACATACTGCACGACCCCGAAGCTTCGGCAAACGACAAATACGTGGCCCTCACCATGCTGCGTAACGCCGAAATAGCAGCCAAGGGTGTGCTCCCCTTCTGTCAGGACACCGGAACAGCCATCGTGCACGGCGAAAAGGGCCAGATGGTGTTCACCGGATGCGACGATGCCGAAAAGATTTCGCGCGGCGTCTACGACACCTACACCACCGACAATCTCCGCTACTCCCAGAACGCTCCCCTCACCATGTATGACGAGGTGAACACCGGCTGCAATCTCCCCGCGCAGATCGACATCCACGCATCCGAAGGCAACGAATATCACTTCGTGTTCGTGGCAAAAGGCGGCGGCTCCGCCAACAAGACCTACCTTTATCAGGAGACAAAGGCCATAATCAACCCCAAGACCCTCGTGCCGTTCCTCGTGGAAAAAATGAAGAGCCTCGGCACAGCAGCCTGCCCCCCCTACCACATAGCGTTCGTAATCGGCGGCACATCGGCTGAAAAGAACCTTGAGACAGTCAAAAAGGCCTCCATCAAATATTACGACAACCTCCCCACCACCGGCAACGAGTACGGACGTGCATTCCGCGACATCGAGCTGGAGAAGGAACTGAAAAAGGCATCGGAGCAGATCGGCCTCGGCGCACAGTTCGGCGGCAAATCGTTCGCCCACGACATCCGTGTGATCCGTCTGCCCCGTCACGGTGCATCCTGCCCCATCGGTATGGGCGTAAGCTGCTCGGCCGACCGCAACGTAAAGGCAAAAATCAACAAAGAGGGCCTGTGGATCGAGAAGCTCGACTCCAATCCCGGCGAACTCATCCCCGAAGAGCTGCGCAACGCATCGGAAGGCGATGCCGTCAAGATTGACCTCAACCGCCCCATGGCCGAAGTGCTTGCCGAACTCGACAAATTCCCCGTAGCCACCCGCCTGAGCCTTTCGGGCACCATCATCGTGGGCCGCGACATCGCCCATGCCAAAATCAAGGAACGTCTGGATGCCGGCGAACCCATGCCCGAATACCTCAAGAATCACCCCATCTACTATCTGTCTCTTATACACATCTGACGCTGCCGACGAATAGCCTT
>ENA-OYWU01000066-OYWU01000066.1-human-gut-metagenome-genome-assembly--contig:-NODE-66-length-55995-cov-7.099857_pt1 | contig 55995 bp, 48 predicted proteins | sample MGYA00244173_ERZ653403 | MGnify/ENA primary metagenome ERZ653403 (study PRJEB26926, sample SAMN06165043) | human gut metagenome | biome: ENVO:00009003; feature: ENVO:2100002; material: ENVO:00002003...
ACGAGATGACGTCGAGTCTCGTGGGCTCGGAGATGTGTATAAGAGACAGCGGTCAAAGGCGACATCCTCGCCCCTGCACGACAGTAAGTCCCCCCCTGCCCCTCCTCCCCGCCACGTCTGTATTCCGCCGTTAAAAGTAACCTCCAAATTTCACCACATTGAAAGTCTGCATAACAGAGAAACCGAGTGTAGCCAAAGACATAGCCGCAATTTTAGGTGCATCAGAGCGTCACGACGGCTATTTTGAGGGTAACGGCTATCAGGTCACCTGGACATTCGGACATCTGTGTACACTCAAGGAGCCGGCCGACTACACCGACTATTGGAAACGATGGAACCTCAGTTCCCTCCCCATGCTTCCGCCGAAATTCGGCATAAAGCTCATAAACGACCGAGGATACGAACATCAGTTCAATGTCATCAAGTCACTTTCCGAGAATGCCGAGGAGATAATAAACTGCGGCGATGCCGGCCAGGAGGGTGAACTGATACAACGATGGGTCATGCAGAAAGCCGGTGTGAAGTGTCCGGTGAAACGTCTGTGGATATCATCGCTCACCGACCAGTCCATTCGCGAAGGATTCAGCCGCCTCAAACCGTCGGCCGACTTCGACAACCTCTACCATGCGGGTCTGTCGCGCGCCATCGGCGACTGGATTCTCGGCATGAACGCCACGCGTCTTTACTCCCTCAAATATGCACAGAACAGCAACGTGCTGTCCGTAGGGCGAGTGCAGACCCCTACGCTTGCCCTTATAGTGCAACGGCATTTCGAGATAGCCAATTTCAAGCCCGAAGATTACTGGGAACTCAAGACCATCTACAAGGATGCCCTGTTCAACGCCACGAAGGGCCGCTTCAACACGCCGGAATCGGCACAGGCGGCACTTGAAAAAATAAAAGACCTCCCTTTCACGGTCACCGATGTGCAGGAAAAGAAAGGGCGCGAGGCACCTCCACGCCTGTTCGACCTCACATCACTGCAGGTGGAGTGCAACAAGAAGTTCGGATGGACTGCCGACGAGACCCTGAAACTAATCCAGAGCCTCTATGAAAAGAAGGTGACCACCTATCCACGCGTCGACACCACCTATCTGAGCGACGACATCTATCCGCAGGTGCCAGGCATCCTGACAAAAATGTCGCCCTATGCCAGCCTTACCGCACCGGTGCTTGCAAATAAGATACCGAAAAGCAAAAAGGTGTTCGACAACTCAAAAGTAACTGACCACCACGCTATTATCCCCACAGGCGAATCACCCTCGCAGCTTGTGGGCAACGAGCGGCATCTTTATCATCTCATAGCCCTGCGTTTCATCGCGGCCTTTTATCCCGACTGCGAGTTTAACCAGACCACAGCACTCGGCAAGGTTGCAGATGTGGAATTCAAAGCCACAGGCAAGGTTATCACCTCGCAGGGTTGGCGCGCCGTATTCGACAAAAAGACCGACACATCAAGCGACGGCGAGCCACAGGACGGCGACACCGACCGCATCCTCCCCCCTCTAAAGACCGGGGAGAGTGGCCCGCATAAACCTTCGCTGCAGAAACGCACCACACAGCCCCCGAAGCTTTACACCGAAGGAACCCTGCTGCGCGCAATGGAGACCGCCGGAAAGACCGTGGACGACGAGGAGCTGCGTGATGCCATGAAAGAAAACGGCATCGGCCGCCCGTCCACACGAGCATCAATAATCGAGACGCTTTTCAACCGGCATTACATAGCACGTCAGCGCAAAAACATAGTAGCCACACAGGCTGGCATCGACCTCATAGCCCTGATCAACGAAGAACTGCTGAAAAGCGCCAAACTCACCGGCCTGTGGGAGAACAAACTGCGCCGCATAGAACGCGGCGACTACAGTGCGTCCGACTTCATCGCTGAGCTGAAGGAACTCATCTCGGCCATAGTGATCAATGTACTGTCCGACAACTCGATGCGTAAGATTGCCATTGTCGATGCAGAACAGCAGAAAAAGAATGCGCCGAAATCGAAAGCCGTTTCAGGTAAATCGGAAAGCGATACAAAAATAGCTTCCACACGGAAGCCAGCCATCAAGACATACGAACAGATTCAATGCCCGATCTGCCAAAAAGGCCATATCCTTAAAGGCCGCACCGCCTTCGGCTGCTCAGAATTCCAGAACGGCTGCAGCCTGCGTCTCCCATTCAGCGATTATCCCGATACCCTGACACCTGCCAGACTGAACACAGCCATCAAAAAAAATTTCAGACATGAATCTTAACACGCTACTACAGTGGGGAGGCATGATTGCCATTCTGCTGATTGTCATTGCTCTGGCTGCAATCCGGATTATACGGTTCATCAAATCGATGCGGTCCTCCGACGGCCCTCAGTGTTCATGCGGCTGCGAGGGCTGCTCACTTAAATGCGACCGGCGGAAGCCCAAATAAATTTGGCATTACATCCACTTATACGTATCTTTGTACCCACACCATTCACCATAAATCACATGGACCAAAAAGCATTCGTTTCCACGCTGGCTCAGCGCATGTCGTGCGACAACGCCACGGCAGCCGGACTGCTTGATAAGCTCAGCACCCTGCTGGCCGACCAGTGCGGCGAGGGAAACAGGATTGCCATCCCCGGATTCGGCACATTCGAAGGACTCAAACATGACGAAGAGATAACAACCGACCTCGCCTCGGGCAAACGCATGCTTCTCCCCCCTTCCATTGAAGTGAAATTCACCGCCGGCGGAATGCTGAAAAAACATGTAAAGGAGGGACGCCGATGAGCACCATGTCACTTCCCCAACTTATTGATTCCCTGATTGCCACCGGGATAGCAGACAGCGCAACCATCCGGAACTTTATTCAGGAATTCACTGCCATCATTGAAGGCACATTGGCACGCGGCGAAAGTGTGTCGGTAAAAGGAATTGGCACATTCCACGCAGTCGAGGTCGCCGACGAACTTTACATCGAGTTCGCACCGGATGCAACTCTGGCCGAGACCGTCAATGCCCCCTTCTCCATTTTTGAGCCGGTAGAGTTGCCCGACAATCTTACGGATGCCGACATGGAAACCGCCGAAATGGCCTGCAACGAAACCGAACCGGCCAGTCAGCCATGCCCCCCACCCATCCCACCGCGGCGTGAGGCGGCAGCCTCGGAGCCAGCTGCCACCTCTCCGGTTTCTGCACCGGCTCCAGATCCCATAATAGAAACTCCTGTTCAACCGGAACATGCAGAGCCGGAACACAAAACGGCTGCACCGGGTTCCGATAACAATGAGCCGGAACAAGCGCCGCATAACACCTTACCGACAAAAGAGATTGAGAAGATTATAGAACACGAACGCGTGGTGGAAGTCCGCGACCATTCGTCGCACCACACCATGCATATCGTGATTGCCTCGCTGCTATCTCTGGTGGCCGGTTTGGCCATCGGATATTTTGCCAATAACCGTTTAAACCTCAGCCACATCAAAAACGTTAATATTGAAGCCGAGGGTGTAAACGTAATCAGCAAGACCGAAGCGAAAGAAGGCAAATCCGCAACTGCCGACAGCGTGGCCTCCGTTGCTGCCGGACACTCTGCCAGCATCCCTGCCGACACCGTCAGCCCCGGCCAAGGTTCAACAGCGGTTGAACCGGAAGCTAAAACAATGGAAAGTCCCCGTGCCGCCATCGTCACCGATACCGTGAAAGCCAACCGATATCTCACCACCATGGCACGCCGGCACTACGGCAAGAAGATATTCTGGGTTTACATCTATGAGGAGAATAAAAATATCATTGACGATCCGGACCACATTGCGCCTAACACCGTGGTCGTGATACCCCCGGCCGAAAAGTACGGAATCAAAGCCGGCGACAAAGAGAGTGAGGCAGATGCCATGCGCCGCGCCCAAGCAATTGTCAACAGTCAAAAATGATTAAATCTTAATAGAGGTAAACTCTTAATAGATAAAATTAACACTCTCTTTTCACACTTTAGCCACCTATTTCATATTTTTGCACCACAATCAAGGGGCAGATGCACCTGCCGCGCCGCGGTCGGCGCATCTGCCTTTATGATGCAGTGCAATCGCTTAATTCTCAAAGCTTAAGCATCAGGACAACAACGAATTAATCTAAACACAACATCTATAACACCAACACATTATGAGTGAACCGGTTAACATCCGCGACCTTAACGACCTCGTTGCAGGTAAAAGAGATTTCGTAAATCTGATTACCCGAGGGATGGACCAGACCATCGTCGGTCAGAAACACCTTGTGGAATCGCTCCTTATAGCCCTCCTTTCCAACGGCCACGTGCTGCTTGAAGGTGTCCCCGGTCTGGCAAAGACCCTTGCCATCAAGACACTCGCACAGATTATCGACGCCAAATACAGCCGTATTCAGTTCACCCCCGACCTTCTCCCCGCCGACGTTGTGGGAACAATGGTCTACAGCGTCAAGAACGAGACATTCCAGGTGAAAAAAGGCCCGGTTTTCGCCAACTTCGTACTTGCCGACGAAATCAACCGTGCACCGGCCAAAGTGCAGTCCTCACTGCTCGAAGCCATGCAGGAACGTCAGGTGACAATCGGCGACAAGACCTTCCAGCTTGACGAGCCCTTCCTTGTGATGGCCACCCAGAACCCCATCGAACAGGAAGGCACCTACCCCCTCCCCGAAGCGCAAGTCGACCGTTTCCTCCTCAAGGTGGTTATCGGCTATCCGTCGCGCGACGAGGAAAAACTGATCATCCGTCAGAACATCTCAAATGAGAAAAAAGAGGTACGTCCGCTCCTCAAGCCCGAAGAGATTATCGAGGCCCAGAAAGTTGTGGAACAGATCTACATCGACGAAAAGATTGAACGTTACATCGTCGACATCGTTTTCGCCACCCGTTTCCCCGCCGAATATGGCCTGAACGATCTCACCGGCATCATCGGATTCGGAGCATCGCCACGTGCGTCCATCTCGCTTGCACGTGCCGCCCGCTCCTATGCATTCCTTCACCAGCGCGGCTATGTGATTCCCGAGGATGTGCGCGCAGTGTGCCACGATGTACTCCGCCACCGCATCGGCCTTACCTACGAGGCTGAAGCCAACAACATCACCGCCGATGAAATCATCTCCGAAATTCTGGACAAAGTAGAGGTGCCCTGATAACAAGGCACTTCAACTAATTCCCAACTTATACAGCAACCGTACATGGACGCCAAAGAGCTTCTGAAAAAAGTCAGACGAATTGAAATTAAAACCCGCGGACTGTCGCAGAACATATTCGCCGGAGAATATCATTCCGCCTTCAAAGGGAGGGGAATGATGTTCTCGGAAGTGCGCGAATATCAGTATGGCGACGACATACGCGACATTGACTGGAACGTTACGGCGCGCCACAACAAGCCGTACGTCAAGGTGTTCGAGGAAGAACGCGAACTCACGGTCATGTTGCTTGTCGATGTCAGCGGTTCGCGCCTTTTCGGAGCTGTGGGCGAGGAGAAACGCGAAATGATTGCGGAGATAGCCGCCACCCTGGCATTTTCCGCAATCCAGAACAACGACAAAATCGGAGTGATATTCTTCTCCGACAAAATCGAGAAATTCATTCCGCCCAAAAAGGGACGCAAGCACATCCTGTTCATTATCAGGGAACTGCTCGACTTCACACCGGAAAGCCGCGGCACCGACATTGCCATGGTGCTCCGCTACTTCTCGGATGCCCTGAAAAAGCGTTGCACCACATTCCTGATTTCCGACTTCATCGACGAAAAGGACTACTACAAAGCCCTGTCGATAGCATCGAACAAGCACGATGTCTACGGAGTGCAGGTCTACGATAAACGCGATGCCCAGCTGCCCGACGTAGGCCTGATGCGCGTGGCCGACCTCGAGACCGGCGCCGAGCAATGGGTTGACACTTCATCGAAACGTGTGCGAAACGATTATGGCCGATGGTGGTACGAACGCCAACAGAACATGTCCGACACCCTGAAACGATGCCGGGTAGGCTCTGTAAGCGTGGCCACCGACGAAGACTATGTGGGCGCGCTCAAAGGCCTGTTCCAAAAACATGTCTGACCGCACGTCCGCCCCTTTCCGACAGGCCGGCTGAAAGCCTCGCCTTTTATAAGCTCCAGTATTCCCAACTTAACGATGAAAGCAATCAGAAACATATCCGTCACACTACTGCTCTGCATCGCGGCTGTGCTGCAGGCGGCAGCAGTGACCTCGATAAAAGCCTCTGTCGATTCCACTCAGATGGAGATGGGACGGCAGATGGCCGTAAAGCTCAACATTGTGCAGCCGCGCAATGCGGGGACTGCCCTGATGGTCGATAAAAACGCATTCCCGGCCCAGGTCGAGATAATCGATTGGGTGGACGGCGACACCACCGACATAGGCAACGGACTGGAAGAGATAAAGCGCGCGCTTGTGGTGCAGTCGTTCGATTCGGGAGTATATGCCATTCCACCTTTTCTGTTGGTCAACGGCCCCGACACCGTACGGTCGAACGAACTGTCCATTAAGGTCAATCCGGTGGACGTGAGCGAGATGACCGACATAAATCCCATTGCGGATGTGGCCGGTTTTGAGTCGAAATGGTACGACTGGCTTCCCGACTGGATTACGGACTACTGGCTCTGGATTGTGCTTGGAATCGTGATTATAGCAGGTGGCATATGCGCCTATCTGATTCTCAGCAACAAGGTGAATGTGAATATAATGCCGCAGAAAAAGCGTCTGCCGCCCGATCAGATTGCCTTCAACCGCCTCAATGCCCTGAAAGAAGCACAGCTTTGGGAGAAGGGACAGGAGAAGGAATATTACACACGCCTCATTGACATTCTCCGAGATTATCTGCAGGAACGTTTCGGCATAAACGCCATGGAAATGACCTCGTCACAAATTCTGAAAGCCCTGTCGGCCAACGAAGAGACCCGCATGTCAAACAAATACATGCAGCGCGTGGTTGAAATTGCTGACTACGTGAAATTTGCCAAGGTGCGTCCCCTACCCGACGATAACGTACGCTCCTTCCAGAACGCCATGCAGTTCGTTGAGGAAACACGCCCTGTGGTCACGGAAAATCCCGACGACGAGACAGAAGGCGCCACAGCACCCGCGCAGACAGCGCCGTCAGCCCCCGACAATAAAACAACAAACGATAACCCAACAACGAAAGGAAAATAAATGATGCATCTGGCTCATCCCGGCTTACTCTGGCTGTTCCTGCTCTACGTGCCCCTGATTGCATGGTATGTGTGGAAACACCGTTCGGCCTATCCTTCACTCCACATATCCACCACCGGGCCGTTCCGGCGCACACCGCGTCCGTTGCGGCAATACGGTCTGTATGCCATGTTCGCCCTGCGGCTGGCGGCCATAGGCTGCCTTATCATAGTGCTCGCACGCCCTCAGATACGCGACGCCTGGCGCACATCGAGCACAGAAGGAACCGACATGGTCATCGCCCTTGACATCTCATCGAGTATGCTGGCACGCGATTTCAAGCCTGACCGCCTGGAAGCAGCAAAAAAAATAGCTGCCAACTTCATCAACGGCCGTGAAAACGACAACATGGGTCTGGTGGTGTTCGCCGGAGAGGCATTCACCGGAGTGCCCATGACAACCGACCGCGCCGCGCTCACCAACTATGTCAACGCCCTCAACCGCGAAATGCTCGAGGACGGTACCGCCATAGGCGACGGCCTCGCCACATCCATAAACCGCATCAAGGACGGACGCGCAAAATCGAAAAGCATAATCCTTCTGACAGACGGTTCGAACAACACCGGCATCGTGGCTCCGCTCACCGCCGCCGAGATTGCACACAAGCTCGGCATAAAGGTCTATACCATAGGCATAGGCACAAACGGCACAGCCCCTTATCCGCAGGTAAACATGTTCGGCCGCATAGAATATGTGCCGATGCCCGTGGTGATCGATGAGTCAACACTCAAACAGATTGCCGACATAACCGGAGGCAAATACTTCCGCGCCACCGGCAACAAGGTGCTCACAGAGATTTTCGAGGAGATTGACAAACTTGAAAAAACGGAATTCGATGTGCGTCACTTCTCGCACACCGAGGACAATTATCTCCCGTGGGCGCTGCTCGCTCTCGGACTTTTCGTTCTTGAACTGCTGCTGCGGCAGACATGGCTGCGGTCCATCCCCTGACCGACGCCTCCGCCCAACTTACGCACCGCCATTCAAGATATTAACCGCATACGCATGATAATCAGCAATATCAAATGAGCTTCGCATATCCACATCTGCTATATCTTCTGTTCCTGCTGCCGGTGATTTTCGGCCTGTGGTGGTGGGCACGTCTGGCACGCAAGGCAAAATTGCGCCGCTATGGCAATCCCGCACATCTGTCGCGCCTGATGCCCGAGGCATCAAAATATGTTCCGGCGGTAAAAATAAGTCTGGAACTCCTTGCCCTGGCAGCCCTTATCGTGGCGATAGCGCGCCCGCGCGCCGGCCAGAAAGAGGAAGTGGAGAACACCTCCGGTATAGAGGTCATGATTGCATTCGACGTATCACGCTCGATGCTTGCCTCCTCTACCGATGACCCTCAGGGTGTTTCGCGCCTACAGAGAGCGAAATACATCCTCAACCGCCTAATCGACAAACTCGACAATGACAAGGTCGGCCTCATCGTTTTCGCAGGAGAAGCCTATACCCAGCTCCCTATCACAACCGATTTCCTTTCGGCACGCATGTATCTCGACGAGATTTCAACCGAGATGGTGCCGACACAAGGCACTGCCGTTGGAGCGGCTATCGACATGGCCATAAATTCATTCTCACCCGACCCGGAGATAAACAAGGCGATAATTGTTATCACCGACGGCGAGAACCATGAAGGCAATGCCGTTGAGATGGCCGAGTACGCCAAGAGCCAGGGCATCGAAGTAGATGTTATCGGAGTAGGCTCGCTCAAGGGTGCACCCATTCCGGTCAATCCGCGCAAGGGCGAATTCCTGAAGGATGCCTCCGGAGCACCAGTGACCACCTATCTTAACGAGGCGATGGCCAAGGAGATTGCCAAAGCCGGCGGTGGCGCATACATCAACGGCTCGGGCAACAAGGCTGTTGACCAGCTCATCGAAAGCCTTGACCAGATAAAGAAATCGGATCTGAAACATGTGTCCTACAAGGCCAGTGCCGAGCAGTTCCCGGTGTTCGCCAGCATAGCGTTACTGCTGCTGGTGATTGACGCCTGCATACTGCCGCGCAAGATCGGCTGGCTAAAGAAATTCACCTTCTTCAGCAAATAATCCCCTCCACCACTCCGGAGACAGACATCTCCGGCAACCCCCAATGCTCAAACACCGTTATATGAAACGTTACGTCTACATATTGTCGCTCACAGCCGCAGTGGCGTCTATGCCGCTGCTGTCGGGGTGCGGCAAGGATCAGGATAACACTCCGGAACAGGCGCCCGTGCAGTCCACCAAACGCGAGCGCAATTCCATAAAGGAGGGCAACGCGCAGTATGCCGAGCAGCATTATGCCGATGCCGAAATTTCCTACAAGAAAGCGCTTGAGGAGAATCCGGACAACGCCACTGCGCAGTTCAATCTCGCATCCGCATACCTGAAACAGCGTGGCAACGACATTGCAAACAAAGCCGACTCGCTTGTGCGCACCGCCGATGCCATGCTCGCCAAAGTAGCCTCCCAGCCCGACGTGAAGCTTGCCGAAAGCTCCTTCTACGACCGCGGCAACATCGCCTATAAAGCCGAAGATTACGCCTCGGCCATAGAGATGTACAAGAATGCCCTCCGCAGAAATCCAGACAACAATCAGGCCCGCGAGAACCTCCGCCTGGCCCAGCTGAAAAAGCAGGAGCAGGACCAGCAGAACCAGGACCAGAACAAAGACCAGCAGGACCAGAATCAGGATCAGAATAAAGACCAGAATCAGGACCAGCAGCAGAATCAGGATCAGCAGGACAACAAGCAGGATCAGGACAAGGACAAAGACAAGGATCAGAACCAGCAGAACTCACCCGACCAGAACAAGGACCAGCAGCAACAACAGAAGCAGCAACAGGGCGGCCTGAGCGATGCAAGTGCCCAACAGATTCTGAAAGCCATGGAGGACAAGGAAAACGGTACCCGTCAGAAAGTGGAACTCATGAAACAGGGTGAAGAGAAACGCGCCAACCGCCGCACCACCGACAAACCCTGGTAATAAGCCCGCTCCTCCCACGTCACTCAACTATGAAATGAATTACCCGACATGAAGAAATTATTCTTGTTATTTACGTTGATAGCCGGCATATGCTGCCAGATGGCCGCACAAGTGTCGTTCAAGGTGCAACCGCCCCGAAACGTGATTGCAGGCAATGTGTTCTACGTCACCTACCGCCTGTCGAACGCCGAAGGCACAAGCCTGAATGCCCCGGCCATCGAGGGGTGCAAGCTGCTTTCGCGCAATCCAGGCGTCAGCACCATGCAGTCCATGCAGATTATCAACGGCGTGCAGAGCTCAAACACATCGGTCGATTACACCTTCACCTACCGGGCCGAAAAAGAGGGTACATACACCATTCCGCCGGCTACAATCGTAGCCGACGGGAAAACCCTTCAGACCTCGGCCGCACAGTTCCGGATTCTCCCTCCCGACAGGAATTCCGCACAGAACAACAGCGGTTACGGCAACAATGCCATGGGAATGCCCGATTTCGACGAGCCAGCGCAGGACACCAAGATATCGAAAAACGACATCTTCGTGCGCGTAATTCTCAACAAGAGCCAGGCCTACGAAGGCGAGGCCATCGAATGCACACTCAAGCTATACACCAAATTCGAACGCATCAATTCGTTCATGATCACATCTCCCCCCACATTCGACGGCTTCCTTATCGATGAACTCGACACCCAGGCCCAGCTCAATGAAGTGGAGCATTACAACGGACAGAACTACATCACGGCTGTGCTGAAAAAATGCATCATCTTCCCTCAGAAATCGGGAAAGCTCACCATCAACTCCGGGAAATACGACCTGAGCGTGGTGCAGCTTGAACGAGTGTCGAACGGCTTCTTTATCTCTGCCCGTCCCATTGAGAAGGAGGTGCATCTGCAGCCGTTCACCCAGACAGTCAACATCACTCCCCTCCCCCAGCCGGAACCGGCCGGATTCTCAGGCGCTGTGGGACAGCTCAAATTTGAAAGCGCACTCAGTTCCAACACTCCGAGAACAGGTGAAGCGATTTCGCTCCGCTATATCGTAACCGGTACGGGCAACATCAAATACTTCACCGAGCCCAAACCGCAGATTCCATCGGAATTCGAACAATACACCCCCAAGACCGAGGAGAATGTACGTATAGCCGGAAACACCCTCACAGGCACACGGAGCGTGGACTACACCCTCGTGCCGCAATCCGTGGGCGAATTCAAGATTCCCGCCCAGGAATTCGTTTACTTCGACCTCGCCAAGAAACAATACGTCACACTCACTGCTCCGGGCTACACGCTCAATGTGGCCAAAGGCTCCGGAACCACTATGAGCGCCGAACAGCGCGACATCGAAGCCAAGAACACCGACATTCTGCACATCAAGACCGGCGACAAAAACCAGTCGGCCGACCATACCCCCATGATACGCTTCTGGTGGTACTGGGCCATCTTCGGTGCGCTCCTCGCCGCAGCCATAGCCAGTGTGCTCATCTACAGCAACAAGCTCAAACGCGAAGCCGATGTTGTGGGGCGCCGCACTTCCCGCGCCAACAAGGTGGCACGCAAGCGCCTTAAGATAGCTGAAAGCTTCATGAAAGCGCACAAGAGCGACAAATTCTATGAAGAGCTGCTCAAGGCCATGTGGGGCTACCTCAGCGACAAACTCAACATCCCCTCGTCGCAACTCACACGTCAGAACATCGTCGACACCCTGTCGCAGCGTGGCGCCGACACCGAACTATGCAACAACGTGGTCGCCATACTCGATGACTGCGAAATGGCACGCTACACGCCCGATTCGTCGCTCGATTCGTCGGTCGAGGCCATATACAACCGCGCAACCGACGTAATCAACGACATTGAACGCAGCAAGATAGCACGTGCCTGACATTTCAACCAAACACATCAGAAGCAATATGAAACATATCATATCCATCGCCATATTCCTGATTGCAGCACTGACTTCGGCAGCACAGCAGGATTCAACAGCAACGGCAAACACCGCCCCTGCGACAGCTGAAAGCATGGAGCCCGAAACGGTACCGGGACGCCTGGCCCAACAGGCCGACTCGGCATATGCCGCCGACAATTTCTCGCTTGCCGAACGGCTATACCGCGAATCAATCGCAGCCGAAGGAACTTCAAGCACAATCTGCTATAACCTCGGTAATGCTTATTACCGCCAGGGCAATCTCGGCATGGCTATCGTGAACTATGAACGAGCCCTCAAACTCGACCCGACCAACAAGGATGCTCGCATAAATCTGGACTTCGTGAAAGAAAAGATAACCGACCGCCAGATCGACTCGGGTTCTTTCGTATCGAATCTCTGGGAAAATATTGTGATGTTTTTCAAGGCCGACACGTGGGCCTCGATTGCGATTGTCCTATTCGCCCTGTTCCTTGCCTTGGCGCTCACCTATCTGTTCTCGTCGGTGGTGCTGGTCAAGAAACTGAGTTTCTTCGGCGGACTTATAATCTTCCTGGTGTGCGCACTGGCAGTCATCATATCGTTCGCTGCAGCCAACCGGATGGAGACCGACAGGTTCGCCATCATACTCCCCCCCTCGGCCCAGCTTTCCACCACTCCCCGCGAGGCACGCAACCAGTCGGAAGAGGCATTCCTGCTCCACGAAGGCACTAAAGTGGAGATTGTCGACTCCATATCGTCATCGGCCGACGGAAAATGGTTTGAAGTGCGTGTAGGACAGAATGAACGGGCGTGGATCAAGGCCGCCGACGTGGAACGCATCTGACATTTGCCATGCGACACGCACCACACCCACATGCCCTATAAGCCTCTCAGGCCACATATCATAAGCCTTTGTTTGACTTAAATTTAGGGAAAACAGTGAAAAAATATGTTGTAAAACACATAACAAACATTTGCTAATTACAGGCATTAAGCATAAATTTATGGTGTTAACAGAACATATTTCACCCTAAAAATACACGATCATGACAAAGACAATCACTTTCAACGATCTGCGTCGCCTTAAAGACAGCCTTCCCGATGGCGCAACCCACCGCATTGCCGACAAGCTCCATATAACCGTGCAGACAGTTCGTAACTACTTTGGGGGTTCAAATTACGAATTCGGCAATAACTGCGGTGTCCACATCGAACCAGGTCCCGACGGTGGCATTGTAGTTCTCGATGACACCACCATCTACGACATGGCGGTTGAAATCCTTCAGGAAGAGGAACAGAAAAAGGAAGCCTGAACTTGACACCGGCACGGCAATCATGAGACAGCAACAGCACTCTTCGCCGTCAAATACATTCAAGCAACCAAAACATAAGTCGCGCCCATCGGCATGCCCCGAAGGGCGCGACCTTATATAACGGCCTGTCGCATTCTCGTCAGGGCAGCCCCACACCAAACACTCAAGCCATGACACCCAACCGCCTCATAACCCTGGCCATCCACACATTTGAACGCGCCCAGAAAGTGAAATTCATTCTGGAACGGGAAGGTGTGCCGGTGGAACTCAACAACGTCAATCTCGCGAACCCGGAAGTCTCGGCAGGCGTAAGAGTCCGCATCAAGGAAGCCGACCTGCCAAAAGCCTTGAGAATAGTAGAAAATTTCGAGATATTCAACGTTGCCGACACAGACAGCGCCAAACGCCGGCATGGCAAAATTCTCGTTCCCACCGACTTTTCGCCGCACGCAACCCTGGCCGTGAAGCTTGCCATGCAACTGGCATCACGAATGAATTGTGAAGTGGAGTTTCTCCATGCCTTTATAAGCCCTTCGGGCAACGAGACAATTCAGCTGTCCGACGCTTACGATTATGAACTGGAGGACATGGAGCTCACCTCCCGCATGCAGCAGCAGGCCGAAACCCTGATGAAACGTTTCGCACACAGTGTGCGCGATGACATAAAAAGCGGACGCCTCCCGGCAGTGAAATTTTCTTCGACCGTAAGCGAGGGGATTCCTGAAGAGGTCATACTATCCTACGCGCGCGAGGAAAAGCCGCTGATGGTGGTGATGAGCACAAGAGAAGCGGGGAAGAAAGAATCGGAACTCATAGGAAGCGTCACGGCCGAAGTTCTCGACCGCTGCAGGGTTCCGGCGTTCACCGTACCGGAAAATACTGATTTCAACCTTTTAGGCCAACATGAACGTGTGGCATTTTTCTGCAACCTCGACCAGGAGGATATCTTGGCGCTCGACACTCTCTACCGGCTGTTTCCCGACATTCACCTCGATGTGACACTCATAAGCGTGCCGCCACGGAGAATGAGACAGACTCCACCGACGCAGGCTGCCGACAATCTGCTGAAATATTGCCGCGAGCACTATGCCGGCTATACATTCTCGATAGAGTACATAAAGACACATTCCGTGTTCGATGACCTCGACAACATCGCCGCGCGCAAACCGTTCGACATGATATGCCTGCCCAACAAGCACAAGAACGTGTTCGCCCGCGTCTTCAATCCATCGCTCGCACACAAAATCCTGTTCCGCGCCGACATTCCCATGGTGGTAATCCCCGTCTGACAATGCCTGCCAGCAGCAAAGTTACGTTAACCCAGTTGCAGCGGCACCGGCATTTCAGCGGCGTTTTTTCGGCTGGAACCCACGCCGTGTCTGCGGCTCATAACCGAGATTGCCCGGAAACAGACGCTTGATAAGGTCAGGACGGTGCAGGCGTCGCAAAGAGTCCATGATGCCTGAACGGTAAGCCCTGTCGTACCAGAAGAAATACTGCCGCTGGGCCAGTTTCTGCTCAGGCGTTATGGCTGTGAAAATCTTTTCGCCGGTGTAAGGATGCACCCCGCTGTAGTAAATCTCCGTTGCCACCGTCATTGGCGTGGGTGTGAAATCCTGCACCTGCTCCAGATGAAAATCAAGATCGCGTGTCTTGATGGCGAGTTCGGCCATGTGGGTCTCCGTGCAGCCCGGATGCGATGAAATGAAGTATGGTATCAACTGCTGTTTCAGATTCTCCCGACTGTTGATGCGGTCGAAAATCTCCTTGAACTCATAAAACAGACGGAACGAAGGCTTACGCATCACCTCAAGCACTTCATCTTCGGTGTGTTCAGGCGCCACTTTCAGACGCCCGCTCACATGATTGCGTATGAGTTCGGCTATATACCGCCGGTTTGCAGCCTCCGCCTTTTCATTGCCGGAACGGTGCATGGCAAGGTCATAACGCACACCGCTTCCGATAAACGACTTTTTCACTCCAGGCAGGCTGTCCACCGCCTTGTAGATATCAAGCAGCGGCGTATGGTCATTGTCAAGATTCGGACAGGGCTTGGGATGCAGGCAACTCGGACGCATGCATTTTGAGCATATGCGGGTGTCGCGGCCCCCCATCCGGTACATATTGGCCGACGGACCTCCGAGATCGGATATATATCCTTTGAAATCGTCCATAGCCACCACCTGCCGCACTTCGGCGAGGATGGACTCCTTGCTGCGCGATGCAATGAATTTGCCCTGATGCGCCGAGATGGTGCAGAAAGCACAGCCGCCGAAACATCCACGGTGCATGTTGACCGAGAACTTGATCATATCGAAGGCCGGAATCCGTTTCCCCTTGTAACGCGGGTGAGGCAGACGCGTGTAATTCAGCCCGAACGTGCGGTCAATTTCCGCCGTGGTCATCGGGGGATACATCGGATTCACCTTCACAACTTTATTGCCGTGTGGCTGCCACAGCACCGCACCGTGCATTCGGTTCGACTGCTGCTCGATGTGCTTGAAGTTTGCAGACTGAACAGTCTTGTCGCGCTTGCACTCCTCAAACGAGGCGAGCACGATGTTGTCGGCGTCGGGCTGCGGCATCTCCGCGAGCGGACGCACCTCTACGGTCTGAGGCACATCGGTGATATCCTCAATCCGTTCGCCGGCAGAAAGGCGTGCAGCCACTTCAAGCATAGGCTTCTCCCCCATTCCATACACCACCAGGTCAACACTGGCGTCCATCATGATCGACGGACGCAGACGGTCCTGCCAGTAATCATAATGCGAATTTCTGCGCAATGATGCCTCGATGCCTCCGGCTATCACAGGCACATCGGGATAGAGCTGTTTAAGGATGTCGGCATAAACCACTGTCGGATAGTCGGGACGCGCCCCGTGACGGCCTCCGGGTGTGTAGGCGTCATCGCTGCGGCGACGCCGGCCGGCGGTGTAATGGTTCACCATTGAATCCATGGCTCCGGCAGAGATGCCGAAGAACAGGCGCGGACGGCCGAATTTCTTGAAGTCGCGCAAATCGTCCTGCCAGTTGGGCTGCGGCACGATGGCCACCTTGTAGCCACCAATTTCCATGAGGGCACGGCCTATTACAGCCGCCCCAAACGACGGGTGATCAACATAGGCGTCGCCGGAAAATATCACGATGTCCGGCTGCTCCCAGCCTTGCAGACGCGCCTCCTTTACGGAGGTAGGGAGCCAGCGTTTCAGGTCGAAACGCGGATCCACGCCCGCGCGGACGTGGTCGTACGCCTCGGGCTGTGTATGATGTGTGTTGTTGCGGTTTTCTTTTGTCATATGCGTCACTGCATTGTCTTTAACAGTTCCTCCATCTTCAGCACTTCATCGCGCAGGCGCGCAGCCTCTATGAATGCCATGTTTTTGGCTGCGTGCACCATGTCGGAACGCAAACGGGTGATAGAGCGCTGCAGTTCGGCCGCGCTCATGTAGGGTACCACAGGATCGGCCGCCAGATTGACCGTTGACACGTATTCGCTCTCGTATGGTATCGGAGTTGCGGCTTTCGATGCCTTGGCCGCACGGCGTCCGCCTGCTGCCGGAGCTTCGGGCAGATCCTCCGTATCAAGTCCGATAATCCGGTTGCGTGCCTTGACAATAGCCTTCGGCTCGATGCCGTGCGCCTCGTTATAAGCAAGCTGTTTGGCACGGCGCCGCTCGGTTTCCTCGATTGTCAGGCGCATTGAGTCGGTAATCTTGTCGGCATACATGATGACCATGCCGTTGAGGTTACGCGCGGCACGTCCCACGGTCTGTGTCAGCGAGCGGTGCGACCGCAGGAAGCCCTCCTTGTCGGCATCAATGATAGCCACGAGCGACACCTCCGGCAGGTCAAGCCCCTCTCGGAGGAGGTTTACGCCTATCACTACATCGAATACTCCGGCGCGGAGATTATCCAGAATCTTGATGCGGTCGAGAGTGTCGACATCCGAATGTATATAGGCCGATTTTATCTGCAGTTTCTGCAGGTAGTCGTTCAGTTCCTCGGCCATGCGCTTTGTAAGGGTGGTGACAAGTACACGCTCATCCTTTTCACGGCGCATCTCTATCTGCTCGAGCAGATGGTCAATCTGATGTTCCGACGGCTGCACCACAATGAGCGGGTCGAGCAGTCCAGTAGGACGTATCACCTGCTCAACCACCACGCCTTCGCTCTGTTCAAGCTCGTAATCGGCGGGAGTGGCACTGACATAGACAACCTGATTGGTGAGCGATTCGAACTCCTCGAACCGGAGCGGGCGGTTGTCAAGGGCACTCTCCATGCGGAATCCGTAGTTCACAAGATTTTCCTTTCGTGAAAGGTCGCCGCCATACATGGCGCGTATCTGTGGAATGGTCACATGGCTCTCGTCAATTATGGTAAGATAGTCCTTGGGGAAATAATCAAGCAGACAGAACGGGCGCATACCACGCTCACGTCCGTCGAAATAACGGCTGTAGTTCTCGATGCCCGGACAGTGGCCTACCTCGCGGATCATCTCAATGTCGTAAGTGGTACGTTCATAAAGGCGTTTGGCTTCAAGCAGGCGCGCTTCTTTGTTGAAAAAGTCCACCTGCTGCCCGAGGTCCACTTCCATCTGAGCCAGAGCCGAAGCCTGACGTTCACGCGATGTGACAAACAGATTGGCCGGATATATCTTGAACTGGTCGTGACTACCCAGGGGCACATTGTCGAGCGGATGGAGGGTGGAAATGGATTCTATCTCATCGCCCCAGAAAATCACACGGAGAATGATTTCCTCATAGGCCAGACGGATGTCGATGGTATCTCCCTTCACACGGAAATTACCACGGTTCAGTTCTACCTCGTTACGTGAATAAAGAGCCTCGGCAAGACGGCGCAGAAAGGCATTGCGGGCAATTTTCTGACCCACACGGATGTCAATCACGTTGGCATTGAAATCCTCCGGATTGCCCATACCGAACAGACACGACACCGAGCTTACAACAATTACATCCCTGCGTCCCGACAGAAGCGCCGAAGTGGTGGCAAGGCGCAGTTTCTCAATCTCGTCATTGATCATCAGGTCCTTCTCAATATACTTGTCGACCGACGGGATGTAGGCTTCCGGCTGGTAATAATCGTAGTACGACACGAAATACTGGACGGAATTTTCCGGGAAAAACTGCTTGAACTCGCTGTAAAGCTGAGCCGCAAGGGTCTTGTTATGGCTTAATATCAACGTGGGGCGGCGCACCTGCTGAATCACGTTGGCCATTGTGAACGTCTTGCCCGAACCGGTCACGCCAAGCAGTGTCTGAGCCGGTGTACCGTCGTTGACACCCTTCACCAGCTGGGCGATGGCTTCCGGCTGATCTCCGGTGGGTTTATATTGTGAATTCAGTTTAAAATCCATTCCAAATCTATTTAACTTACAAAGGTACAGAAAAACAGCCACATATCAAAGCTTCCAACAGAACGCCTCAAAAAACCGCCATCGCAGTCCGCAACCCTACTCTCTGTGCACCATAGTGAACTTTTTGCCTTTGGATTTGGTTAATTATCCGTAAAGTGTTACCTTTGCAAAGGTTTCAACGAAGTAGAGCCTCGATTACACCGCACAAACAATGACGAATGTGCCGTGATTCGCAAAAGCTTCCCACTTCGTCAGACGTGTCCAAGCCGAACACTTCCTAAGGTTTTCACTATCGGCTGTATTCCTCAACCATCACAGTCCATCTCTCTTGACCGCTTCAAACAACAATGCCTAACTGTAACGGTCTGGCATAATCGATTTGATTCAGATGTTTAGGGAGCGACTGAAGAATGTATGGCTACAGACGCGTAACTCACAAACAACAAATTCATCCTCACAGCATTTTAGAACTTTGTCATCAATAAGGACAAAGACGGTGGGTTAAAGCAACATTACCCCGTAAAAACGCCGGAGAACCGTGCGCTCAAACTCCCGTGATTTTCCAAAAGACAAGCCTTTTCCAAAAAATTCCGTTTCGCAGTTTAAAATCCATATGTACAATATTTCGGAACTTCAAGATATGCCCGACGACCGCCTCAAAGAGGTGGGTGAATCCATGGGCCTGAAAAAAATCAATATCGCCAACCGCGAGGAGCTGATTTACCGCATCCTTGACCAACAGGCGATCGACCTCTCGGCCAATGCGCCTGAAGAGCAGCCGCGACGTCGCGGACGCAAGCCCCGCAACCAGAACTCCGCCGACCAACAGGTTGCCTCAGCACCTGCGCCTGAACAGACTGGCGACGCCACGCCCGACGAGCCAAAACGCCGCGGACGCAAACCGGGCAACAGACAGACGACCGCTGCAACCGAAACCGCTGCGGCTCCTACAGAGCAGCCGGAATCACCCCTGCAGCCTCAGGCTGAAACCGGCAACGAAACAGACGGCAATCAGGAAAAGCCCAATCAAAAACGTCGCGGACGCAAGCCCAGAAATAATAAACCGGACAACAACGAGAATAACGACAATGCTGCGAGCACGCCACAATTCGCAGCTAATCCGGATGAGATAGAGCCGTCCTTTATGGCTGAAATAATAGACAGCGACAGCAACCAACCGCTACAACTGCCAGCAGCAAGCACAGAAGCTGTACCTGCTCTACTTGCCGAAACAAACAACAGCACCCCACAAGGGCCAAAAATCCAGACCGACGACAAAACCACGGACACAACTCCTGCCAACAACACCGATACGCCTCTCCCCTCACAGAATCCTTCAGCCTCACAGCCTCAGAATCAACCCCGACAGGCTAACGGCCCCCGCGTTTTCGGACGCAAGGTGGATGAATCGTTCGGAGCATTCTTCCCCCACGCTGCAGGCAAAAGCTTCACTCCCCGTTCGCAGAAAGAACGCGAGGCAGCAGCTGCCGTTGCTGCCGCAGCTCCCATAATAATCCGCGAACCGCAGGCTCAGAAGCAGGTTATGGAGCCGAAAAGCAAAAAGGCCAAAAAGAAAGAACGCATGGCTGCAAAAATGCAGCAGCCGAACGCACCGGCCTATAATTTCGACGGCTTCCTTGAAGCAGAAGGCGTACTTGAGATAATGCCAGAAGGCTACGGTTTCCTGCGCTCAAGCGACTTCAACTACCTCGCATCGCCCGACGACATATATGTAACCCAGCCTCAGATAAAAAAATACGGCCTCAAGGCCGGCGATGTGGTGCAGTGCACCATCAACCCTCCTTTGGAAGGCGAAAAATATTTCCCGATGAACGAGGCAATATCCATCAACGGACGCCAGCCTGAATTCATCCGCGACCGTGTGCCTTTCGAACATCTCACGCCGCTGTTCCCCGACGAAAAATTCAATCTCACGGGCGGACGCAGCAGCAACAACATATCCACCCGCGTGGTAGATATGTTCTCCCCCATCGGCAAGGGACAGCGCGCCCTGATTGTGGCGCCCCCCAAAACCGGTAAGACCATCCTGCTGAAGGACATTGCCAACGCCATCGCCGAAAATCATCCGGAAGTCTACATCATGATCCTGCTCATTGACGAGCGACCCGAGGAGGTTACCGACATGAGCCGCAGCGTCAACGCGGAAGTGATAGCATCCACCTTCGACGAACCGGCCGACCGCCATGTCAAAATTGCAGGCATCGTGCTTGAAAAGGCAAAACGCATGGTGGAATGCGGCCATGATGTGGTGATTCTCCTTGACTCCATTACACGTCTGGCCCGCGCTTACAACACCGCACAACCCGCTTCCGGAAAAATCCTTTCAGGCGGTGTGGACGCCAACGCCCTCCAGAAACCGAAACGATTCTTCGGCGCAGCCCGAAACATCGAAGGAGGCGGCTCACTCACCATTATCGCCACCGCCCTCACCGAGACATCTTCCAAAATGGACGAGGTGATTTTCGAGGAATTCAAGGGTACAGGCAACATGGAACTTCAGCTCGACCGCAAACTCTCGAACAAACGCATCTTCCCCGCTGTGGACATCATGGCATCGTCCACACGCCGCGACGACCTGCTGCTGCGCGAAGAGACCCTCAACCGCATGTGGATTCTGCGCCGGTTCCTGTCCGACCGCAATTCAATCGAAGCGATGGAATTCATCAAGGACCGCATGGAACGCACCGCCGACAACGACGAACTGTTGCGCACCATGGGCGACTAAACACCGCACACATGATTATTCTCATAGCCGAATCAAAATCAATGGGCAACGGCCAGACAGCCGTTGCCCATGACGTTTATGAATCACACAAACCGCAGTTTGAGGCTGATGCCGACCGGTTTATGGACGGATTGCGCCATCTCAGTGTGCCTGAGCTTGCAGCCACCCTGGGCATCGGCCCGAAATCTGCAGCCGCCCTTCACGGCCAGATTTACGAATTTCCCGACAAAAGCCACGGATACAAAGCCATATTGGCCTACACCGGGGTTGTGTTCAAGGCGCTTGACATAGCATCGCTCACGCCCGATGCCATTGCCTACGCAGGCGGACGCCTGCGGATAGTGTCATCGCTCTATGGATGGCTTGCTCCCGACAGCATCATAAAGCCGTACCGGATGGAATTCACAGCCAAAATCGCAGCTGACGGAGCATCCTTACAGCGCTTTTGGAAAAAACCGCTCACCCTGGCTCTTATCAACATGATAAAGACAACGGGCGACAGCGAGGTGCTCAACCTCCTGCCGCTCGACGCATCCAAATGCATTGACTGGAAACTGGTAAAATCGTTTGCCCGGGTATATGTGGCGAATTTCAGACAGCAGGTTGGAGCGGAGACCAAGACCCCGAATGCCACACGACTAAAAGAACTACGCGGACTGTTGCTCCGGCAGATTCTGCAGGAACAGATCATGACGGGCGATGCACTGCGTGCCATATCGTCCGAAGAGTTCTATTACGATTGTGATTCCCCCTATCCGGACCATCTGCTGTTCATCACAGCCTGACGGCATGCACGGCGGTCACTCGTCATGCCCGGCATCCTCCATCAGCTCCGGAAACGGAAGGGAATAACGGGCTGACTGGGCGATGCGCTTGTTGCGCCAGCACTTACGGCATACGGCTATGTATCGCTCGTCGCCACCAATCTCCACCTGAGCTCCCTCGCTGACAAAATCGCCGTTGGCATCGATGCGGGCATTCACAATGGTCTTGTGTCCGCAGGTACAGGTTGATTTAATCTCGTCGATAGTATCGGCAATCTCGAACAACCGGCGGGAGCCCTCGAACAGATGCGTCTGAAAATCGGTACGGAGGCCATAGCATATCACATTGCAGCCGAAATCGTCGACGACCCTCGACAACTGATCCACCTGCGCCTCGGTCAGGAATTGCGCCTCGTCAACAAGAAACCATTCCACCAAAGCACCGATTTTCTCAAAATATTCCTTGGCAAACTCATACAAGTCCGTATCCGGATATATCCAGCTGCATTCACGCTCGATGCCGATACGCGACTTTATCACGTTTTTCTTGTCGCGGTTGTCAACCACCGGCTTCATGCAGAGATAACGCATTTTCCGTTCCTCAAAATTATATGCCGTGGTGAGCAACAATGCTGTTTTGGCGGAACCCATGGTTCCATAACGGAAATACAGCTTGCCGATGCGGTTCATATTGAATTGCTTTATATATGTAGACGAAAGTTTGACAGTATTTGAGTGCAACAATATGACGCGTGCAATATTAAAAATGCGCATATTGCCTTGCACTATTCAAATTTACTGCATTTTTCATATATCCCGACATTTAAACACAAAAACTTATCAACACTCCCGCCTCAACTGCACCCTCCATGTGTGGCAGGCACGGAAAGGGATAGGATTTATTAATATGAGCCAGATAATCGGGCATAAAAAACGATGTGACGGGAATCCGACACATCGCTTTTTTTATGAATTGAACGGGATATGGTCCCGGAATCAGTTCTTTTTGCGGTTGCCATAGCGGCTGAGGAACTTATCGACACGACCTGCGGTGTCAACGAGCTTCTGCTTGCCGGTGAAGAAGGGGTGCGATGAGGAGGTGATTTCAAGCTTTACCAAGGGATAGGTTACGCCGTCGATTTCGATGGTCTCTTTGGCAGCTACAGTCGAGCGTGTGATGAAGATTTCGTCGTTCGACATGTCCTTGAACACAACTTCACGATAATTTGAAGGATGAAGATCTTTTTTCATTTCTATTTATTCTTTTTATATTCAAAATTTTGTGAAGTGGCATCGACCACTCCTTATGATTTTGCCGCTGGTAGGACGGCTTCTGGGTAATGGCTTGCAAATTTAGCCATTTTTCCGCAATTTACAAGCATACCGCAGTAAAAATCAGCAATATTTTTTTCATAAGCAGACTCTTGTCAGGCAGTCTGCATATCAATACAAATGAAGACTGGGAATGGTCTATTGCCTGTCTTGTATAAAATTACTATTTTTGTCAGATGATGGAAAGAACCAATCTGCTAAATTTTCAAAATATATAGCGACAATATTGTTAAAAGAAATATAAAATGTCAACCGACAACACCCGCCGCTGGATTAAAGGCATCCCCTACGAGGTGGCCTTCTGGCAAAGTTACTATAACAACCGCAAACGTCTGCGCGATCTGTTTGGATGGTCGCTCATCGGTCAGGAATGCGTGCTCGACAACTTCGATATGGCCGCTTTCCTTGCCGCCCGAAAGGAGGAGAAACCGGTTATTCTTGATGTCGGCTGCGCGTTAAGCTATGCATTCGGGACAAAAATAGGCGGCAAAGACCTCGACATAGATTTTATCGACCCGCTCGCCCCGTTCTACAATAAGATTCTCGACAAACATAAGCCCGAACTGCCACACATCAAATTTGGTATGACCGAGAGTCTCGGGGCCATTTATCCGGAAAACTCCGTGACATTCATCCACATTCGCAATTCTTTGGACCACAGCATGAACCCCATGAAGGGGATTCTGCAAGCCGTAGACTGCCTCAAACCGGGCGGAGTGCTATATCTGAACCACTTCCGCAACGAAGCGGAAAATGAAGGCTACAGGGGCTTTCACCAGTTCAATATAGACATACGCAAGGGACGTCTGGTGTTGTGGAACGCCACCGAATGCATCGATGTGGCTGCCCATCTGGGCGGTTGCGCCGATGTCAGACCCTCCACAACCGCCGAGGGGCGCATTGTGGCGGTAATCGAGAAGAAAGCCCCGTTGGGTCACCTCATCGACCGTCGGCAAGCCGGCCGCGAAATGGTGGAGATGGCCATGCAGACAATAGAGTATTTCCACTCACCTGCATGCGCCCTGAAATATCACTGGACGCGCTTCTACTGCACCATAGGGCACCGCACCATGCGCCTGCTCCCCTATTGGCTCCTTGGCAAAATCAAAGCCCTGGCAGGTAAGAATTGAAGTGAACACAAAAAAAATCGGGCAGCCACAATCCCATTCGGGATAATGGCTGCCTGATTTTTATATCTAGACCCGGTTCGGATTAAAGCTCGATTGTCTGCGTGCGGTCCGGTCCGACCGAAACGATTACGATCGGAGTGCCGAGCTGACGCTCAAGGAACGAGATATAATCCTTGAAGCGCTGGGGGAATTCGTCGGCCGAGGTGACAGATGTCATGGGCGTTTTCCATCCCGGCAGTTCCTCATAGACCGGCTTGACGGCATCAGCATCATCGATAGAATACGGGAAACGATCGGTACGTTTGCCGTTCACCTCATAGGCCACGCAAGCCTTGATGGTGTCGAATCCGTCGAGCACATCGCTCTTCATCATTATGAGTTTGGTCACGCCGTTTATCATGATGGCATAGCGGAGTGCCACAAGGTCAATCCAGCCGCAACGGCGCTCACGTCCTGTCACAGCGCCGTATTCGTGGCCGAGATCACGTATCAGTTTACCGGTTTCGTCGAACAGCTCGGTGGGGAACGGTCCGGCTCCCACGCGCGTACAGTAGGCCTTGAAAATACCGAACACATCGCCAATCTTGTTGGGCGCTATACCCAGACCGGTGCATGCGCCGGCACAGATGGTGTTGGACGAGGTGACAAAAGGGTACGACCCGAAGTCCACATCAAGCATGGTGCCCTGCGCACCCTCGCAAAGCACGCTCTTGCCCGAGGCAAGCAGATCGTTCACGAGATATTCGCCATCGACAATCTCATAATTCCTGAGATATTCCACGGCGTTCATCCAGTCCTGTTCAAGCTGTGCCAGCTGTTGGGGGTCGGGAGTGGCATCCAGCGACGCCAGACGTGTGAGATGGCGTTCGCGTGCGGCGGCGTACTTTGCATCGAAATTATCGAATATATCACCTACCCTCACACCGTTACGCGAAGTCTTGTCGGTATATGTTGGACCGATACCTTTGCCGGTGGTGCCGATCTTGGCTTTCCCTTTTGCCTTTTCGGATGCGGCATCAAGCAGACGGTGTGTCGGCAGGATGAAATGCGCTTTCTTTGAGATTTTCAACGTGTGCTTCAGATCCACGCCGCTTTTGCACAAGGCTTCTGCCTCATCGCGGAACAGCACGGGGTCAAGCACAACTCCGTTGCCTATGAGGTTCGTGTCATTCTGGAACACTCCGGAAGGGATGGAGCGGAGCACATACTTCTTGCCGTCGAATTCAAGTGTATGGCCGGCATTCGGGCCGCCCTGAAATCTGGCCACAGCGTCATAGCGCGGTGTCAGTACATCAACAACTTTTCCTTTCCCTTCGTCGCCCCATTGCAAACCGAGCAGAACGTCAACTTTCATTGTGTAGAGTTTTGTAACTGTGATAATGGTTTCAAAAAATCAGGTCAAGAACACCGACTGGGCCAAACAGCCTTACTGGCCATTACGGGCACTTTCACGTTTCAGACGCTTCTGGCACCAGGAACACAGCCCGTACACATAAAGCGTGAAGAACTGCGTTTTAAATGTGGGATACCTCAGATTGCCTATCTGGGCCATAAGCGCGGGGTCTTTCACCGCTCTAACGCGACCACAGGAAGTGCACACCAGATGGTGGTGACTTTCGGTGGCACCCGGAAGAACCCTTTCATACTGCGCCGGCTGATTGCCGAACTGATGCCTGCGCACCAGGCCGGCCTCAAGAAACAGCTGTATGGCAGCATACACTGTGGAAAGGCTGAAATGCCGTCCTTCAAGCGTAAGCGCCTCATGCAACGCATCTACATAAAAATGGGCATCCGTCGAGAACACTTTCTCAAGAATGGCATAACGTTCGGGGGTGCGCCGCATACCGTGCTCTTTCAGATATGCATCGAGCTGGGCTCTTGCCGGTGTAAGCATCTGGTCGTCGGTCATGGCTTAACTTTCTGCTGCAAAGGTAACACTTTTTCAGACAATAAAAGCCCCATCGGCGCGGCTTTTTCATAAAAAACTCCCGAGTGTCGGCTACGTTGCGTACAGCCGACAATCGGGAGTGAAAATTTAGATTTCAGGGGTGAGATGTCACCCGCTTTATGGGGAATCAGATGATACCCTGCTCCATCATGGCGTTGGCCACCTTCATGAAGCCGGCGATGTTGGCACCCTTCATGTAGTTGAGGTAGCCGTCAGCTTCGCGTCCGTAAGCCACGCACTGTTCGTGGATGGACGCCATGATCTGATGCAGCTTGGCATCAACCTCTTCGGCGCTCCACTGCAGATGCTCTGCATCCTGTGTCATTTCCAGACCGGAGCATGCCACGCCACCTGCGTTGACGGCCTTGCCGGGTGCATAGTTGATCTTGTTGGCGATGAAAGTATCGATAGCCTCGGGAGTGCAACCCATGTTCGAAACCTCAGCAACAAGTTTCACGCCATTGGCAACGAGCTGCTTGGCATCCTCACCGTTAACTTCGTTCTGGGTTGCGCAGGGAAGTGCGATGTCAACCTTCTGCTCCCAGGGTTTCTTGCCGGGGAAGAATGTGGCGTTGGGATATTTCTCGGCATAAGGAGCCACGATATCATTACCGGAAGCACGGAGTTCAAGCATATAATTGATCTTTTCGCCGCTCACGCCGTCGGGATCGTAGACATAGCCGTCGGGACCGGAGATGGTCACAACTTTTGCGCCGAGTTCGTTGGCCTTGGTTGCTGCACCCCATGCCACGTTTCCGAATCCGGAGATGGCCACTGTTTTGCCCTTGATGGTGTCGTTGGCCAGAGTGAGCATGTTTTCAACGAAATAGAGAGCACCGAAACCGGTGGCTTCAGGACGCAGACGGCTGCCGCCGAAATCGAATCCCTTGCCGGTGAATGTGCCGGTGTGCTCGTTGACAAGCTTTTTGTACATACCGTACATGTAGCCAACTTCACGACCGCCTACGCCGATATCGCCTGCGGGAACGTCGCGGTCGGGACCAAGATTTTTCCACAGACCGAGGATGAAGGCCTGGCAGAAACGCATGATTTCGCCATTGCTCTTACCGCGGGGCGAGAAATCACTGCCGCCCTTAGCACCGCCCATAGGCAATGTGGTGAGCGCGTTTTTGAAAGTCTGCTCGAAGCCGAGGAATTTCAGGATTGAAAGATTCACGGATGCGTGGAAACGGATACCGCCCTTGTACGGGCCGATAGCGTTGTTGAACTGAACACGATAGCCGATGTTGTTCTGCACTTCGCCCTTATCGTCCACCCAGGTTACACGGAATGTCACGATGCGGTCAGGCTCAACCATCCGCTCGATAATTTTGTTCTTTTCAAACTCGGGATGACGGTTATAAACGTCGGCCACTGAAAGCAACACCTCGCGCACTGCCTGGAGGTATTCTTTTTCGCCCGGATGTTTAGCTTCCAGGCTGTTCATGATATTATTTATATCCATAACTAAAATTGTTTGGAATTTAGGTTTGTCGGTTAATTATCTCTCGCGGACAGTCACTCGCAAAACGGCGTGCCATGCGATGGCCTCCTGTTTCAAAGTTGTTATCCAACGGCAAATATAATACTAAAATTACAATAGCAGCACAAAAAAATGATTTATTTTTCATGCCGTTTAACATGAATAAAAAACATTTTAGCACCTGCCACAAAAGCGCCGAATCGACAACTGACAGCCGCCGGCAAAGAATCCGGCCAAAATGCTCGACATGCGCCCGAAACCCGTTCATTAATCAACCCGTACAGCAGTTTTCGTGCCAATACGCCGACAACCATTTTCACCGCCCCCAATCACACGCATAACACAATGATACCTGCAAACAAACACATGCCTCCATGTGTTTTTATCATAAAGTTAGAACTGCTGAAAAATCAGGATTATTCCTGTTCAGCCTTTGCCAATTAGAAAAATTTACTTAAATTTGCACCATAGTAACAGATTTGTGTTAAACCGCATCGAAAAAACTATCGAAGCTGTCGGCTGCATGAGGCATCCGCCATTTTGCCTCTCCACATTCAATCAGCATAGCCAACACGGCGCCACACTAAACACATAACACCAATTTAAACCATATACAAAATGAATACAGAAACAATTGGAGCATGGGCAGGACTTGTTTGGAACGCCCTCAACGAAACAGACGTATTGAGCCTCAAACAGCTCAAAAAAATCACCAAACTTAAAGACAAAGAGGCATTCGCCGCAATCGGCTGGCTCGCCCGCGAAGGCAAAATCGACGTACAGACCAACCCGGAGGACGAAAAAGAATATCTCTTCACTCTGGTTGGCAACAAATAATACAACCATCCCGAACATTACCACAGGGCGGTGCACCACTCCATACCGGAGCGCGACACCGCCTTGTTTGCCCCCAATCCCCTCCCCTCTTCACAGCTCCGCACGCGCACTCCATATTCCGGAAATAACAATAGCCCGAAGGCGCTTTCAACAAATTTAACCCGAAAACCGCCGGATTCACCAAACTTTTTCGTACCTTTGCAACTTGTAAAAATAGGCGCACGATTCCCGGAGCGCCTTACAGCTTATACGACATTCCGAACATGAGACAATTAAAGATTTCTAAATCTATCACGAACCGCGAGAGCGCGTCGCTCGATAAATACCTTCAGGAAATTGGACGCGAGGAACTTATCACTGTTGAACAGGAAGTAGAGCTCGCCCAGCGCATCCGCGAAGGCGACCAGATTGCCCTCGAAAAGCTTACCCGCGCCAACCTGCGCTTCGTGGTCTCCGTTGCAAAGCAATATCAGAATCAGGGGCTCAGCCTCCCCGACCTTATCAACGAAGGTAACCTCGGCCTCATTAAGGCCGCACAGAAGTTTGACGAAACCCGCGGTTTCAAATTCATCTCCTATGCCGTGTGGTGGATCCGTCAGTCCATTCTTCAGGCACTCGCAGAACAGAGCCGTATCGTACGCCTCCCCCTCAATCAGGTTGGTTCGCTCAATAAAATCTCGAAAGCACTTAGCAAATTCGAGCAGGAAAACGAGCGTCGCCCGTCGCCCGAGGAACTGGCAGAGACACTTGATGTTCCCGTTGAAAAAATTGCCGACACGCTTAAGGTGTCAGGACGCCACATATCCGTGGACGCCCCCTTCGTGGAAGGCGAGGACAACTCTCTGCTCGACGTGCTTGCCAATGACGACTCACCCATGGCCGATGCCACCCTTACACAGGAATCACTTTCGAAGGAGGTTGACCGTGCGTTGCACCAGCTACACGAACGCGAACGCGAAATCCTCAAGATGTTCTTCGGCATCGGTTGTCAGGAAATGACCCTTGAGGAAATCGGTGCAAAATTCGACCTCACCCGCGAACGCGTACGCCAGATCAAGGAGAAAGCCATCCGCCGCCTCAAAGGCCAGAAATCACGCCTGCTCAAAACCTATCTCGGTCAATAACCGCACACAGCACCGGAGCCCCCCACAAGCCGATAACAGAAACCACATCACACCGGAAGCAATGCCCACCTCGTCTTAACAACAGGCCCGACATTGCTTCCGGTTTCTTTTATGGTTCCTGCCGGATAAACTCCAATTCGGATAGTTTCTGATAAACTCTTATAAGTTCGGATAACTCTTATAAATCTCATAAAAATTATCGGAACTTATCAGAATTATCCGAATTATCCGAATTATCAGAGTTTATCAGAGCCAATCAGAGCCGCCCGCATCTCACCAAATTAAACCCTCCCACCTCTCTCATGTCTAAACATCGTTATGAAAAGACTACGAAACATATTTTTCCTCCTACTCGTTGCCGCCACGGCAATGACAGCGAACGCATGGACCCTCCCCAAAGAGAGCCTCACATATAATATAATGTACAAATGGGGCCTGATCAACAAAAAGGCCGGCGAAGTCACGCTCACCACATCCAACATCACCCCAAAAGAATTCAAATCGCTTCTCGTAGCGGCTTCCGCCCCATGGGCCGACAAATTCTTCATGGTGCGTGACACGCTGCGCGGCACCATCCACCCCACTACATTCCTCCCCACCTACTATGAACGCATCGCGCATGAAGGGTCGCACTTCTCGCACGACATACTGAACTATACCCGTACCGGATCAAACGTCACTGCACACGCACGCATATGGCGTCAGAAAAAAGGCGAAGAGATGTCAACCGACACCAAGACCCATCAGGCACAAGGCACCACTCTCGACATGCTCAGCGCATTCTACTATATGCGTCAGCTCAACTACCCCGCAATGAATCCGGGCAGCGCCGTGAAGCTCAACATCTTCTCCGGTAAGAAAAAAGAGATTCTCACCATCCACTATCACGGCATCGATCAGGTGAAACTCGACAAGAACAAATATCCTGCCTACCACATCACCTTTACTTTCACACAGGAGAATGGCAAGGTGAGCTCCGACAACATGGATGCCTGGATTTCCACCACCGACAGCCGCATCCCCCTGCTCATGGAAGGGAAACTGCCCGTGGGAAAAGTGCGCGCCCTCTATGCCGGCGCCATTTGATACCGCAGCAGACAGCACCTGAATCCACGCACTTTTCAAGCATATATCATAAAAATTGAAAAGCAAAGTGAATCATCCTATTGCAAAATACAAAAAAAGGTCTTACCTTTGCACACATCAAAACACATTGATGCTTATCAATAGAGATAACATCGATTGAACATAGAGTGCCGGGCATCACAGATGCCGGTCACACATTGGAGAGATGGCAGAGTGGTCGATTGCGGCGGTCTTGAAAACCGTTGAGGGTCACACCTCCGGGGGTTCGAATCCCTCTCTCTCCGCAAGGAAAGCAACCCGTGAGGTTGCTTTTTTTGTGGTCCGGAGAGAGGGATGAGAAAATTTCGTCAACGAAGCTTAGTTGTCAACATCGTCAGTTCAGTCGCATGGAAATAGTTCGGGGCCGAAGCAATACGAGGACACTTAATATTATAATGGTCCGGTGAATTTTTTTACCGGATTGCCTCGCTCAAGAGAATCATGATTACTCCACTGTGCCGATTTTGAAACAGCCAATACACAGTCGTTTTGTTGGCGTAGTTTTAGAAGCAGGCGTTCGCGGGCACGGATTTTGTTCTGAATCTGAGAACGTTCGTCAGAGCATTTCACCGCTATTCCGGATTTAATATGTATTGCGCGGACTGTGGTCTCTACTTTATTGACATTCTGCCCTCCTTTACCTCCCGACCGACATGTTTCATATACGATATCGGATTCGTTGATTGCAGGAAGTTCTGGTTCGTCGAAGAAATTGACACCTACAAACCAGTTACTGCGTTTGTGCCCTGAGCGATATGGATTTGATGTCGAACGCCACAATACCGTTCCTTGCCATTCACGTATAGTTGTTTCAGAAATATATTCATTCGTGACGAATGTCATCGACATATAGCATCCTTCAGCCTGATTATGCGGCTCGCAGTCGGTAAGTTGAAGTGACGGGACAGCTTTGACAATCTCACGCGCTACGAGAGTCACGGCTCTTGCGCATTCCACCGGTCCACGACCCGCTGTGATTTGTATATAGTGTTTCATTCTCCATTGTCTTTGATGTTGAGTTTGGGCTTAATCATAGATATAATGTCAACTGTTGGTTTGACGAGTTCCAGAATTTCTTCTGTCGGCTTGTAGGCCATAGGTGACTCATCAAGTGTAGATTCACATATTGATGTCGAGAAAACATCCGACATCGTTTGCCTGAAATCGGCCATTGCAATCTGCTTTTTGGCTTGCGCCCTGCTCATAATGCGTCCGGCACCGTGGGGGGCAGTGTTGAGCCACTTTTCGTTTCCTTTACCGATACAGATAGCAATCCCGTCGCGCATATTGAAAGGAATTACAACCTTTCGCCCTTCGGAGGCATCAATCGCACCTTTACGGAGCATAGGCCGTTCGTCGGTAATTGAAATATAGTTATGCGTGGAGAATATTGACTCCGAGCATTTAGCTTTGCATAACTTTCTGAGGATTGCAAATACGCGGTCTCGGATTATCAGATGATTATAGAGAGCGTATGCCTGTGCAATCACCATGTCCGTGAGATAGCCTTTCAGAGCATCACCCCATAGGAAGCCGATGTATCTGGCGCGTTTGGGATTTTGTGCGATATTGCGCCAGTGGTTTGCTACCTTTACGCCGAGATTACGGGAGCCGCAATGAATCGTCAGCCAGCCTTCGCCTGAATCTTTATCCTCTCCATATTCAATAAAATGGTTACCCCCTCCGAGTGAGCCGAGACTTTTATAGAATATGCCTTCTTGCAGTTTTATTCGGCGGCAAAAGTCTGTGATGAATCGCGCATCAATACGTGGAGCTTCGTTTATCAGTTCTGGAGCGGCTGAACGTGCCTTCTGATATTGTGAATTAAGGAAACGTAACAGGTCCTTCTCGTTAAGCGAGTTCTTTGTGCAGATTTCCGTTCCCATAGGAATAGCCTCCCTGATACGATGGTCAAGAATAGGAAAATCCTCGGGGCTGACCGGAACCGATAACCGGTGCATGGAAATGGTGCAGCCAATGTCAACGCCGACATGGTCGGGATTGACATACATACCAATCGGATAAGCTGTGCCTACATTACAGTTGTTTCCGGCGTGAACGTCGGGCATCTGAACTATCGGTATTCCCTCCATTGCAGGATGGTCACAAAGCTCCTTAAGCCAGTTGAGTGCCGGCTCTTCTATATTTTCGGTGAAAATATCAGCTGATGTCATTTTACCTTTTACTATCATACTATTCTTTTTGACTGCAACGGCGAAGCCCTCGCGAGTGAACCGAAAGCGCATGTCGGATTTGCCGGCGCGCGGTGGCTTGCCATTCGGATTCAACGCAAAATTGAGAAGTGGGTGCGCAACTGATTTGCGCAGCATGAGAAAAAATAGTTATTTTTGCGAAAATTTTATAACATGCCACTCAACAGAGCAACTCTCATTCGTATTTCGACGATAGACAAATGTCTGCAGAACCATTATCGGCGGTGGACGATAAACGATCTCATCTACGCCTGTACCGATGCGTTGGCTGAATTCGAGGGTCGCAGCAATCCAGTAAGCCGACGAACATTTCAGAACGACCTTGCGCTGATGCGCAGCGACCGGCTGGGATATAATGCCCCGATAGTGGTGCGCGACAACAAGTATTATGAGTATGAGGACCCGAATTACAGCATCACGCATCTGCCGCTCAATGACGAAGGACTGGATGCCCTGAATCAGGCGCTCGATATATTGCGGCAGCTTCAGGGATTTCCGCAGCTGGCATCCTCGATTGACATAATCAGCAAACTTAATGAGCAAATTTCCCAACAGGCCGGATCGGTTCCCGCTATGGATATGGAGCATGTTGATGGTTATAAGGGCGCCCAGTTCATCGGTGTCATTTATGATGCTGTGCGCAAACATCAGACTTTAGTTATCGAATACCAGTCGTTCAAGGCACGCCAACCGGAAGCTCTGGTAGTATATCCTTATTTGCTGAAAGAATATCGCAACCGGTGGTTTCTGATTTGCGAGAAGTCAACCAACCGCGCTCCGCAGGTCAATATTTTTGCGCTTGACAGAATACATTCCGTAAAAATAGATAAAGAACATCCATTCAGGAAATGCGTTGACTTTGACCCGGAACATTTCTTTGATGACACAATCGGAGTAACAAAGCAGATCAGCGACAAGGCACGTCGTGTCGTAATCAAGGTCGACCGGCAGCAGGCGCCATACGTCGAGTCAAAACCGTTTCATAAGTCCCAAAAAGTGGAACAACGCTTCCGTGACGGCAGCATCCAACTGTCATTGAAGGTAGTAATCAACAACGAACTTGAGCGTCTGATTCTCGGCTACGGAGGCCATGTAGAGGTCATCGCACCTCCTGAATTTCGCTCCCGCATCGCCGAAAGCGTCCGCATTGCCGCAGCCAAATACAACGATTAGTCCGGCGAAAAGAAAGCCAATAAATCCCAGTCATCGGAAGACACTGCAATAACATGGTCGTGAGCAATTAAACGAACAATGCCTTGCTGATTATCAGATTCTGTCTGCTCCGCACGTTGATATATAGGAGCAATTTCTATGTTGCCCTCGCCATCCTTTGCGCCCCACAATCCATCATCTACCTGAAAAAGTGTCAGAGGCTTGACGCCAGAAAAATTTGGCAGAGGTTCAGGCTTCGGCTTATACTTACCCGGTTGATGTCTTTTTCTTGCAGGCATTTTTATAGACTCTTCTTTTTATATTTACAAATAAATCCTTTCCATCTGGATGCCACCAGTCGGCTCTGCGTGCTCGTTTCCTATCATTACGAATCAACCGGAAAGAACAGTCTCGACTGTTGGTCTCGTACGAGTCGTAAATAATTTTAGAGAATCCATAGTCAGTAAGGACTCCGACTTTATCTCCAATCCGCAACATGAAGAATAAAGACGGCATCTCTTCCGGATCATCCACCATAAATTCATCTTCATATATGTCATCAGCCATGCAAGGCATCAATAATTCTATTGTAACGAGAGATTTTGCATCGTGTGAGTTGGCATTTGTGGATTGCCTTATAGCTTTGAGAGCACCCCATTTCATGGTCTTATTATCTTGCACGAAAAACATTCTCCGCTCCCAACGTTCGGGGATAATGGCGGCATAACGAAATTCTGTCATCAGCGCAGGAGTAGATCCAAGTGAAACGAGCGCCCATCCTTCACCATTTGATACGGGAATAAAGTCGGGCGTATCGTTTACAGCATCAAACTGAATAAAGATGTCCTCAAAATTATTGGAAAGCAATTGCTCTCCGGTTGGAGAAACGAGACCTACAGAATGAGCTGCACCAGATTTATGAGGACGCCAGTCATAGTTGTTTTCGTATGCCTGCAATTTATTATACCTCTTACGTTCTGCAAGATGCCCAAACATAGAAGGCTTCTCTTCTTTTAAGTTTAAATATTCACCGACCTCCTCTTCAGTTGGGAGAATGCGAATATTTGTGTTGTGACAACAACTGCGCCAATAATTCATGTGATCATAGTAATTCCGCTGGCCCTGCATTGTAGTAATAGGAATTACATCGCGTCCAAATAAGTTAACACTTTCCATAGTCATTTCTTTCTCATTATTTTCTCGTACTGTTCCATGTCTGGAGTCCATCTAAATTTACCATCGCCTTGCATACACCACACGCCCATTACTTCTTTAACATGGTTGGGGAGATGGTAGTCAGAGCCAATACGCCGATACTCTATACAGCGGAAACTTAGATTACACCGGCGTATGCTCTGTTTCTGCGTGTTGTCAGGACTTCCATACGATGACGTTATTTATCATTATTCTGGAATAGTTCCGCATATAACTTGATGTTTTCCAATTCATCCCATACGCTTACTCTGGAAGGAGTCTTGTCAAGGTCATAAATTAGAGCATCGGTTATTGCGAGTAAAAATGGGGAATGAGTGGCAATAACAAACTGGCAATTAAAGAAACGGGCATAATCAACAATCATTTTTGCCAATTCTTTTTGGAATTTTGGCGACAAGCTGTTTTCAGGCTCATCCAGAATCACCAAAGTATCCTCCGTAATATGGCTTTGGAAATAATCAAATGCCAATTCTCCATTGCTGCGTGCTTCCTCATATTTTTCAAGTGCGTTGTAAATCCATCGGTCGTAACTCCATATGTATCCGGGGGTACCTTCGAGATTATTAAAGAATCTGTCATACAATTCAGGATTGGCATTCCGGATGTGTTCTTTCACCCGCTCGTTATGTTGTCTTACTTTTACTATGCCATGCATTACATCCTCGCTGCGGATAAAGCAGCTTTCTTCTAGTACATCACAGTGTTCGTTAAAAGGTGCTGTGACTTCATATTTACAGCTGTCGATAAATGGCTGCAAGGATTCTGCATCATTTCCTTTATCATTCATACAGATATTCAGCTTTCTCGCAATGATGTTCAATAAGGTGGATTTTCCCGAGCCATTGCTGCCATAGAATATCGTTATGGGGTCAAACACAAGTTCATTCATTTGCTTGGAGGCAAGAAGACCGTAAGGATAAGATGGTTTGTTTCCCATCTCGGGCAATATGAATCTTTTTAAATAAAATTTCATCTTACACTATTATATCTGTCCGACATTTTAGAAATAATCGATGCTATTTCATCTCGCAATGATTGGGGTGAGATAACCTTGAGTTGTTCGCGGTGAAGAAGGAACGCCTCGAAAATAATTCAACCATAGTTAGTTTCGCTTATAAAATCAAAAGGAAGTTATATTATGCTTTTGCTTGATTGTATCTATGATTGGTGTTATATCATAAGATTTCTCAAAACTTTCTATTTCTCCATTCATTACGTATGAATAATAAGTTTTCAGATATTCTATTTGATAAAGTAGCCATCCCAGAGCAAGCGAGAAGTCATAGTCTAAAAGGAATTGTGATCTTAAATCCATGAATTCCCAGATTTTACAAACTTCAGATTCCTCGTATCCATTCAACACGCCCAATTTGACAAACTCATTTCCAAAGCTATGAGCTTCAGCATCACACTTTCTTAAATTCCGCACTAAAAGATGAGCTTTATCTTCCGTTATTCCTGAAATGAGTGCAATCAGTTTCACAGCTTGTTCCCGACATACAAGCAGACCGTTTGTATTGCTTGTAAGCTGAGTAAATAATGAGTCATCTTCGGATATTCCTGTAATCTTCCTTGAAAAGTATTTTTCAATCATATCTTCCACATAAAGCGGATCCATCTCCACGCCATAGCTATAGGACAATGCAATCAAAAAAGTCAGATCCTCAAAGTTTAGATTTTGATATTTTTTTGTCCGCTCGATGATTGCCCGGGAGATATTCAAAGAGAACCAACGGGCACAGCTATTTAAAAGGCGTTCGATAATTGTAAAGTCATTGGGCTTTATTTCCGGATTACCGATTTTATCGAGCAAAGTGTTGAGTGATTGATACATTACTGCCAATCGTGGCTTGGCAGACGCCGCCCAATAATGAGATAATATCAACTCGGGCGATATAGGAAGCTTTTTATGAGTCATAATTATTTCTTTTACAACGCAAAGTTACACCTACAATCGGAAATACTGTTTCCAATTAAAATCAGAGTGAAAAATTTCTTCTGCCGAACTTACCTTGTAATCGGTATCAAAGCTTCTCAACGGTAAAATATCCGACCGATACGGAAATACCCTTGATCTCGATTCCGTGCTGATTCTTGAAAGCTTCAAGAATGGACTTGATTTGCGGCGATGAAATGGATTTCTCCACACATTGCACACTCATACCTTTAATGCCCTTGCTGCCGCCGATGTTCTGTTTTGCTGTAACTTTAAATGCGTATGGCATAACTATATATTTTTAGTTCGTCGGCAAAGATAGACCGTAAAGAGGCAACATTCGTTCCGATTAAATATCAATCAAATTTGGAGATGACAAATCGGTATAATCAGCATTCATTATCGCTCCGTTGGAGAAGATTATTCCGTCATGCTCTATCATTCCATGTTGAGCATGGATATGTCCAAACAGATGGGCTTTGATATTAGGAAGGGATGGAAGTCTTTCAAGGATTTCCTCCGATCCATAATTGATGCCGTCGTCGAAATCAAGAATGCCGTAAGCAGGACAATGAGTTATTAGGATGTCGGTGTCGGCGGGGATTCGGACATAATTGTGGCTTTGGCGGTCAGTTACGCAATCGCCCATGAACATGGGGACGCCGTAGAACTTCAGGCCATCAATCTCAATTCCAGAGTTGCATAGGTAATGCACATTGTCGTCAAGTCCGTCGATGTTGGCTCCATAGAGGCAATCATCATGATTGCCGCAGATGAAAATTTTGTGTTTGTATGGCAACTCGCAGAACCAATTGAGGAAATCTATGGCTTCCTGCTCGGTTCCAACCATACAAAAGTCTCCGGAATATACCACCACATCGGCCTCGGGCAAATCCAGAAGCCGGTGATGGTTGCCGTGTGTATCGGATATGTGCAGTATCTTCATAGACATTTTTGTTTGCAAAGATAACTACTAATCTGTCTCAAATTCCGATACAATTAAATTTTTCTAATCTTTTTCAACCTGTCCCGCAAAATGCGTCACCTTAAAATTAATTTTGCTGCGCAGAATGATTGCGCAGCAGTATTCTACCTTTGCGGTCAGTCCGAGTGGCAAGCTACCGCGCACCGGCTTTCAGCCGACATGCGCTCTCGGCTGACACGCGAGGGCTTCGCCGTTGCGGTGCAAATCATAAAACGACATGATATGAAGACAATAGAAGGTTATGACGTGAAGATATTCACGGACAACATTGAGGAGAATGCCTTGGAGCAGATTAAGGAACTGCTTTCGATTGATGTGTTCTCAGACAAGAAGATACGCATCATGCCCGACGTCCACGCAGGTGCAGGGTGCGTGATTGGTTTTACCGGAGACCTTGGCGACAAGGTCATACCCAATATTGTGGGCGTTGACATCGGCTGCGGTATGCGTATCCTCAATCTCGGCAAACTGGCAGATATTGACTACCATGCTTTCCACGAGCATATACGCGGAAATGTGCCTTCGGGTATGTGGGTTCGTGAAGAGAAACGCGGATTCAAACCTCTTGTCTGCGAGGAGATGGAGATTTACCGTGAGGCGAAGAAACTTGTTACAGAACTTTACTGCTATCGGGAGATTAAAGATTCCGGGCGTATCAATAGGGCTATCGGATCTCTTGGTGGCGGCAACCACTTCATTGAGCTTGACAAGGACGACGAGGGAAATGTGTATCTCGTTATCCATACCGGCTCACGCAATCTCGGCAAGCAGGTCGCCGAAATATATCAGGCCAAGGCAGTGAAGCATCTTACCGCTGGGGCAGATGAGTTTGAGGAGACAATCAAGCGCACAATCGAAGAATACAAAGCTGCGGGGCGTCGCGCCGAATTGCAGAGTGTCATAAAGAAATTGCGCAAGGAGCATCAGGACGCGGAACCATCGTTGCCAGCCGACCTCTGCTATGTCGAGGGTGAGGCACGTGAGCATTATCTTCATGATATGCGCATCTGTCAGCGTTGGGCTGTACTCAATCGCAAACTCATATCATTGTTGCTTATGCGGTTCTTCCCGGAGGTATCAGTCTTGGAGGAATTTGAAAGCGTTCACAACTACATCAGCGACGACAACATCATCCGTAAAGGATCCATCTCTGCTGCCAAGGGAGAACGTTGCATTATTCCTTTGAATATGCGCGACGGTTCGTTGCTCTGTACCGGCAGGGGGAATCCGGATTGGAACTCCTCGGCACCCCACGGAGCCGGACGAGTATTGAGTCGCACACAGGCATACGAGAAAATCACAATGGAGGACTTCGAGGCTTCCATGCAGGGCATCTACTCGGAATCGGTCAACGACTTCACCCGGGATGAATCCCCGATGGTCTACAAGCCCGCTTCAGAGATTATCGCCAACATCAGTGACACCGTTACCATCGACACAATCATTCGTCCGATCTTCAACTTCAAAGCATCATGATGTAATTGTTTAGACCTGTTTCTCAAAATGAGACAGCGATTGATTAAATTTGCGATGAATTAACGCCTTGGCGCTTTGCCCGGCAAAGAAAATCTCAATGCGATATGAACCAACTGCAAAAATACACCTGGCTGATTGACACAATCCGCCGTGCCGGAAAAATTTCCCATAAGGATTTGTCCGATAAATGGGAACGGAACAAAGATCTGAGCGACTGCAAGCCGCTCCACCGTGCAACATTCAACCGGTGGCGCGACGCTATCTTTGAACAGTTCAGCATCATTATCGACTGTCAGAAGGTGGGCGGCTATCTCTATTATATCGCCAATCCGGAGGACATCGACGAGGACAAGCTCAAAAAATGGATGCTCGATTCCTTTGCCGTCGGAAACCTTATCGGCGAGAACCTTTCTCTGAAAGGACGTATCATGGTTGATGAGATACCGTCCGGACGCTACCACTTGACGACCATTCTTGAAGCAATGAAAGAGAACCGGGTTGTTAACATCACTTACCATCCCTTCGGTCATGAACACGGATATACATTCCCCATTGAGCCGTATTGCGTGAAACTGTTTGAGAACCGCTGGTATGTACTTGCCCGCAACAACCGAGATGAAATAAAGGTCTACGGGCTTGACCGTCTGGATGATGTCGAGATTACAGAAGACTCATTTAAGCTCCCGAAAGACTTTGATGCCGAGAACTATTTCGCCACAGCTTTCGGAGTGGTTATCGGCTACGATGTAAAACCGGAGCGCATCGTTGTGCGGGCAAACGAAGATCATAAACATTATCTGAAGTCTTTGCCGTTGCATCATAGTCAACGACTGATTGAGGATTGCGGCGAATATGCCGATTTCGAGCTGTACCTTTCGCCGACCTACGACTTTGTCATGAAGCTGCTTCAGGTCGGTTCCATGATAGAGGTTATCAGCCCGGCATCCCTACGCACAACGATGAAAGGTTGGATTTCAGACATGAACGAACTTTATAAAAACGACTGACACATGATAGGTGCAATCATAGGCGACATTGCCGGAAGCTCGGTTTGCAATCCCTGTTGACATGGCTGTAAAGGCCAAATCCAACCTTCCGCAAGAGATGCTCAATGCTGTTTCGAAGTTTGAAGCGGAAATGAAAACCCATCTTTAATTTTATCCATAAATCTGTTAATCACTAAACTTGCTATTTTAACCATTATGAATGACACCGCCAAATTTATGCCCGAATGCGCCTCGCTCCCGGTGAGTTTCAAGGTAATCGGAATTGGCACGGGTGCAGCCGATATAATCGAGGAAGTAAAATCGTTCGGTTATGACTGCGTAGGCTGTATTCTTGCGAAATATCCAACTGATAGCATCCCCATGGATGATGATAAATTGGCCATTATCGTGGCACAGGATAACGAGGATGTCGCCAATGCCATAGCCAAGACGTATCGCGACGCCGGCGTGCTGACTATCGGATTGGTTCACAATGCCGACATATCTTGCTACGACAATATCGCGGCAGATACGAACATTGAAAACTTTCCTGAGATAATAAAACATCTGCTCCTGCCCGTAGTGTCCCAAGGATACATAAACTACGACTTCAGCGATCTACGCCTGACACTCCGAGGCTTCCGTTTTTTTAAGACATTGGCCGCGGAGGGTAAAACCGTTGAAGAGGCCCTAAGAGCCCTGAAAGCGAAAATGGCTGATTGCCCTATGCCGGAGATTGGTTCACTTTCCATCCATCTCTATCTCAACCGCAACAGACAACCTGCCCTGACTATTAAAGATGTATCAATACTTCCCAACGCATTCGCCTCACTCCCCGAATCCACTGATGTGATTTGGTCGGTTAATTTCGATGACACATTGCCGAACGACACAATCAAATTTACAATCATCATCTCCGGAAATAATACATGAAACATCACTTGACGGCCGTTTATATTCGGCTAATGAAATATGCCATGTTTATGGGTATACTCGGCGGAATTGCGTCCTTCATCGGCCCACCACGCCATGGATTGATTAAAGCCGGCATGGGAATGGTAGTCGGAGCCATGCTGCTTGGCAACAAACTGCCTTCAGCTCTGAACGAACTTCGCTGCATCACTGATGAAATCTCGGACGAAATCTTCAAGGAATAATGCATAATCCTCAGCCAGCTCGTCCAATGACAACCTTCTTAACCTGCACACATATTTCCGAATAGTCCATATTACATTATGAGACATCATGCAGGTAATCCGAATTGTATTTTTTGTAAATTTGCCTGCTGTCTATCTTCTTGATATTAACGACATCCCGATAATTTACCATGAGTGATATTAGAACAAAATCAGTACAGGAACTCTTGGGGTTGAATTTTTTCATCCCAAGTTATCAGCGAGGTTATAGATGGACTCATCAACAGGTCGTAGATTTGTTAAACGATATCCGGGATTTTATTCAAAGTATTAAAAGCCCGACAAGTTCACGCATATACTGCCTCCAGCCGCTGGTGGTTAAACGATCTTATGATAATAATCCTGCATTGCTTCAGGAACTTCGCAATGCCACCAGCGTGGAAGATGCAAAGTCAAAGATTGAAGCTATTCCAGCCCGATGGGATGTGATTGACGGGCAGCAACGATTGACTACTCTATACCTGATTCTATCATATCTGAAAGCGTTATCCATACATTCCTCCGGGTTATACACCATAGCCTACGAAACCCGAAAGGAACGGGGAGGTTTTATCGGCTCCGAAGAATTTTTAAAAGCCATTCATACAAAATATCTGGAAGACAGCAAAATGGATAATACGGATTATTTCCATATGTCCGAAGCTTATGCAACTATAATCGACTGGTTCAAAAAAAACAGTGCCGCGATAGATTTGATTCTTTTTACACGAACCCTATTGCAACGGGTGCAATTTATCTGGTATGAGGCAGATGAGCCAAATCCAATCAAAGTGTTCACACGCCTTAATATCGGGAAAATAGGATTGACAGATTCTGAGCTCATCAAGGCCCTGTTTCTCAACAGCTCAAATTTCTCCGACAACGATGAAAAGCATGTCAGGCTCCAACAGCTCGAGATTGCAAGTGAATGGGACCAGATAGAATATTCGTTGCAGGATGACACTTTCTGGCTTTTCATCCACGAAACCGGCTATACAAATACGACAAGAATAGATTTTATTCTTGACTTAATCCGTAAAGACGAAGTTTTTGGCAAAATCGACGATTTGGGTGATGACAGCCACAAAACATTCAGATATTTTGACGGCTATTTCAAGTCTCGGAAAGACCATGGCAACATTGATTCTGAATGGCTGCATGCCACATGGAATCATGTCAAGGATATTTATTCGATATGCAAAGAATGGAATGACGATTGCTCTATGTTCCATTACACCGGATTTCTCATAACCCAAGGGGTCTCCATCCGTAGGCTCTTAAAGTTATACCGGGCGACAAACTCCAAGGAGGCCTTCATCGTTAAATTAAAAGAATTAATTCGCAACGAGATCTCGTGCTGTTCCGATTTGACCAGCCAATATGAAATCAATGGTGGCGCACCCAAAACAACTGTCCGCCGACTTTTGCTGCTTTACAACATCCAGACCGTATTGCAGCAGAATCATGAATTGACATCTGACGACAAATACAAGCTCCCGTTATTCTATAAATTCCCATTCCATTTGTTCAAGAAAGAATCGGAAACAAAAAAACGTTGTGGATGGGAGATCGAGCATATAGCATCAAATGCAGGCGACCTGAATGATGAAAAGAATTTAAATATTTATGTCGAATGTGCGCTTCGGAGCTGCTCAGATGATATAAAAACGAAGATTACGAACTGGATGGAAGAAGAAGGAAATCAAGACAAAGCGCCTGATGAGAAACGTGCGTTTATCGACAATCTTCTGTCCGATGTAGGTTGGAGCGTGGAAAATAAAAATAAACTGTGGAATTTCACGCTTCTCGATTCGGCCACAAATCAGGAATATCAAAACAGTGTTTTCCCCTTCAAACGCATGTGCGTGGCGAGCAAAGAACGGGGAATCAAATTGCAGGTTAAATACAACAGTCAGACAAACAGGATAGAATTCGCTAAAACTGAAGAGGTGGCCTTCGTACCCCCTTGCACTAAAAACGTTTTTGCCAAAACGTATTCACCTTATCCCGACCACTTCCTTTCCTGGACAATCAGTGATGCTTACGCCTACTTAAAGGACATAAACAAAGTGCTTAGTGATGCCGGCTTTATTGAGAATCAGGAAGAGGCAATTGAAACTCTCTATTCAAAAGCAACCAATCAATCTGAAAACAAGATATGACTAATCATAAAACATCCCTGTGGAAACTATTGTCGAAGCAGGCTGTCTGTATCCCCATTATCCAACGTGATTATGCTCAGGGTAGAGAGGGCAAGGAATATCTGCGCCAAAAGTTTTTAAAAGAAATTTTATCCGCGCTAAACGCGAAGGACACCTCAGGTTTCCTGACGCTTGATTTTGTATACGGAGCGGAAGCTGACTCTGCAATCCTCCCGCTTGACGGCCAACAGCGGCTGACCACCCTATGGCTGATACATTGGTACCTGGCTTTCCGTCTAAATTTGCTGACCACCGAGAATGGCATATCTGAAATCGGCGAAACACTTCAGCGGTTTTCCTATGAAACAAGGATTTCCTCCAGAGAGTTTTGCCGGCAACTCTGCACATTAAGGCAGCCCTCAGAAGAGGAACTGAAATCAGGGTCACACTCGCTTCTGAATTTCATACGCAGTCAGACATGGTTTTACACAGCCTGGAACCAGGATCCCACCATTCAGGCTATGCTCCGTATGCTTAACGGAACTGATAAAAAAGATGTCCATACAAATGAAGATATAACCGATGGCATCGATGAATTGTTAGGCGGCCATCCTGATTTATGGGCCTCATATTGGAGGAAGTTGACCTCTGATAACCAATGCCCTGTGATGTTCTACAAAATGACTATCGGTTCGGAACAACTGCCCATGACAGATGAGTTGTACATCAAAATGAATGCCCGAGGTAAAGCCTTGACGGATTTTGAAAATTTCAAAGCAGATCTGATTGAATGGATTTATCAGGACGAACACTCGGGTCTAATTACCGATGACCCCGATACAGTCTCGGAACATCAGGCAATGTATGCATCTCTTCTGGATAACGGGTGGATGGATATTTTTTGGGAACTCCATACTCCCGACGGGAAAGTGGATGAGATTTACTTTGCGTTCCTTAACCGTTACTTTTTCAATGAGGCGGTCCTTATGTCTGAAAGCATGGCAAAATTGCAGGAATCTCCGATATGGAAGCTTTATGGCGATAAATCCGACGACACAAGAATTGCCTACACAGGATTCGAATTTTATTCGGAAATCTTACAATCCTCCAATAAATTACTCCTCCGCCTGAAAACCCTATTCAGGAATCTCGAATTACATCAATTACATATCTGTGAATCTCTCCCTGGATGGGCACTCAAAAAATCAAATACATTTCATTTTATCCCCGCTTATGAAAAAGACAACCGGTCAGGAAAACTGGTGACAATTCAAAATGAAGCCGACAGGACGATAAATAAAGTCACCTCTCTCACTCAGGAACAAAGAGTTCTTTTCCTGGCCGTAACAAAATATTTTGAAAAAAACCGATTTGATGAAATCAGTTTTTCCAGATGGATTCGCGTAGCATCCAATCTCATAGAGAACCCGAAAATATCAACCATAGAAGATATGATTGGCCGGATGAGACTTATAAACGAATTGAGTGAGCATATTGATGACTTATACTACTTCCTGGCTGATGACTGGAAAAAAATAAAATCCAATGCATCATCTGAACAATTGTGGGAGGAACATGAGAAATGTTTAAAAATCACACACTCATGTAACCATTCGGTTGACACAGGAAATGATGCTGAGTATTGGGCTACGGCCATCATTGAAATGGAGAACTTCGCTTTCTTTAATGGAGCCATAAGGTTTTTATTTATGAATGAGGAAGGAGCTGTGGACTGGTCCTTCTTCCCCACCAAAGCAAAGTACGCAACCCTTATGTTCAATGAGAAAGGATTGAGCTCCGGTTATAGTAAAGATGCGAAAGCAAATCGTGTAATAATTTCCCATTGTAACGACTGGGGAGCACAAATTGAATCTTGGACCCGAAATAACAAATACATCTTCAGTTATGACTCGGAAACATGGCGGAACAACATACTTTTGAAAAAAGGCAGCCGCGACTATTCTTTACTATATGACTTACCCGTTCACAAACTCTTGACCGGAAATGACATCAATTACACCGCTGTAATTGATCCTGATTACAACCGGCAACTTGCTTTCAATCGTTTGGTTGCCACAGATGTCATTGCCAAAGTGTTGGAATGGAAAAAATCTGACATCTATTACATTAGAAAAACTTATGACAATCTTTGTCTGTATCCAAGCAGCGAAGGGGTAATATTGACATTACTCAACAGAGACATCGTATTGTCTGAATTACTGCATCGTAATCTTATCACACTTGATTGGGACAGAGCTCTCAACACCGAAAATGCTCCCATATTTATCGGATGGAATATATTCTTCAATTATAGTTATCACGATGAAATTTATCAATTTCGATGGAGCCACTGGAACACCGTTTACATGTGTAAGGATTTTAAGCGTTTGAATGATTGTGATTCAAAATATATGCAGGAGGACTTTTCTATTGACGGCAATTTGAACTGCGAAGAAATTGTCGCAGGTATGAATTCTTGTATTCGCAAATATAAACAAATTGAAACAGATATCAGGGACCTTTAAAAGCGACGGTCGGAAATAAAACCATCAGGGTAACTACTGTGACTCCTTGTAATCCACCGGCAAAGGTACAACTCCGCTACGCAAATACATTGCGTAGCGGAGTCAATAATGATTACTTGCTCTTGACTGCGTCCAGATAGCAGATCGAAAGAACTATCAGCAGATGCCCACGGCTTCCTGCATGATTCGTTTTGCGCGGGCTTCAACCATCGAGTTCCATAGACGGGAATCCTGAAGTTTTGCCATAGGGATATACTGCTGGAAGCGTGCGAAAAACTCCAACGGCTTTTCGATACTCCAATTTGTGATGACCTCGCTCCAATCTGCCTTATCAGCGAACTTTTCGAGGAGTGCCCAATCGTTGTAGAAGCAGTCTCGGTTTGAAATTGCCTTCCAGTCCCAACGGTTGGCAAACTTCTGAAGGGTAACTTCGTTGATGATGTGGTCAGGACAGCTCTCAGAGAAGTTACTCCAGTTCAAATAGTGGGCGAACTTGTTGATGCCGTCAAGCGTCCAGAGGATGTTCCGGTTTTCGCTGATTTCATCCCAATCCAGCTTGTCTGCATACTGTTCAAGCATATCCATGCTGAGCGATTCATCATCGGAAATCTCTTTCCATGCCTCGGCTTCGAGAACGGAGTTAAGAAACTCATTGTTTGTGATAGGTTCCATATCTTGTTGTTTTTAATGATTACACTGCAAAATTAGCCTTGTGGTGTATCAAATAGCGATACAGGATAACATTATTTTTCAATCCCACTAATTTTCATATTATGGTCAAGATATAGCCGAAAAATCCTATCGGTCCTATAATAGTTCTCAGAATTATCAGAATTATCTGAATTATCTGAATTATCTGAATTATCAGAGTTATAAGAATTACCGCATCATGGCGCTCCGCCCGGGATAATTTCAATAGAGATCCATGAATTCGTAGGTGTTGCCAAGGTCGGCGAGGATGCGGCGGAAACTGTCGTGCGAGATGATGAGCGAGGCTGTGTTGTCGTTGGGATGAAAGCTCAGTTTGTCGGCCTTGTCGAGATTGCGGTCGAGAATGAGATGCACATGGTTATCGGTGTCGTTGAGCAGTCCGAAAAGCGACACCGAACCCGGTGTCACACCGAGGTATTTCTCCATCCTGGCCTCCGACGCAAACGAAAGCCTCCCCTGCTGCAGCTTGTCCTGCAGTTCATGCACCGGAAGGGAATGGTGCCAGTCGAGTATCACAAGATAATGACGGTTGCCTTTATGGTTGCGCAGAAAAAGATTCTTGCAATGGCACACATCACCGGCATCGGCAACGTATTTCAACGCCTCCTCAACCGTGGGCGTGGCCGGATGCTCGATGCATTCATAATCTATTCCTGCATTCCGCAGATATTCAAACACCTTTTCTTTTTTGTTCATTTTCCTTTATTGCAAAAAATCTTCATTGTGATAACCGGAGAGGGGTCAGTCCCACCCTCCCCCGAGCGCGCGGTAAAGTTCCACCAGCGCAAGATATTCGTCGCGCACGGCATAGATCAGCCCTACCTCCGACTCAAAATAGCGCCGCTGCGCGTCGAGCACATCAATATAGTTGATGGCACCGAGGGCGTACTGACTGTTGGCCAGTTCAGAATATTTTTTGGCGGCGTTGCGCAGATCCCTTCGCAGCACCGTGGCCTCCTGCTTGCGCTGGAATGTGGTCACGGCATCGCTGACTTCGCTGAATGCGGTGAGAACTTTCTGCTCATAGCCATATTTGGCCTGATTGTAGGCCGCCTCGGCAGCCTGGTGCTTACGTTTATTGCGTCCGAAGGTGAATATAGGTCCTGCCACCGACCCGATCACGTAGGAGAATGGCGACTGCAGCAGGTGCTGGAGGTCGTCGTTTTCGGCACCACCGGTCAGACTTATACGAAGCCGGGGGAAACGGTCGGCATAAGTCACGCCCACGTTGGCCAAGGCGGCTTTCAGATTCTGTTCGGCCGCACGCAGGTCGGGACGCCGTTGCAGCAGCGTCGAAGGGAGCCCGATTGCCAGCGTGTCTGGCAATACCATCTCAAGGTTAAGTGAGCTGCGCTGCAGATAATCCTCCGGATAACGCCCCATCAGAAGTGCTATGGCATTGCGCTGCACCTTGATGTCGCGCTCCAGATTCGGAATCAGCGCCGCCGTGGTGGCATACTCCACCTTGGCCTGCTGATAAACGGTCTCCGGTGTAAGTCCGCCCTCGAAACGCAGGCGCGCTTTCTCGAGGTTCACCTCGCGGGTATGCAGCGTGCGTTCCACCATGGCACGTTCGCGGTCAAGCGCTATCAGCCTGAAATAGGCCGACGCCACCTCGGCCACGAGGGTCATCTGCATCGCTCGCCGGTTCTCCACCGAAGCAAAATACTGTGCCGCACCTTTTTTGCGAGCCCAGCTCAGACCACCCCACAGGTCGGCCTCCCAGCTCAACGTGGCTTTAAGGGAAAACTCCGGATCGGAGGTACTCTTCTTATCATAATAATCATTTGTCTCATTATCAGCCGATGCGATGGCCGACAGTGTAGGCATGAAGTTGGCCTTGCTCACGCCGTAGAGAGCACGCATCTCCTCCACTTTGGCAGCCGCAGCGAGCAGGTCGCGGTTGTTCCGCAAAGTCCCGTCAATTATGGCCACCAGGGATGAATCGGTGTACACCTGCCACCACTTCATATCAGCCATGGTGACCGAATCAGTGGAGTTTCCCTCCAGAGCCGACGGCAGATTCAGCTGCGGCTCCGTGCAGTTTTTCACTCCGGAGCACGATGACAGCGCCGTTGCGGTCACCGTCAGGCACACTGCGGCCACAGCCGTGTGCTTCATTATCTTTTTCGTCTTTCTTTTCAATCTGTCTTTCATTCTGAAAATCTCCACAAAGAAGAAGGGTACAAAAAGTATGCCAACGGTGATGGCTACGAGCATACCGAAAAACACACCGGTGCCGATGTCGCGCCTTGCAGCCGAACCAGGTCCGGAGGCAAGCACCAAAGGCACAAGTCCGAGTATGAACGCCAGCGACGTCATCACTATCGGGCGGAAACGCAGCCGCGCTGCCGTGAGGGCGGCATGCACCACATCCACACCCTTGTCAACCTCCTCTTTTGCAAATTCCACAATAAGGATGGCATTCTTTGCCACAAGTCCCACAAGCATCACCAGACCGATCTGGAAATAGATGTTGTTTTCAAGTCCGCACAACCATATGCCGGCATAGGCGCCCACACCTGCAATCGGGAGCGACAGAATCACGGCCAGCGGCACCGTCCAGCTCTCGTAAAGAGCCGCCAGGAAAAGGAACACGAACAGCAGCGCCAGTCCGAGCACAAGGCCGGTCTTGCCCGACTCATGTTTCTGCTGATACGACAGTCCCGACCACTCCACTGCGATATTCTCTGGCAGATGCTCACGCACAATCTGCTCCAGGGTGGCCATTGCCTGACCGGTGCTGTAGCCCTGAGCCGCTTCGCCTGAGATGGTGGCGCAATTGAACATATTGAAGCGCTTCACCGATCCAGGGCCGGATGTGTAGTGCGACGTTCCGAGCGATGTCACCGGCACCATCGTACCGTTGGCTCCACGCACAAAGAACAGGTTGAGATTACCCGGACGTGCGCGGTAAGTGGCATCGGCCTGCAGATACACACGGTAGATGCGGTTGAACATGTTGAAATCGTTGACATAGACCGACCCGGTGAAAGCCTTCATTGTCGAGAATATGTCGCTGACAGGAATCCCCTGCATCTTGGCCTTGTCGCGGTCCACATCGAAAAAGAGCTGCGGAATCTCGGCCTGCAGCGAGGAGGACAGGCCGGAAAACTCCGGACACTGGGCAGCATAGAACTGCAGTGTATCCACGGCCTGCTCCAGATCCGCGTAGGTGGCGTCACCTCTTGCCTCGAGCACCATCTCGAAACCACCCGACGTGCCGAGTCCGGGCACAATGGCAGGCGTGAAGAAGTAAACGTTGCATTCGGGATATGTGGATATCTCGTTGCGGATGCGTTCGCGCAGTTTGTCGAGCGAATCGGCATCACGCTCCGAAGCCGGCTTCATTATCACAGTCATGGTGGTATGGGCCTGGTTCGTGCCGGAACGCGGCGATGAGCCGTTGACATTCAGTATGTACTGCACATCCTTGTCGTAAAGCAGGAACTTCTGCACTCTTTCCGACACGGCGCGCGTACGTTCGATTGTGGCGCCCTCAGGCAGTTCCAGTTCCACCGTGAAATAACCCTGGTCCTCAGGTGACATGAAACTCTGCGGCAGGAAATGGTTGAACAGTCCGATGGCTACCAGCGACAGCCCGAAAGCCGCATACATGATGCGCGGACGGGCAAGAACCCTCCTGATCATACGGCCATAAAAACGGTTTCCGCGTGCAAGCCAGAAGTCTATAAGGCGGAAAAGCTTCGGCTTGCGGCTTGTACGGTTCTCGGGGCGCAGAAGCTTCGAACACATCACCGGCGACAACGTGAGCGCCACGATGGTGGAAATCACAACCGACACGGCAATGGTGATGGTGAACTGACGGTAAAGCTGTCCGGTTATACCGGGAAGGAAACTCACCGGCACGAACACCGCACAGAGCACGAGCGACATGGCCACAAGAGCGCTCCCCAGCCCGTTCATGGCACGGCGCGTGGCCTCCATGGGCCCCACATGCTCGCGGTTCATGATGCGGTCCACATTCTCCACCACCACAATGGCATCGTCCACCACAATACCGATGGCAAGAATCAACCCGAGCAATGTGAGCATGTTGAGCGAGAAACCGAACACGAGCATCACCCCGAACGTACCTATCAGCGATATGGGCACTGCTATCACAGGGATGAGCGTGGCACGCCAGTTCTGCAGCGAAAGGAACACAACAAGAATCACCAGCAGCAAAGCCTCGAAGAATGTGCGGTAAACGTGGTGAATCGACTCGGAAATATATTCCGTCATGTCGAATGGTATCTCGTAGCTGAGTCCTTCAGGGAAACTGCGGCTTATCTCCTCCATCTGCTTCTTCACAGCCTCAGCCACCTCCATGGCGTTCGAGCCGGGAAGCATGTTTATGTCGAGCACGGCCGCATTACTCCCGTTGATGCTGCTCTCGGTGGAATAGGAGGACGCCTCAAGCTTCACATCCGCCACGTCGCGCAGCCTGATGATGGATCCGTCGGCATTGGCGCGAATCACCACATTCTCGAACTCCTCCACCGACGACAGGCGCCCGCGTGCCGTGATGGGCACGGTGAGGTCAACCCCCTCCATCGGGGCCTGCCCGAGCACTCCGGCCGCCGACTCGCGGTTCTGGTCCTTGAGCACAGCCGTAAGATCCTGCACCGTCAGGCCCAAGTCGGCGAGCTTGTCGGGCGACACGAGAATCTGCATGGCGTAATACCGGCTTCCAACGTTGCGGATGCTGCCCACACCCGGCACTCGCCTCAAGAGGTCGAGCACATTGAGCGTGGCATAGTTGCTGAGATATATCTCATCAAATTTCGAATCGTTTGAAAGGAGGGTGATAGTCATAAGCTTGTTGGCAGTCTCCTTTTCCACGCTTATACCGTTCTGCACCACCTCGGCAGGCAGACGCGATTCAGCCTTCTTTACTCGGTTCTGCACGTCCACTGCAGCCAGTTCGGGGTCCACGCCAATATCGAATGTCACCAGAGCCGAGAAGCCGCCGGAATTCGAACTGCTCGACGACATGTAGATCATACCGGGAGTACCGTTAAGTTCCTGTTCGATGGGCGTGGCCACGGCCTGCGTCACTGTCAGGGCGTCGGCACCCGGATAAGAAGCAGACACCTTCACCACGGGCGGCACGATACGCGGGTACTGGTCCACCGGGAGCAGTACAAGCCCGATTGCCCCCACTATCACGATGACAATGGAGAGCACAATCGAGAAAACCGGATGCGTAAGGAAAAAATTATTCTTCATACCTTATCCCTTGCAGTAAATATTATTCAGCCGTTTTGGCATCCGCATGGGGTGCCACCGGAGCTACTTTCATGCCATGATGCAGTTTGTGGTAGCCTTCTGTCACAATCCATTCGCCGGCAGCCAGACCGCGCTCCACTATCATGTTGTTGTCAACCTCTGGCCCCGTCTCCACAAACCGGCGCTCAACCACACTGTCGGGCCGGACCACATACACATACGCCCCACCCTTTTCAATGTCAAGGGCTTTTGCCGGAACCTGAATGGCATCTTTGCGTACATCCATCAACAGCTTTACCTTGGTAAACTCGCCCGGAAGCAGTATGTGATCGGGGTTGGGCATTTCGGCACGCACTGAGAATGTGCCGGTGGTGGGATTCACCTGAGGTGAGGCAAAGTCCACCAGACCTCGGTAGGGATAAACCGTCCCATCGGCCATCGTGATTGTTACATATGGATCCCACTGCCTTTTGGAATCACGCTCGCCCAGGCGCACATTGCGTGAACGGCTGCGCAGATATTCCAGCGAGGTCATGGCAAAATCCACCCTGACCGTATCGCTGTTCACTATCGTGGCCAGCAGCGACTTGCCGTTAGGTCCTACAAGCGTGCCTATATCGGCGCTGCGCTCCGATATATAGCCGTCGGCAGGCGATGTCACAGTGGTATAACCGAGCGTCATCTCAGCCTGTTTCAAGTCGGCGGCGGCCACCATAACCTCGGCCTTGGCACTCTCATAGGCGGCCTCGGCATTGTCAAGGTCGAGCTGTGAGGCAGCATTCTGCTCATAAAGCGGACGCATGCGTTTCAGGTCACGGTCAGCTTTCTGTTCCTGTGCCTTGGCCTTGTTAAGCTGCGCACGGGCTTTTTCCACCCGAGCTCTGTAGAGACTTGGATCAATCACAAACAGCGTCTGCCCTTTTTTGATACGTGTGCCCTCCTCAAAAAACATTTTCTGCAGATAGCCCTCCACACGTGCGCGGACTTCCACGAACTGCTGGGCCCTGATTCTGCCCACATATTCGCCGTAAATGTTCACATCCGAGGTATTCACAGGCTCGACAGCGACAACCGGATATGATGTCGGGACAGCCTTTTTGCGCGTAAGCATCCACACGGCCGCGCCACCTGCCAGCAACACTGCCACAATGATAATTACAGTTAATAGACGTCTGTGTCTCAGGCATCCGAATCTGAAAATCACGGAGTGCCGCTTTACTCTATCTGATGTTTTATTCATTCTTAAAAACCGATGTAGCGCAGCATGTTAAACTTATATAAGCGGTGTTCCCCGCGTAAGGGTGACATACTGCCAATTGTGATGAATTTATTAAAATCCAACACGGGCCCGGCATGAAATGTTCAACGTCTCTGCATACAAAAAATTGCATCGTTTCACGCCTGACATGAACCGGATTATTGATACATGTACAATATATTCCTTTTTTGCAAATTTATCTGTTATGTTTGCCACTCAAAAGAATCTGTAAACAGACATATGAAATGTGACAATGAAATGAAAGGAGAGCATATATTAAAAACTGCCCCGTTGCCATTTCGTCTGCGGGGCAGAGTGTATATAGGGTTCAATTCGATAAATCGATAGTCGCGCGTCATTTATAACGGGCCCAGCGCACAAGGTCGGCTATACTGGGCTTCTTGCCGTACATGAAGATACCTATACGGTAGATCTTGCCTGCTATCCATGCCATCGCCACAAACGATGCGAAAAGTATGACCGCCGACACCCATATCTGCCATGCCGGAATGCCGAACGGAATACGGGCAAGCATCACCATGGGGGAAGTGAAGGGAATCATCGACATCCATACGGACATGGTGCCGTTGGGATCATTGACCACAGCCAGCGAGAACACCAATGCCAGAATGATAGGGAGCACGGCGAAAGTCTGAAGCTGCGAGGCATCCTGTATGTTGTCCACTGCCGATCCGATAGCGGCGAATATCGATGCATAAAACAGGAATCCGCCCACGAGGAACATCAGCATATATCCCATCATGGTCGCTATATAACCGACGGAGGTGAATGTGGCCAGGGCATTGATCATATCGGGGTCAAAGCTCGACGAAAGGTCCATGTCGCCGGCAGAAGCCATGGCAACCTGCGCGCTCAGGTCGGCAGGAAGGATGGCGGGAAGCAGGAATGCCGACATCAGACAGAGGAGCACACCCCATATCACCACCTGCACCACTGCCACCAGACCCACACCTATGATTTTACCCATCATAAGCTGCATAGGTTTCACTGACGACACCACAAGCTCAAGCACGCGGTTGTTCTTTTCCTCGATAATGGAGGTCATAACCATCTGTCCGTAAAGCAGCAGGAACATATAGAGCACGAACGTCATCACCATCCCCATGCCATAGGACACTCCCGACGAGAAGCTTTCCTGATTTCCTGATTCGTCGATGCGGAGGGTGGACAGATGCACATCCACATTCACCTCGTCAAGGATTTTCGAAAGGTTCTCTATGCTGTAGGCCTTCAGGCGTTCATCCTCTACCACTTTCTTTATGGCGTTTGATGCGAGCATCTCCACCTCCATGCTTCCGGCGTCGCGGTTGTAGAGTGCCGCGTTCGACGGATTATCCACAATATCCTGACCGATGAAAATCACGGCATCATACCGGTCATCGGCAATAACCGAATCAAGCGGCTGGTCAGTGGCGGTAAGTGTCACAAAATCCAGGTCGGCTGCTCGTGCGGCCAGTTCGGGCATCATTATCCCGCTCTGGTCTACCACTGCTATCTCCGTGTCATCAGGGGTCGACAGCATCATTATGGCTGCCGGAGCTGCCATCAGGAGCAGCATCAGCACCGGCATGAGCAGGGTTGTGATTACAAAACTCTTTTTCCCTACGCGCTCGTTGAACTCACGCGCTATGATTATTCCTATATTCGACGACATTTCAGTTGTTTTCTTTAGGGCTGTCTCTTATACACATCTGACGCTGCCGACGAATAGCCTTGTGTAGA
>ENA-OYWU01000084-OYWU01000084.1-human-gut-metagenome-genome-assembly--contig:-NODE-84-length-51200-cov-17.862782_pt1 | contig 51200 bp, 37 predicted proteins | sample MGYA00244173_ERZ653403 | MGnify/ENA primary metagenome ERZ653403 (study PRJEB26926, sample SAMN06165043) | human gut metagenome | biome: ENVO:00009003; feature: ENVO:2100002; material: ENVO:00002003...
ACTGGAATTCATAGCGAGTGATGTCGTTCTGCAAAACAGTACCCTGCTCACGGCGGGCTTTCATTTGGTCAATCTCCTTCTGCGTAAGTGCGATATTCTGACGCACCACTTCTATCTGATTGCCTAACTTGTAGAGGTCAAGATAGTAACCCGTCAACAAGAAGCGCACCTCCTGGCGGTTCTTCTCCACATCGAGTTCTGCCATTTTTTCGCCCAATTCTGCCATGCGGATGCCCGAACGGATAGCGCCACCGGCATACACAACCTGCGACACCTGAGCCGTGAAACTATTTCCCCAATGGGGGGTGTCCTGCTTACCGTTTGCCACGGGAATAGCTCCCATACCCGGCACGATGTAATCGGTCGTTCCACCGGTCGAAAAACCTCGCGACAGCATGAAGGCATTGCCCGTATAACTGCCTTGAAGGCTCAAATCCACACTGGGCAGCAAAGCCGATTTGGCTGCTGCCACCCCTTCGCTGGCTGCCTGCAAAGCCACCTCACTCACCCTCACCTTCTGACTCTGTTGGTCAGCAAGATTGTAAAGTGCCGTGAGTGTCATCGCCTGCATAGCCTTGTCTTGTGCATATATAGGCACAAGACAAGGCTCTCCGGCCATCAGAGCGACAGCCAGAGCAGAATAAACCATAAGTTTGTTCATGAAATAAAAATAGATGTATTGTTGTTCATTATTCTTTTCCTCTAACCGTTAACTATAAGCTGTTAACCTCTGTTCATTCCCTCGGAAATACTAATAATGAACCATAAGAGTCCGGACAGCACAACATCTGCCACAATGCGCTACAAACGGCCTCATCAGGGAATATAAAAAAGATGAGAACCGAATTTCGAGCACTATTGATTAAGAAATCCGGTGCAAAAGTACAAATAAAAAGTCGAAATAGGGTTAAAAAAAGTCGGTAAGTATCAAAAATTAATGTTTGAAAAGCATGGTATCATCCTTTTTCTTATTGACAATTTTGGCGTTTCAATGTTGCAATGCGTAATGCCACTCCAAACGCCTTTTAAATGGGTATTTCTCCGGCACCGAGGAACACCCTCTCCGACACCGGGGAACTCTGCCTTCCCTGGTGCCGGAAAACAAAAAAACGCATTGCCTATATAATTACAGAAAATCAGTTTATTCAAATCTGTTCTTATTTCTCTGCCAATAGCTGCACAGATTCATCCGTCATGTGATGGTCTGCTGTCAAGCTCCAGTCATTGTTCTTTTCGTCCCATTCGTAACTGAGGTAGCGCAAGACACTGCTGTCGGTCTGCCGATAGACGGCTTTCTGCTTGATGTCGGTGTAGGCATTGCTTTGCTCGTTCCAGAGGGCGTATTCCACAGTGACGTCGTCCGTATAGAAGAAGTTAAGACTGTGGTGCTTCTCAAAGCTTTGCGTGGATTCGTTCCATTTCAGCACTTCTTTTTGGGAGATGCGACCGGAGTTGTCGTAAATGTAATTGTACTTCAGGTGGCGGTGCAGGAATTTCTGATTCTCCACTTTGAATACGGTTTGTGTTTCCACACGGCCGTCGTTGGTTTCGGTATTATAGGCAAAGTTGTCTGTACGGTTAACGGCTGCTGCGCTTACTACGTTTACTAAAGAGGTCATTGCGATGATTGCTGAAATTACTAAAGTCTTCATAATGGTTCTATTTTTTAAGTTATACATTTTGTTTCAAGTTCTTGTCTTTGGGGGAGTTGTTCCCTTTCGACATTGCAAAGATAGGAGGTGGTAAAAAGCTTTTAGGTTATCGTTACGTTAATGTTAGGTTAACGGAGATATTTATTACTTTTGCGCCCAAAACAAGAACAAAATGAAAACACGTTTCCTCTTATATCTTTCCTTTTCCAATCTATCGGAGACGTAACTGGATAGGCATACAGCAGACTGTCACCACATCTACTATTGAGAAGTACCATCTTTCTTCTATGTCGTCCCAAACGGTTCGGACTTTCTTCGCTTCGAAAAGCTTGATGGCATTATGCTGGGGCATGATATTATGTTTTCAATTCTTAGTTTTAAGCTCTTTGATTGGGTCCTCGTTATGTGACAGAAACAATGCTCTTTCTTCAATTTAATCATAATTTCTGTTTTATTGCATCAGTTGACATAGTCTGTTTTCTTAGGTATAGTACAAAATATATGATTATTTTGACTTAAAACAAATCGCAGTCAATAAATCACTGCACATCATATGACAATAGGGAATAGCCTGCACCACAGACCATCCCCTATCACCTTAATTTTACTTGTGTGACTTCCTCTTACTTCACCACACCGTCCGTCATCGTAAAGCCTTCCAGAGAGCCGGCTTTCACCTGAATACAAATCACACTGATGGCGCTGTCTGCCGCAGCCGACAATTGGCGTTCTCCTGCCGGAGCCACGCGAAGCCAGTCACCCGCCTGCAGTTCTACGGTTTCTCCGTCAACCACCATGGTGCCGCGTCCGGAGAGGACGGCATAAATTTCTTCATTTTGCTTGTGCGAATGCACAAAAGGTACTCCTGCACCAGCCGGCAAATTGCTGATAGATACTTCTGCACCAGTCAGATTCAATGAATCGTGCAACTCGACACGTGCCTCGCCTGCGGGCACATTTACTTTTTGATAGTTCTTCATAATCACTTCTCCTTAGTATGTTTTGATTTACGGCTGCAAAGTTAGCCAACTACCAGACATCGTACAAGAAGGCACTTGAAGCTCAGTTAGTTACCTCCATGTTACCATTATTGGCAAATAAGGAGTTAGAAAAATAAGATTAACAAAAATTATTACTATTTTTGCCGAAAAAGCAAATATCGACTAAACTCTATAAAACATGAAGATTCTGAAAAAAATTTCAAAAGTAATAGTCATCGTAATGGCTGTACTGGCAACCATTTGGTGTGGTTTGTATGTTTATGCCAACTATTTCTATAATGACAAGCAGATTGATGTAGAAAACTTCTACATCGCGGAACTACCGTTAACCCCCTCGCAGTTTGAAGAAGATTTCAAAGAAATACACCAGATTGTCATGGAGAATTATTCATTATACCAAGCCAAGCATCTGAATATGGATTCATTGTATCAAGCTTGTGACGCCCGCGTTCGCCAGGCGCAGACCACCACAGACTACGGACTGATAGTGCAGGAATACATCTCTGCCTTACAATGCGCCCACGCCATTACCTGCTACAAGAGGTACACAGCCAATCAGCGCGTAGCCTTTATAGAGGATTCCTTGTTCGTTGACAAACCCAGTGACTATCTGACAGAATACGGCTTCCAGGACAAAGACCGGATTATAGCTATCAACGGACTCCCCTATAAACAATGGATTGAACAGAACGAAAAATATACCGAAGCATCTACCGTCCCCCACAGACGGCTCCGTACAGCCTATGATGCGTTCCGTAGTTATGCAGACACCCTAAGAAACTATACACTGCTGAGAGGGGGCGATACTCTGACCGTCACCCTTCCCTTGAAACAAAGGGACTATTTTCCGGATAACGAAGAACAAACTGTGGAGAGCAGGATATTACAAGACAGCATTGGTTACCTTACCATCAAAACCATGATGAATCCCGTCATGGAAGATTTCAAGGCGGTCTATCCCAAAGTCAAGGATTTACCATACCTCATTATAGACGTACGTAGAAACGGAGGAGGAAACAGCATGAATGGAGTAGACATCTGCAAGTACTTCATCCGCGAAGCACAACCACACTGCGTCAGCAAGAACTACATCATGCAGCCCGAAACCGACGCCTATAAAGGTAAAATCTATCTGCTGACCGACACATATACGCTCTCTGCTGCCGAGAGCTTCACACTCGACATGAAGGAAAGCGGAAATGTCACCCTCATCGGCGAAGCTACCGGAGGGGATACCGGCAATGGCCCCCGTCCTTTCTGTACCAAACAGCGGACCTATTTCCGTATCCCTACCCGCCAGCCGGACGTCTCTTCTAAAGGTTTCCCCATGGAAGGTATAGGCATACCGCCCCATCATCAAGTATCCCAAACCGTAGCAGATTTCATGAAGGATGAAGATACAGTGCTGAATTATGCTGTCGGACTGATAACAGAGAAACAATAATACATTTCCTCAACGAAAAAGAGCCAAGTATCAAAGGTGTGTCACCTCACGATACTTGGCTCTTTTGTATTTGATATATTATCCTTTATTTGGTACTTGCCAACATCAAAGCCGCATTGCTGTCATTCAGTTCGTAAACGGTAGTTTGCGTATAGCTGTCGTAACCATTAGTTCTACTGTTCCAACGGGCATAGTTCAACTCAACTTCACTGTCAGTGTATTCAACATCCAGCTTGAAATAAGGCACCCAGGCTTCCTTTACGCTATCCCACTTGAAAGCTTCCTTGCTCGTCACACGGTTCTCACTGTCATAAGTGTAAGTGTAGCGGAGGTGACGGAAAAGGTGTCCGTCCTCATTGCGGAAGATAGTCTTGGCGGTCATCAGTTCGCCGGTCATCTCCTCGTTTTTCACATAATCGGCAGGAGTTGCCGCACTTGCAGAAAAGTTCATTACACTTGCCATTACCACTGCCATCATTACCACTGCTTTTGAAAATACTGTTGCTTTCATAATCGTTATTTTTTATTGTTATTACTTCTTTCTCTGAGGAGGTTGTTGTTTCGTAACCGCCTTCGCCTATATATAGTCAATCTGCGTGCCAAAGAATTAAATCACTGATTATCAAAGAATAACTATTTTATAGTAATGTCCATTTTCGGACAACTGTCCGCACAAAAACGAACAGCAAAACAAAAAATAAACGAAATATCATGAAAGTATTTCTACATTAGCAATAATATTATGTAACAGTAGTAAACTGTTTGATGATTGTCCCTACAAAAAGCTGATTTATACTTATCTTATCTCAATGGCGGCATCTGAAAACGTGGTGGGGCAATAGTCGCTCCGCCACTGCCCCCTCTATTATCAAAGACGGTGTTACGCAGAATCTCATACAAGATTCCACCTACATCCAGACTTAATTTAAACTTGTCGAAATTATAATAGGGAATCACAACGGGAACCGTCTCCCAACGACCGCGATAAGCATCGTAATAACGTTGTACTCCAACTTCCATACCAAAACGTTCGGACATATCCAGAGACATGGTGGCACCGTAGCGGTGGGTATCCATCCCGTAAGTATTTCCTATGGCATACGAACCGAAAACCTTAAAAGCTACACGGTCCGAAGCCTGATACCGCAAAGCTCCCGAAGTATTGAAAGCCTGCCCGGTGGAATGAATCATATTTATCTTCATGGCATCTACGCCAAGCTGGAGCGTCAGCCTTTGGTTAAAGGCATGCTGATATCCCAGGGAAGCATTGTTGAAACGTCCGATACCCGGTACGCTGGTCTGCCCACCGGAACCGAATAACATACCGTGAGGAAACTGTCTTAATACACCGCTTGTACTGTAATCTCCCCGAAATAGCAGGGAAGGATTGGTCTGATAAGGCAGACGAAGAGACTCTTTCAGTGAAAAATCGGGCAGGGAATAGGAGTGCTCCGGATGAAACATGGAAGAAGGGGCAGAGTTTTCAGAAGGAAGCTCAAAAGGAGAGAATAGAGATTCATTGAATTCCGGCTGTATCTGTATACTGTCACGAATGAAACGTACACTGTCTTCCTGCGCAAAAAGCAATTGCGGCACAAAAGCCAACAGCAGGCAGATTCCCAAACGGCCACCAAGACAAGAGATACTGACTTTCCGTTTTATACGCATATACCCTCCTTCTTTATATTCATATAATACTGCTATACAAAAATAACGAAAATAAACCAGAAGAACAGTACATGTACTGCTAAATTATTGCAATATAGAAGGATACATTATTAATTTTCTATCAGTATCAATCCTACTCCTTTCACTGTTTTAATGGTTACCGACTCGTCTTCCGAAAGAAATTTCCGAAGTCTCGTCACAAATACATCCAGGCTGCGGGAAGCAAAGTAATCATCTTCCGTATTCCAGAATTTATCCAAGATAGCTTCCCGGCGGATAACGTCTCCCCGCTTCTCACAAAGCATCTGCAACAAACCTGTCTCGCGCACAGTCAAAGTCTTGTTTACACCCGAAGCATGTTTCAAAGTGGCATGTGTGGCATCCAACACATATTCCTTGCCTATCTTGTAGCATTGACTCGTGTCTTTCGATTTTTTGCCTTTGGAAAGCTTCAATAAGGCGTGGACATGTGCATCCAGTTCTTCGGGAATGAACGGTTTCTTTATATAGTTATTGGCACCGATTTCATAACCTTTTACCACATCTTTAGGAGATATCAGGGCAGAGGAGAACAGAATCGGAGTTTCCCCATCTGTCTCGCGGATACGCTTCACCATCTCGTAACCGTTCATAACGGGCATTTCTATATCAGATACTATCACATCAGGATGTTGTTCTTTCCACTGTTTCAAGCCCTCCTCGCCATTGGCGGCAGTAATCACTTCATAACCGCCTATCATATCTTCCAACCCTCCCTGAACTATATATCTCAAGCTTGCATCGTCTTCTACCAACAATAACTTTATCATAATGCGTTTATTATATATTGCAAAAATAAGGAAAAGAATGAATGCAACAGTCATATTGCTATAAAATAAACGAGGAAAACAACGCCTCTTAACCTAATATTAACGTAGCGATAACTTATGAAGCATGTGCCCCACTCTACCTTTGCAACATCAATACAAAAAATCCACACTATGAAAGCAGATATTTCAATAACAAAAAGCCGAAAAGGGACAGAGATAGTAGTTTCGGGCAAGAGGATTAATAAATACGGCATCATAGCTGCCATAGTATTTGCAGTACCAATGCTGATTCTGTTTCAGTCGATACATGGAGAAACAACCAGCCATCTATCGCTGGTCAGATTCTTCATGTGTATATTGGCAGCTGTCCTGGTAAATCTATTCCTACATAAACTGTTGTTCAGATTGTTTTCGCCGATACGCATGTGGCAATATCGCACCACATGCCTGCTGCCCTTCCTGCTACTGGGTATATTGCCCCTTATATATGGTATGACAAGTGGCAATTATGATGTCACACGATTTGGAATATTACTGGCTGTCATGAGTTTCGACGACCTTTACATCCTCTGGCAATTACGCTCATTCGGCGGAGACTCCTATATTACTGACAAATCAGAAGGATTGAATCTCCACGTGTGGTAAATTTATACAGTCTCAATAGGAAAGTAGAGTGTAAATTCACTGAAGCACCCCTCTTCACTTTCCACTTCTACCCTGCCGCCATGTGCCAGCATCACCTGCTGTACATAATTCAGGCCCAGACCAAAACCTGCAGCACCGCCCCTTCCACTTCGCCCGACTGCTGCAGAACGTTCAAAACGGTTGAAGATAAGAGACTGGTCTTTTAAGGGAATACCCAATCCGTTGTCACACACCTTTATCTTGCAGAAGCCTTTCTCCGATTCGCAAATAATATCTATCTTTACCTCTTCATGGGAATATTTAATGGCATTGTCCAGCAGATTGCCCAACACTTCACGCAAACAGAAGGCATCGGCATACACCATTTCACAACGATGATAAACGGTCGTAAATTCTACCCTTTTGCTGGTTTTCAGAGAAATTTTGGCAATCATATCATCAAGTAAAGGCCGCAAAGGCACCTCTTCCTGATGGAGTTCCAAATGTCCCTCATCCAGCTTGGTAAGTACCAGTACACGATTGGAAAGGGTAAGCAGATGCTCACACTCTTCCATCATCGCCTGCCGGTATTTCTCTTCTTTTCCGGGCTTACCGGACAATTTGCCGCTATTCAGAATATGAGCTCCCATCAGGATGGAACTCAGAGGAGACTTCATGTCGTGTATCATAGCATAAGTAAAATCCTTCTGGAATTGCTCCAAATGCCGCTGTGTACGCAAAACTTTCACCTGGCCGAGAATACAGTCCAACACCACCAAAAACATCACCCAAAGAGGCAGAAACAGATACCATACGGAACTTATGACGTAGCGATACGGATTCTTCACCACACCTTGTATACAAAGGATGCTGTCCTCCTTCAACGGTATAAACCGGGAAGAAATATCCTGATATTTTGCCGAGGCATATCCTGCTTCCACCACTGTACTATCGGAGGGAGCGTAGTACTGGCGGATACCACTCTTATAGGTCATTCCCAAGGCTTCCAACCTGGAAGCAAAAGCAGAATCGAGGTACTGCACGGAGAGAGGAAGTTCCATTCCGCTTTCATTGATGCTGCGCTGCATAATCAAAGCAGAGCGTAGTCGATAATTCAAATCGACCGGATTGTACATATGTACCACTCCAAAGCGGTTCACCTTATACTTCGACTGCTCTTTCTCCAGAAATTCCCTTTGCTCCTTTGCAAAAGGCGATTCAACACTCTCTTCCCATTCATCCTTTCCATCCCTATCAGTCTGTTCGTAGAGCAAAGAAAGGCGGCGTTTCAAGACCTCGTCATAAAAAGCTGCTTCAAAACAATCATTTACCTGATAGGCAGTTTCTTTGAAAGAAGCACGGTACAGATAGACAAACCAGACTACCATCAGCAGACAGCCGGCAATCAACCCGACAATCGAAAAGACTTTAAAAGAATATTGCTTGCGCACCTGCCGCTGCCGTTCGCTTTGCTTAGCTCCCGTAAGCGTATGTTCTGTCATGTCCAGCAAATGTTGCCCCGAGGCTTCTATATCTGCCCACCGGCTCTCCGATATCTGACTACGTACCTCACCTATCGGCAACCTCATCTTCTCTGCCAGCACATAAAAAGCAGACCGCTGCTTCTCAATATCATTACCTTGTTTAAGTATGGAATCCATTTGCCTGGCCCAACTGTACACCAGAAAAACAACCAAGAGAAGCGTAGGAAGGAACAAAAAGACTATATCCTTGACAAGCGGTATAAAAGGAGAAAACATGACAGCTTCAATGGCCTCTCCTTTCTTCTCATTCAACCAGGCTTTTTCCGAAAGAACAGACTTGAACCGTACATATACCGAACGCTTGCTTCTGTCCGTCGCAGGACGGATATTTACAGTCCGGTCTATATTTTTCCATTTCAGTTTCTTCTCTACCAACCTCGCCATCACATCTAATGGAATGGCGACATGATATACATCTTCGAGAAAGGAAGCTGCCTGCTGATAGTTTAAAAACATCTCATCTTCGAAAGACCTGATACTGTCTTTGGATAGATACGAGTAAAAAGGGATAGTCATGTCAGGAAACGGTAAATTATTAATCTCGTTGTCCACCGTTTCGATAAAAGCCAGACGAAAACATTCGTTCAGTGCGCGTTCCGCCTCTTTCTTGGTATTGTCGTAAGCATACATCATACCACCAATCTGCACCACAATTACCAGTAGCAGCCCTACAATAGAAAGGATATAGAGTGAACGAAGTTTCATCTTACCTATTATTTTGAGGACAAAGATAGCATTTTATCATAGAAAAAGAACTGATACAAAAAAGATAGCCTTGGACTTTTATTTATCCAAAGCTATCCATACAAGTACAATCCCTGCGATAGAGACGTCTACAGAATTATTTGCGAAGAGTCAACTTATCAATCCCAAAGAAACCGGTATCATGTCCCGGAGCCAGTGCAATCGACTCAATCTGCAACTCATTCTTTCCTTTTTTCAAATTGACCCGCCCAAGATTCACCAAAAGCAGAGACACTTCTCCATTGGTCAGACTGACTTCCGGAGTAATCACCTTATCATTTACACGAAGGGCAAATGTACCATAATCAGGCGCCACAGTGAACTGTATTTTCGCATAATAAGTTCCTTCCACTTCACTGTCAAAAACTAATGACAGCTTATCTCCCGGTTTAAACTCTTTCCAGTAGAGCTGCATACCCTCACTCCACAAGGGGTGGAAGTTGGTCTGCAATTCAACGGAACCCATATGCCCCGGACGAGGCTGCATGACTTCGCCCTCCACAACCAGACTCATCCCTGAACCGAAAATATCTGACGGTTGGTTGGCAACCCGTTCGCGTACATCGCTCACAAAGGGTTTTGGCTGTATTTCGCCTCCGGGAAGCATATACCAGAAGGTTATCGGAGCATAATTAAGGTGTATATTCGACCAATCGAATAACTCCATGTCAAAGCGCAGGCTCCGGGTAAACGGAATCGCATCCAAACTACGAACACGGGTATTCTGCGCCAAACCTATGTGAGCATAACAACCATCTCCTATGGGTTGGGCAACAAAAGGATGGTTTATCCACGGTTCATAGCGCCCCCAGGCATAGCCATAATAATCTTCTGTACCCGTTCCAAAGTGTGACGGAAAGGTTTCACCGTCCACATACACCTTTTCATCTCCTTCTCCCCACCAACCCAAGTTGGGGTTATAGACAGTAACCGCATCTCCCACATACACGCCCCTACCTTTAAGATCGGCAAACGTAAGGTCCTGGGCAAACTCATCGCCCCGGGCATGGATATGCGTAAACTGCTGCCATGTGGTACCAAAGTGCATGGAGCGCTCATCCCACTGCCACTTTCCACTAACTGCAGCAGCCTTGGATATCTCCACCGGCTGTTCCCCATAATTGGTCAAGGTAATCGTACAGTTCCGCTCGAAAGGCATCACCCACCATGCACTCATCACATCATCCTGCACGGCCCGCGTATACCACGTACCAGTTGCAACGGGATAATAGCCTACCCCGAAAAACTCACCGACCGGAGCCCAGACAGTTAGTTCCCCATCAAAGGCAATGGACAAGACCGTAGAGCGAAGTGCTTGGCGACGGTCATCGGCATCAATCCGCATCGAAAGACGACGAATGGCACGAGAGCCGTCAATCGTAAAACTACGGCTTTCACCCGGAGCCAGAGAAGCCGCCAGATTGAGCGTACTTTCTCTTCCCGCAAGCGGAGTATCAATACCAGGTGTTCCTTCCGACAGCTTCTTATTGACAGCAGCTATCAGCCGGGCATTCTTCTTCAACTCTTTGGCCGAGAAAGAAATCACCTTGACCGGAGAAGTATAAGTGCGGTAATTGATAGCATAGTATACAATGGTCTTACTCTCAATTTTCCCCTCCGGAGTAATCTTCAAGTCCGGCGATTCGATAGTCACCTTGCACCGCTTGGCATAAGGTATGGGCAAATATAAATTATGCCCTCTTTCTTCCATCGGAGCCTCATCGGGTACTGAAGTTGAAAGAGGTTCTCCACAAAGGACTTGTCCGCTCAATATATCACGTACATTGCCTTCAATTACCGGTTTTTCCTCATTGTCTATGTAGATACGCAGAGTCCCTTGTCCCCGATTTATGCCGGAGAAAGTCATCCAGAAACGAACTATGGCACCGGGGCCTTCGGCATCCATCATCACATATTCCGTCCTCCCTCCGTTCTCTTCCTGGCGGATAAACTGTCCTTGGTCGAAATTACCAAACCAGGCACGCTTATCCGTCATGTTATGCGAACTACGGTCGTAGCTGCTGAACTGCTTACACGTATAGGCATTTTCGGGCCAACGCGCCAGCACGGAACGGTCTGTCATCTCATGCAACAATGTCTTAAGAGAGATAACCGGGTCGGCCATAGCCAAACCGCTATAGAGAAATATCAACTGAATTACAAAAACTAGTTTTTTCATCATAACCGATTATTTTAGTAAATCTCCATCTCATTGATGCGTAACACCTTTCCTCCTGCATGCTGCATAGGACGGGTTATCATCAAGCGTACATAGCGTACCTGCGCCGGAGTGTCAATCATACGTGATACGACATTCTGCCGGTTTCCATCTATATTGTCAAGTGTCTTCCATTCTTCAGTCTGGCTGTTTCTGCCTTGCAGGAAGCAAGCGGAAGTAATGTACCCTTTGTCCTCACGGCCTGCATTCACCAGTTTCCAACCGCTCACAGTTTTCGCCTCACCCAAATCAAAATCCACATAATTCAACGCACTTCCCACTTCACACCATTTGGTATCGACATCCCCGTCAACGATACGTTCGGGCTTCTCATTATCATTAAAATAGCCGGAATAGGCGATAATCTTCGCACCCTTCAACAGGTTTTCTTTTTCCACCTCCACACTGTTCAACTCCATCTCATTGTCACGGATGGCTGTATGGAACAAGCTAGTGGCAACCTGGACGGGTTTCAGAGTTTCCTCCACCAATGTGGCAGCAAAAAGAACAACCTTTTCATTCTTCGGAAGTATAAGGCTGGCAGCACCTGCCGGAATATCGACACCGAACTTGAACATATTAGGTAAACTCATAGGCCTCATCGGCTGTAGGAGAGTGGCGGTGAGTTCCCACATAAGCCACTTCGGCATCCTTCAGATAACCTTTGGTATGTCCCGAATGTCCCCACTGTCCGACAAATCCGGTATAGGAAGGTACAATGACCTCACTCTTGTTCCCTCCGCACCGGAAAGTGGCGGCATAGTCCCCGTCCGTAGCGGCAGCCAGAAAATACAGTTTATTATACTTTTTACCTTCCGGTAGAACAATAGTATCACCATTGCACGTCATTCCGTTGGCGGCATCTTTCTCGCCGAGCTGGAAAGGAATCCCGTTTACAGTCAAGGATTCGGGCAACAGTTCTGCCGCAAACGAATAACCCGACTCAAAATCAGCTTCACCGCGGAACTCGTTGAATGAGGAACATTTACAGTTATAGGACAACGGTAAAGAGGCATACTGCAATTGATAAGCGTCCTCGCCCGATGACTTCAAACGTACCTTGAATGTCTTTATAGAATAAGGCTTTATACTTACAGACAGCCCGTTTCCACTGAATTCGGCCGAACCGATACTCTTTTCAGTGCCATCCGCTTCGTAGGCACTGGCAATTTCGCCTGCAAAAGAAAGTACCGCATCCTGCACCTTCTCACCGCCTATCTCATAGACACGCACTACATACTCATCCGAGTTCTCGGCTTTCTTCAATGCCTTGATAATGACATTACGGTTATTGGAAGAGACGAAAGAGAACTCCTTACCCAATGTACCCCTATGTTTATCGGTACGGAAAGCTTTCAGCTTCTGGTTCAATATCTCCGCCTTCTCTATGGTGACAGCCTTGTCAAGTCCACCGGCATGACCCACCAGACTGTATGTAAAGCAATGATGCCCGAAGTCCTGGCGGTTCTGGTAAGCATAATCCTTGTCTGTTTCGGGGGTATGCAGCAGGGTCAGGCGGAGGGTGTTGTCGTCCGGCTTGTCCCAGCCGTATTTGCTGTCATTCAGGACAGACACGCCATAGTTTCCACTACGGTCAGTCAAATCGGCCCAATACTGTGCATAGACTTCGTAGGCAGTCTCCGTATTGTTGCCCCGCCTCACACTTCCAAGTCCCAAATCGTAGGTGGCTTCCGTATTTGCCATGTTCAAAGGAAATTCGGCCTTCAACAAAGCATTGGACAACTGCCAGTCCACCTCATTGTAAAAGTCTATGCGGTCGGCACGGCTACCCTCATACAAACGGATGTACTGCTTGAAGAGTGACTCTCCATAACGTTTCTCGATGCAGAGTGACTTGCGCAGCTCACCATCCTCCACCAGTGTCATCTTCACATCCTCTGTGATGGAAACCGGTTCCCGGTCTATGGTCTCCTTCAAGATTTCCCAAGCAGGCCACATGTAGGACTTGTTCTGCGTGAAAAGCGCCAAACGAATAGATTTACCGGGTTTCACCAGCTCTTTGCCATTCTTCTTGTCAAACAGTGAAATGATGTCTCCCTTCTTATCCAACGTTATCTTGTAAACAGAATTCTCTAATGTATTGGCATTCACAGATACCCGGGCGTCAGCCGACAGACCGGATGTGCGGACATCATATACCGCATAACCGGTAGCAGGCAAAACAGCTTCCATCAAGAGTCTGGCTTTACCATCGACATAGGACAGTAGTTGGGCGGCCACTTTCCGGCCATTCATATCATATACGGTAATCCCTTTCGGTTTCTTTGGCAAGGCAAGTTCTACCTCTGCCACATCGGAAACCTGGAATCCAAGCGCATTGTAAAGCACCACCGGTATCCCTTTCACCCTGGTATCCATCTTTCTTGCCACAGCGTCAATGGAGGAAGTAAGAATACCGGAGAACTGCTTGAGGGAAATCAACTCGTCATTCCATGAGAATTCATAAGCCCGCTGTATACTTGTTCCCGTAAGGTCATCATGGAACTGATGGAAAATGAAACGCTGCCAGTTCTCAGTCAATGCAGCTCCGGGATAGGAAGCCTGGTTCAGCCATTCGGCTACAACGGAAGAGCGTTCCGCTGCATCCCCCAAAAGCTCATTCTGACGGTTGTACAGCTTCATGGCAGCCTGGGAAGTATAACATCCGGTACCGTGAACATCCATCAACAGTTCACCGTTGAACTTGGGCAGTTCCGGATGGCTTGCGTAAGGCTGGAAGTCTTTATATATCCGGTCACTCGTGGCACTGACAATCTGCAACGGACCATTGCCTTGCAAGCCTTTCTCTACGGCACGTACAGACTCCAATGTAGGTGAACCGCCTATGTCTCCCGTACCGTAATAGCGGTAGACCATGTGAAGCGGAGAGTGGCCGGTCAATTCCAACAAGTCCTTGTTTTCCGACAGGTCCCCGTCCTCAAAACGTTGGTTATAATCATATCCATGGGTCATCATGATGGTAGAGCCGTCTATACCTTGCCATAAGCCGACAGTGAAAGGATATTTGTCGTTACCGTAGAACGGTTTGTTGCGCCACTGCAACTTCTGGGAGGAGAAGCCGATCAGTCCGCAATGGGACGCAATGGCAGGAAGTGTCCAGCCAAAACCGAAACAGTCCGGTAAGAAAATGTCCGTGCTCTCCACACCGAATTCCTTCCGGTAATAATCCTAGCCGAGCATGATGTTACGAATCGCAGACTCTATGGAAGGAACCAGCGTATCAGTGGCATCCCAGCTGGCTCCACTGATATGCCAACGACCGCTCTCTATGAATTTCTTCATCTCTTCGTATTGCGCCGGATAATATTCCTTCATCCAGGCATACTTGACCGCACCTTCAAAATTAAAGATGTATTCCGGATACTGCTTCAGCAGAAACAAATTCTAACTGATCGTGTTCCATACATAATCCTTTATTGTGGTCTGGATATCCCAGTTCCACTGTGTGTCCAAATGTGCATCAGACACCATGTAGGCTTTCGGTCTTTACGCCTGAGCACCATTCTGAGCATAGGTACCGCCACCCATTAGCAAGGCGGATACCAATACTGCAATCTGTCTTTTCATTTTCTGTTTATTTATTGTTTATTGTGTTTAAAGGTTTTATTCATTGCAATTCGCTGATCTCGGCGAAAAGCTCAATCATACAGGCATTCTCCAGTAGACTCTTGAACTGCTCTTTTCTGTTTCCCGACCAATCATTACTAAACAAGCCATTCTCATCACGCGTATAGTTCCAGGCATAATCCGCATTCTCAATCATGGTCTTTATGTACGCCTCATTCCTATCAACCAGATATAGTGCCTTCAAGCCCCTGAACAAGATTACATTAAACCAAGGAGTTCCCGGGAAGAATTTCATCTCTCCTATTGCAATAGGCTGTACCTTCAGAAAGAAACGGCAGGAACCCTCGGCTGTCTGCTGCGCCTCCTTCAGGTAACGCTTTTCTCCAGTTGCCTGATAGAGAAGTACACCGGCCTGAATCATCTGCCCGCTGTTATAAGTATATTTGGCCGGATCCACTTTTCCCTGCAAATTCTTGTTGTCCCAATATACAAAGTCAGAAGGGTCACAAAGATTGTCACGGGTCCATTGATAGGTCTTCTTAGCTTGCTCAAGGTATTTCGCATCCTTAGTCAACTTAAACAGCTTCATACAGAGAACAGTAGCCGGAGCATTCGAACAAGTATTTTTTGATTCTTTCTTCTGTTCGCACCAATAGATTCCTCCCCCCAACTCTTCGGACCATCCGGAATAAATATAGTCATGCAGCTGGATGGCTTTTTCCAGATACTCCTTGTCACCAGTCCGTTCATAGTAATCACAGAAATCAATGGCCACCCAGTCATTGTCATCGTAATAACGATCATTATGACCTGCAAAAGCCGGATACGACTGGTAACAATGGGGAATCCGGGTAGAGTCCCAATAAAGGTCCAGTCCCGGCTTTATCTGCCGGTCCATCAGTTTTCTGTACTTCTTTTGCCCGGAAACCTTATACAAAGAAACACAACCGGATACCAAGGCTGAATAAGGCCACAAGAAAGAGACCTCCTGCTGGTTAACAACAGCGCCGGTATTGGCCGTATATGTAATTCTCTGCTCCGGGTTTCTTGGATAAGTTTCCGTCAGCAGGCCATACTTCTCCACTTTATAGAGAGTAAGTATCTGCTGAAGCAAAGAATCGGCTCGTTGCAGATAGATTTGTTTGCTTGTCTGTGCAGACAAGCAAATCGGTAACGAGAGAGCTATTAATAAAAATAAATTCCTAAGCTTCATATCCAATTCAAGTCAAGTGATTATTATTCCAGCTTCATATCGGCACACATCAGGAAAGCATTGTATGGCCCCCACATGGACATGATGAACCAAAGCTGGTCATCATTGTCTTTCAACGGATGTATGTAAGCGCAATACAAAGCTGGATATCTGTCCGCTTCCGCCAATACTTTCGGCTCGCTCCACTGGACGAGATCCTTCGATGTACAATAAAGAATGGCATGCCTTTTGGTCAAAGGAGTCTCGTCATGATTCGGATCATAATTATAAGTCAGAATCCAACGCTCAAACTTCTTGTGCCATATCAGCGACGCTTCTCCTACGGGACCTCTCAATACCGGAGTAGCGGCAGCCTCATTTCCACGTATCCACTCTTTACTTTCACCGTTCCAGTATTCATAGGCCTTCATATCCAGAAGATCTTTCTCAAGGAAACGCGCCAGATACGCAGCATCACCACGTCCGGCCTGTGTGCCGAGCATATAAATCCATCCGTCACATTTGGCATAAGCCACTTGCGAAAAATGACTGTCGGGAGAAAAAGTCACCTCTTCACGCCGCTCCCATGTCCGACCGTCATCATTGGAAGTATAGACAGAAGAAAAATTGGTAAGCCAGCGTCCATGAGGCGCTCCCCAATCATAGATGTTCATAATATGGACACAATCCGTTTTACCGGCCCGAATAGCACTCGTAGGGATGGAAGTCTGGTATACCTCCGGATTCGTCTTACCGCCCGCACATACCTCAAGCGCCTTACCATCGGCATCAAGCAGCATTGAATCTATTTTAAGACCGTCTGTAAGCTCTGTATCCGATGAAAAAGCCAGTACGTTGGAACGCCAGTTGGAACCATTGCCACCATTTTTATTCACGACAAAACCTTCTCCACTGGTATCTCCGAAAAACATGCCCACACGGTTTCCATCCATATGCCACATTAACCCCAAATCCGTTCCATATACATCAAAGTCAGGTCCGGTATTATTGGGATTCAGCAATGTATCTCCCGGCAAAGGATCACCCGTGACACGGGATATCATACGTACATTATCAATACACAGCGTTTTTTCACTATCAGCATCCTTACAAGCCATATTGCCCGTCAAACTACAGGTAACAAGCCCGAACAGTAAAATTTGTTTAGTTCTCATTCTTATCAATTCCATATACAAGTACACATTCCCACATCTATTCCTTTATTCTTTCCAGGATAATCAGTCCCAGTTCAAACTGGTCCCCACCGTTATTATTTCTCACATGGAAAGTGACTGAATTGGTTTGTTCCGTCAAATTGATGTCTCCTACATGTACTCTGTCTTTAGACACTTCTTTGTCCTTCTTAGTAGAGATCCATCCGGACAGTTGCTTCTGGCGTTGCCAAACCTGGAAGTCGGCACCATTCGGTTTCTCAAAATAGTTTATCAGCACTTTATATTTTCCTTCGGGCACATCGTTCAGCATGATGCGCACTACTCCTCCATGCTGGGTGGTCATACGGATTCCACGCTCATTTGTTACCTGGACACCTCCACCAAGACTCAGCTGCATCAGTTGAGGGAAATAGATATGTTCTGTCGGCTGATATACAGTGCGTAATTCAGCAGTAGGCTCTTCTCTGCCTTGCAATGGCTGGGCTGCATAGAAGAATCCAACAGATGTATAATCTACCGGAAAATTATTTTTTACTTCACCATGTTCCATTCCATGATAGATTTCCTTCTCATAGGACATTTTGTCGGCCAAGAAGAAACGGTATCCACCGGTTCTGGCCATCGGAAGCGAATAATCCAGGCAACCATGGAGGGGGAGGCTGTTTCCTCTGTCCCAACGATCCAATAAAGCATACCAGCCACCGTTGTAATAGTCTTCGGAGCCAGTGCCGTGCAGACGCATTTTATTATCTACGTAAGTACTGTCATCCCCTTCGAAGAACAAGGTCATTCCCGGACGCAGGCCTTGTGCCTGATGGATGGTTCCTACATAATGTCCTTTTCCTTTTTGTGCAGCAAACTTATGGAAAATGCCGAGAGGAGTTTTCTCTCTACGCCATACAGAATAGAACTTACCCTCTTCCTTCACATTACGCTTATTACTGTTATAGTACACTTTAACGTTTACAGAAATAGGAGATTGCTGAATACCTTCTCTCTTTTTATAAATCATCTTCATAGAAGCTGACTTGTCAAAAGGCATTGGCAGATAGCAGTAGTTGGAAGTACCTTGCTTACCCATTAAGATACTCCGCATTGCTCCTTTTCCATAGGCATATCCAAAAAAATCAGCAACGGGGGCATAAATAGCCTCCACCTTCTCATTATCCCATTTAGCTGAAAGAATCACATCTTTGTATAAACCTTCGAAAGATGTTCCGCCATCAATCGACATACCTACAATACGTCCCGGTTCTGCCATCTCAAAGAAAGAAACTTCTTCTCCCGGACTCAGTGTAAATACCTTTTCTTCCGTCTGTACACCAGCTGATTTTCCAAAGGTATAATTCGTTACAGCAGGAGACAAGTCAGCCCATATTCTATTCACCTCAGCCAACAAATCCTTATCCTGCTGTGAGAATTCACCGGTATAGGTTTCCACCTTCTTTTCCGGCAAGTTACGGTATTGTATCTGAATGAATTCCAATTTAGGTCCATCGAAAACAATTTTGCAGGACTTTTTGTACGTAATGGGCAGATAACAATAAAAACCACCGATTTCATTACCACAAACGGGCTTTGTAAACGGATAAACCTTACCGGAAAACAAATCCGAGAACTTTATTTTCAGACCGGGCTCTTTCTGTCCATCAAAATAGAAATAGAGCATATTGTCCGTCGGTGTAGGAGTCCAGATTCGGTTGATGACTCCGGGGCCTTCCATCTCAGCAATCACCAACTTATCACCTTCCTTACGAAGGAAAGAATAAGTACCCGCAAAACCATCATCATTGCCTCCGGTACGGTCGTAACTCGAGAACTGCTCCACATAAGAGCCAGTGCGATACTCCGGCAATTTATCCACTCTTTTCAATAACTCCAGCTCATCCGTCCATCTGTATGGATTCTGAGCCACGGCATACGAGCCTGCCAATAGAATGGCAGACAAGAAAACAGAAACTTCTTTCAAATTAATTTTCATAAACTATTTTACTATATGTTTTTTAAAAAGGCAAGGAGAGAATGCCTGTTTAAACGGTATCTCTCCTCACTGACAGTATTATTTCAATAGAAAAGATTATGGTCTATAAAACCACATCAATTCTACTCTTCTGAAAGTACCATGGTATTTACGCCAAAGAATTTGGCCCATTGTACATTGTTCGGGCCCGGTTTCATTTCGATATAAACAACACCTTCGTCATTAGGCTCAATACCCTTAATCTCTACCGTTCTATCGAAATTATCGTCATTAACCAAATAAGCAACGCCATCGTTCTTTCCGATTACATGGAACTCGGTTTCAGTTCCACGGTCATTGATGTGAGCATAGAAACTGAACGTATATTTTGTTCCTTGAGAGAGACCTGTCACCTTAAATCCACTGAGCGGAATAGCAATACCGTCGCTGAAAAACATATCCTCAGAAGCTGTTTTTGGAAGACCCAAATTATTATTCAAACCGCGAGCCAATTCTCCGGAAAACGGTTTGTCCACCTCGATGCCGAAAGTAGTAGGACGACCTCTATGGTCGAGCATATTTACCAATCCGGGGGCTCTGGGATTCCTATAGTTGTTAAACGGAGCCGGAGAATCAATGACACCAAAGTCAATGTAACACGTCTTAGGAGTCTTGGTAACAGTCAAGTCGCTAAAGTAGCACAACTTGCCATCAGCCGTTTCTACCTTGATGACCGTTTTTCCAACAGCAACAGGTGTAATTACAGCTGCATTATTTTCCACACCTTCAATGGTAGCCACATCGGAGTTGAGGACACTCCACTTCAACTGATAGGAATCGCCTGCCAGGTCATCAACAGAAGCGGTAACTGTGGCAGTTTCGTCAATCTCCAAATAAACCGATGATTGGTCAATACGTACAAACTTACGATTGGACAAGTCCACACTGTTATCATCCGAACAGGATGTCAATGCAGCAAATGCCAATGTCATCGCACTAAAAATGAATTTTATTGATTTCATACTTGTTCTCTAATTATTTATTAATATCCGGGAGCTTGTCTCAAATTGGGGTTGATGTCCATCTGAGCCTGCGGAACGGGCCATAAATACATTCTTTTGTTGAAGGTACGGCTCTTGTAGTAAGTTCTCTTATAAAAAGCCTTCGGATTGTTCACATCATCGCTCTTCTCAGAACCGTCATGATTCATACCATAAAGCTTGCCGCCCAGGTATTTGTCGGCAATCTTCCAACGACGGAGGTCATGGAAACGGATACCTTCACAATTGAACTCTACCCGACGTTCTTGCTGAATGGCGGCACGCATTTCTTCCTTACTCAGCCCTTCCTTCAAAGCGGGAATTCCGGCACGTTCACGAATCAAGTTCACATACTTATATACATCGGGAGTGGGAGCTGGCGAAGACTCGTTCAATGCTTCCGCATAGCCCAAATACGCTTCAGCCATTCTGTATAAGATACCCGGCTGATATACATACTTTCCATCTCTGGGAAGTACATCCAAAGAGATTCGCTTACGGACATTATAACCGTTCTGCGGAGAGTCGAAAGTCATATCCGTATCACGGCCTCCTTGAAGGAACTCCACACGACGGTTATCAACTCCCAGCCATGCGCCATTATAGATGACGGAAACATAGAAGCGAGGCTCCCGGTTGCAATACATGTTGTAGGTACCTTCTTCTGTTACCGGGCTTACACCGGTTTCTTTATTGGCAAGGTTCGAAGGTCCACCGCCCGGCCACTTCGTGGTTCTATACTCTGTATTGGTAGAGAATCCGTTTTCCACATACCCCGATTCCGGGTTGATAATGGGCGAACCATCCTCGTTATATCCCAATATAGGCATTTCACCGTTCTTCATATAAAAAGCGTCCACCAGTTCCTGAGTAACACCCATAGCGGCATTTCCACCGATACCTTTCGGCAGATGATGAGCCTGCCAGTAGTTCAGGTCCACATTTTCGGGGCGTCCGAAAAGAATCTCCTTGTTGCCTTCTGAGAAGCGTTTCAACGACATGTTGTAGTAAGACATGAAGGGGTCGATACTTCCATCCACATTATACTCATAGTACAGCTTATGTCCGGCCGCTTCGGCTGCCTTTATCAAGTCGAGATGAGCTTTGGCAGCCTTTTCCCATCTTTCCGGCTTGGCTTCGGCATCAAAGAGGAATTCTCCTTCCGAATTCTTCCAGTCCTTGAGATCCGGATTGCCGTTGAACAATGGACTTGCGGCAAATAACAGTGTTTTGGCACGTATTGCCAAAGCCATGATAGAGGTAGCCCTGCCCCAATCGGTATTATTGGGATAGACAGCGGGCAAATGCTCTGACACTTCCAGCAGCTCTTTGTCAATCCAATCTACCACTTCGGCATAGGGTCTTTGGGGAGTCATCATCTCCGATTCGGGCGCATCGACGGAAACAAGCACACCGGGAGTAAACGGTATGGCACCATACAACTCAATCATCAAAGAGTAATAGTAGGCTATCAGGAAACGGACTTCGTACTTCATCTGGTTGACATAAGATTCCTTCAGGTCTTTTTCCGGAAGTACTTTTGCCTCTTGCAAGAAGATAAGGCCGGAACGTATGCGCTTGTGTAATTCTACCCAATAATAGGGGTCCCATGTTGAGATAGGACTCCAGTTTCCGGTGGTGTAGGCATACACATTGCTCCATCCATACGGCGACCAATCTTGGGGAATAGTGATATCATCGCCCATAATGTTATAACCTTGTGCCTTGAAATACCCCCACATGGGGCTGGGAATGGATGAATAAACACCTGCCAACCAGTCCTCAGTCCTTATCTTGTCCGTGAAAATCATCTCCATGGTAAGCTGGTCGTCGGGAGCCTTGTCCAAGAAATCGTTGCAACTCGTTGTCAATGCCAGGGTGCACGACAATAAGACAGCTTTTGCTATAGATTTATATTTTTTCATTTTCTTCGTATCTTAATTAATTGTTGAAATTGATGCTAAAACCCACTGATACAGATTTCATCTGTGGGTATCTCAATCCATCGGTAGTTTCCAGTTCGGGGTCCCAAAGCTTGAAGTTGGAGAACGTCAGCAGATTGGTTCCTCTTGCAAACAAACGGCAGCCGCGGATGCCAATTTTGGTAGTCCAACGTTGCGGAAGGGTATATCCAAGTTCCAGATTCTTCAAGCGCAGGAAACTCATGTCACGCAACCACCATGTGGAAGCTTGTTCATTGTTTGCCACAGCCTTGTCTCCCATACGGGGCCAGAATACATCTTGCCTCGGATTTTCGGGTGTCCAACGGTCGTCAATGTTCGAATAGATGTTACCAGCACCTAAGGAAGAACCCGGCAACCAGGTCTCTCCGCCCAAGAGCTGGTAGGTTTTACCTGTTCCTTGGAAGAATACTCCCAAATCGAACGACTTATAGCTTACTGTAGCTCCAAAACCATAGACAATCTCGGGAATACGTGTACCACCAATGGCTGTTTTATCTACTGCGGTCACTTCACCATCCCCGTTCAAATCTTTGTATTTAATGTCACCGGGACGTAGGTTACTCATATCACTGAACTTCTGTGCCGGAATTCCTTCCTTAAGCATACCGTTTTCATCGAAATCATCTTCCGTAAAGAGCCTTTCGGCTATCAAGCCAAACAATTGCCCTATAGGCTTACCGGTTTGCGAACGGTATGTACCCAAGATGGCGGCAGGTTCGTCTATTTCCACAACCTTATTGTGTGCGTAGGTATAGTTTGCCATAGCGGAAATGGCCCAATCGCTATTGAACTTATGGTTGACATTCAAAGACACATCAAATCCCTGATTCTCGACCTTGCCATAATTGGCCCAAACAGGGCGGTTGAATCCGGCAGAACCAGGCACATTCTTACGCTGCATGAAGATGTCATCGCGCTTTTCCTTGAACACATCCACTACGAGGTTCACGCTACCATTCCATAGACCTAAGTCGATACCGGCATTCATCTTGGTCACGGTTTCCCATGTCAAGTTGTTCACACCGATTTCGCCTTCCGAACGTCCAAGGCGATAGATTTCCGCATCTGTACCCCATCTGTACGAACCGGTATTGACAATGGTAGAAATATAGGCGAAACGTCTGTTACCACCAATGTTACTGTTACCGGCCTTACCCCAAGTAGCTCTCAGCTTCAAGTTGGAGATGACATCGGAAACCGGCTCCATGAATTTCTCGGAAGATACAATCCATCCCAACGCCACGGCGGGGAAGAAGCCGAAGCGCTTGCCTTTGGCAAAGTTCTCGGAGCCGTTGTAACCGAAGTTCAGCTCGGCAACATAGCGGCTGTCGTAAGTATAAGAGAATCTTCCGGCTATGCCTTGGGTACGATAGGGAAGCGCATCACCATTGTCATACTCCTTCTGGTTGTAGAGGAACATGGCGTTCACATCGTGCACTTTGCCGAAAATGCGGTTGTACGAGAACATTCCTTCCAGATAGATGGACTGGTCGCCCCATTCAGCTCCTTTTGCATAGCCCAGGAACTCTTGTCCGGTGGTCTGCACATCAGTGATGATGTTGCCCTCTGCATCGCGTGCGGTGGCGGGATTGTAGTAATAGGGGTTCTTGGAACGTGTTACGGAAGTTGCCGAGAACTTGTCGAAAGAGAAGGTTCCTTTGAACTTCAATCCCGGTGTAACGAACTTCAAATCTTGTTCCAACGATACTAAGGATTCAATCTTATTATGATTTAGTTTTTCGTATCCACGCTGCGTGGCCCACGCCCAAGGGTTCTCCTTGTACATCACACGTGGAATGCGCCCATCGGCATAGATAGCCGGATGCACGTAGGGAGGTACACGCATGGCTTGATAGAAAATGCCCTGGTTGGTTTCCGTGTCTCCCGGAGGAGCGTTACGAGTTTGCAGGAATACGCCCACATTGGCGCGGAACAAGGTAGTGGGAGTCACATTCACATCTACATTGGAACGTACCGTATATCGGCTCACCTTCAGGGAAGAGTCCCACTCCTGGTTTTTGTCGCGTTCAATGATACCGTTCTCATTGTAATATCCTGCCACCAACGCATAACGAAGAATGTCCGTACCACCGTTGACACTAACGTTCGCCTTTGTGTTGTCTGCATGGTCTTTGGAGATAACATCCCACCAATTCACATCGGGATAGAGTTCCGGGTCGGTCTGGTTCTTGTAGTTCAGCAGGGTGGCTTCGCTTACAAACGGGTTTCTACCCTGCTCGGCATACATTTCGTTAATCAGTTCCAGATACTTCACACTGCCGATGTAGTCGGGTATCTTGATGGGTTGCGTAAAGGAGTGTTCGAAGCGGACGTTCACCTGCGGCTTTCCAATCTTGCCACGCTTGGTCTCAATCATCACTACACCATTGGCACCGCGCACACCGTAGACGGCACTGGCGGCAGCATCCTTCAACACGGAAAAGGAGGCGATTTCTTCAGGGTCGATGTCGTGGAGCGAACGCTCGACGCCGTCCACCAATACCAGCGGATTGGTATTGCCAGTAAAGCTACTGATACCACGAATCCAGAAGTCGGAGTTATTGAACCAAGGGTCACCGCTACGCTGAACCGCAATCACACCGGGAACCATACCCGCCAAGTTGTTACTAAGCGAACGGCTGGGAGCCGCGGCAAGTTTGGCCGGCTCTATATTGGTAATGGAGCCGACCACAGAAGCTTTCTTCTGCGTTCCGAAGCCCACTACCACCACTTCGTCAAGGGCTGCCACATCTTCTTCCAAAGCTACATCAAGCACTCCTTTGGAGCCTACCGCTACCACTTTATCCTTAAAGCCAATATAAGAGAATTTTAATGACGGCTTATTACCTTTCAACGTAATCGTATACGTACCGTTGATGTCCGTCACCACACCATTAGAAGGATCTGCCGCCTCCGTCACATTCACACCGATGAGTAACTCACCTTGTGCATCCATCACACGTCCGGTCACCTTCTTAGGCGACTGGGCAAATGCCGAGATACTGATGCACAACAGTAGCATCAGCATCCAGCCCGCAAATTGCTTTTTGGGAATATTCTTCATTTCGTACCTTTATTAATGATTTATTGAATTTGCTGCTCCGTAGAACTATTTTTCCATAGTCGTGCCAATATAGTGGCACAGTTTTGCCAATATAGAGACACAGTTTTGCCAATATAATGGCAAAACCCCGGATATAAATATCAGCCTATGAACGTATAAAAAAAGAGCGTTACAAAAGTTTACTCGTTGCCCCACAGAGTGGCTTTGTTACCCTTGGACTTACGCCAGGCATCCCGCCAACGATGTATATCAACATGGTTGATGAAAGGTTTCGGAGCACGCTGTGCCTTTGTAGGAGCTTCGGGAAGAGCCACAGCCGAATCTTGGTACCAATAAGCCACGGTAGACAAATCCAACGTCAAGTTGTTGTTGGAGCCATGTTCGATGGTTCCCTTCAGGCTCTTTTCAAAGAAAATGGGATCTTCAATGAAGAATCGGTAAACGTGGGTACGACCCAGCCAGCCTATATCATTGTTCACACGGGGATAACCGAAGTAAGGATGCGAGAAGGCTTCTTTAGGACACCAGGCCGTATTGAAGAAGTCTTCCGTACCTGTACCTATCAGCGAGGGAACCTTTTCTCCATCAATGAACCACATGTCGTCACCTTCGCCATACCACATGGGAGTGGGACAATGCACATAGTAATTGATACCTACAAAGTGTCCCTTGCCTTGGGTTTCCATGAACACATAGTTGCGTTCGCCGGTGGTGTTCGGCTTCTGGGCACCGGTAACTCCCCACTCCGTCTCGCCTTCGGGAAGTGCTTCAGTCAGGTTGTGGTTATACCAGGCATGAAAGCGGCCCATGTCCTTGGGAAGCTTCGCCATCTCCAGATAATCCACGTAGAAGTAGAAAGCATCTATGTTGCGGTCGCTCTGGTTCTCAATTTCAATGCGTGCGCCCTTCTCGAAAGGCATAGCGAAATAGCACGACAGACCGGTACCGTTTTCAGGACCGGCCGAAAGAGGCAAGGATGCGTAGTTGTATCTCTCATCCCAGCCTTGTCCGAAGAAAGGGCCGATGGGAGACTCTACCGAAGGATAATCGTTGCCGTCCCAATACATGCGAATGATAATGTCGTTTCTGCTCAAAGTGGGAGGTGGAGGCGCAATCGTCACCCAAATGTGGTTGATGACTCCCGTTCCCTTGATGTCTGCAATGATGCGTTTCTCACCTGGTTTGAAGGGCTCCAAGTGATCTCTGTTACCTCCGGTAGGATCTGTACTGGAGATTCTTTTGTTTTTTACACCCGACTTCAACTTTGCCAAGTCAAACATTTCGTTCGTCATGTTCGACTGTGCAAAAACAGTAGGAAAGTACAATCCCAGAACAAGGGAGAGTAACAAACTGAATTTTGTAATTCTTCTCATAAATTTTTGTTTACATTGATTAATTAGATGATTAATATTCCAATAAATATGGTTTCTCATTGAATGTTTTCCACAGCAATTCTCCAAACAATGTATTGGCCCATGCAAACCAGCTCCTTGTGAATTTCTTGGGGTCATCCTTGTGGAATGACTCGTGCATGAACCCGGTACCGGCATGCGTTTTCTGGAGCATCTGGATACATTGCTGTAACTCTTTATCGTCTTGAGCAGTCAGGGCTTTCATTATCAGGCTCATCGGCCATATCATGTCCGTACCAATATGATGTCCTCCTATCCCTTCAAAATAAGAACCTTTAAAGAAATAAGGATTGTATTCCGACCACACGAATCTTCTGGTATTGGCATAAATTGCATCATCACTATCAACACCACCCAGATAGGGTAACGCCAGCAGATTAGGGACGTTGGCATCATCACTAAGATAAGCCGATCCAAAGCCATCTATTTCAAAAGCATAGATTTTACCGAACTTCGGATGATTCACCACGGCATAAGTCTGCAAAGCATTATAAACTTCTTTACTCAACGCCAACAGTTCATCAGCCAGTACATTGTCTTTGGTTATCTTTTGAACCATTTCGGAAGCCTGCCTCAAACTGGCCACCGCAAAGAAATTGGACGGGACGAGAAAAGGAAAGATAGTGGCATCATCACTAGGCCTGAAAGTAGAGCAAATCAATCCGACCGGATTTACTTTATAGCCCACTCCACCCATAGGAACAGCATCTATAGCCCATTCCGAAGTTCTGCGAAAGCTATAAGGCCCGTTACCATCTTTTCTCTGCTGTTCCTTGCAGACCCTTAAAACGGTTTCTATCGCCTTCTTCCATTGCGCATCGAAAGGAGAAGCATCATTTGTCTTTTTCCAGTATCCATATGCCAGGCGAATGGGATAGCAAAGCGAATCCAACTCGTATTTACGCTCATGAATACCCGGTTTCATCTCCGTATGGTCGCTGTTCCATCTTGTATACTTCGTATCATCATCATAAAAGGCATTGGCATACGGATCCTTCAATATAAAGGAGGTCTGCTTATTGATAACGCCAATTATCAGTCTTTGCAGGTTCTTATCTTCAGACATGAAATCCAAATACGGATATACTTGGGCAGAACTATCCCTTAACCACATGGCATCAATATCACCGGTAATCACATATGTATCCGGTCGGCCATCCTTTTCTGAATAAAAAACGGTTGTGTCCAACGTATTCGGAAAACAATTCCCAAACAGCCAGCCCAGTTCTTCATTCTTGACCTTCTGTTTAAAAGTAGTAATGGCCTTTTCAATGGCAGGACTTTTGAAGTTCCTTTCCGATATAGGCTTCCTTACTGTTGGAAACGACGAAAAAGAGGCAGCTGTCGAAGCTACGCCTGAATTCGCAAACATCAAGTTTTTATTCAGCGCATATCCTGCCCCCAAAAGGCCCACTCTCTTTATAAAATTTCTTCTGTTCATGTTATAAATCCATTGACTAAAAATATTATCCTGGAACAATCTTCTTATCCTAACAAACTAACAACTGATTGAAATACAATTTCAACTGATAAACATCACCCTTATAACCTTCTGATATGTAATAGCGCTCCTCCATCCTTTGCCAGATTCAGTTCAATGATATCCTTCCTTGTAACTTTCCGTACCTGTCTGTCCAGATGGTTTGGATTCCGGTCCACATCCTCTGCATCGGTATAGATCGTTGCTTGGTAGTCTCCCTCACTAAGGAAGTCCAATTCCAATTTCAGATTCCTTTCCGCACCGTTGTTTAGCGAGCCTACCCACCAGTCCGAACCGCTCCTGCGGGCCACCGTGACATGCTCATTCATCCTTGCCAGCGGAACTCTTATCTCATCCCACGTTCCCGGCACGGTACGGAGCACCTCGAACCCCGGTTGACCTTCATAAGCCTTTGGCGTATCGCACAACGAGGTGAGATGGTTTTCCAAAACCACATACATGGCCAACATATGGCAGCGTGTGCTCATTACATGAGGATTTACATACTGTATCTTGAACTCCGAGCGTGGCAGTGCCCTGAACCCTCCCAGGTGATAGTCCGTCGCTCCCGCCAGCATCCTGGTGAAGGGTATCGCAATGTCATGGTCCGCATTCACCAGCGTGTCCCACTTGCATACCTCGTAGTTGAGCGTCCCCTCCCTCGTGAACTCATTCGGATAGGTCCTCACCAGCCCTGAGGGCTTGCTCGATCCGTGGAACTGTATGAAGAGCCTGTGCCTTGCCGCACATTCCAGTATCTCCTCCTGGATACGGATCATTTCCTGGTCATTGCGGTCCATGAAGTCCACCATGAGTCCCCTGACCCCCCATTTCTCATACAGCGTGAATGCCTCCTCCAGCTTGTCATAGAGCGGTCTCCAGTGTACCCACAGATGTATGCCCACCCCCTTGCTCCTTGCATATTCCACAATTCTTGGCATGTTCAGGCATGGTATCGGTTTTGTGATGTCCGCATTGGGTCCCGCCCATCCGAAATTGAAGTTGTCATCATAGTACCAAGGAGTTTCCGCATATCCGTAGATTCCATGTACATCCAAGCCATTGCGCGCAGCAAAATCAATGTAGTACTTGTTCGTGTCGAAATTGTTCCCTGGAGAGAACGTGCTGTCCGGCACGACATTCCCGTTCCACCATGTGAACGTGGTCCGGCAAGGCTTAATCCATGAAGTGTCTTCAATCCTGCATGGTTCGTTCAGACTTGTTAGTATGTTCGTCTCCAGTAATCCTCCTACCCGGTCTGCAACGGATATCACGCGCCACGGGGTACGGTGTGGGAAACTGTCTATTTCAACCTTTATTTTTTCCTGCCCGAGTTTTGGCGAGAGCTTTCCCACCAGTCCACTCTTCTCCTTCACCAGGTACATTCCCGCGTAGTCCCTTATTGCCGCCTCTGTTATTGCCAGGGCCACCCCATTGTCGAATTCGAATGTGGCGGGCATCTCTATCAGCCTCTTCCTTGCGACCTTGTCATATCTTACATGACTGTATACCCCTTCGTGTGTATTTACATACCCGGGCAGGTACATGAGCAACGCCATCGGGTTTCCTTGTAAGTTGAACTGTGTCCTTTCATCGTACATCACGTATGAATTCCATGCTTTCTGCTTGGGAAATTCGTATCTGAATGCTATCCCATCATTGAATGCCCTTACAGCCAGGTTCACCGTTCTCTCCTTCCCGTTCTTCTCCACCAGGGGGACTATCATCTCATTGCAGTGGTTTCTTGCCTTACTGACCTTTCCTACTACCAGCTCGTATGTCTCGTCTATCTTCCTCCTTTGTACCTTTCCCGCCTTGAGTCCTGCCCCGAACTCCCCGCTGTCGAACTCGAATCCCAGCCTTGAGTCCTCCAGCAACTGCTGTTTCCCGTATTTCACGCTGTAAGCCACTTTCTCAGGTGCTATGTCCAGCACAAGCTTCAGCTTCCCGTCGGGAGATGCCACAGAGAACTTCTGCTGGGCTGAAGCGGTACCAAGGCAGAATAGGAGGGCACATATAATAAAAAGTTTTCTCATTTTTATAATAATATATTTAGTTAGAAAATACAAGCGGAATTTACATTTTTCAAATTCCGCTTGAAATATGATAGTATTATTTAGGGTTTTGTACTAAATTAGAATTACGTTGTAGCTGATCAAATGGTATTAGCATGAGATTACGTTTTGTATCATTAGTAGGCTGGTGTTCCCACCAAGTACCTTTTGTGAAATTATTATCAAAACGAATAAGTTGACTTCGACGTAAGCCTTCTAATGCAAATTCTACACCAAGTTCTTGAAGAAAACGACCATATTTTACTGGAACTCCATTATAAATTGTGGTAGCTTCTAATTCTGAACCGGTTAATTCATTGGTTGTATCGAAGTTTCTTCTACGTACTTCATTTACTAATTCGGCAGCTTCTTGTGAGCTACCTCCTGTACGGAGTATACATTCAGCTTTCATCATTAATACTTCGGCATATCTCATAATGACATAATCATTATCAGGAGTACCTGTTGCACCTATTTTGATTTCATATTTGCCAAAACGATACCCTTGATACATGGTAGCATCTCCACTAATATTAGTAACATCTTTGGTATAACTGAGCAGCATTTGTGGGTCTCCGCACCAACCATTTGTCCATAATGGAGTACCATCAAGTGCATATTGTTGTCCCATGCGCCATGTTTTTTCTAAACGCTTATCACCTTCTATATAGTTATCAAAGAAAGTAGGAACTCCGACGCACCCACCATCAAGCCAAGTGGCTTGGAGGTTGAAAGTTTGCATTTGAGAATAGTGTAAAGTTTTGCGTGCCCACATATAAATTTGACCACCTGATTTGGCTTCATCGAATGGAATTACAAACATTGTTTCATTACTCAATTCGTTATTTGTAGAAAATGGGAGTGAATAATCTCCGTCTAGTCTATATTTATTAGTAGCAATAATTTCATTGCATAAATTTTCACATTCATTATACATGGGAGTTCCTATCCATGCTTCAGCATTCAAATATAGACGTGCCAAAAGCATTTTTGCGTTCCATTTATTAAAACGTCCATAGGTGTTTAAGACATCTTCACTTAAGTTATTGATATTATTTTTTAATTCCGACTCAACGAATTCAAAAACTTTAGACCGTGGCTCTGTTGCTGGTAAATAACCATCAGGAACATCAAATCGATCAATAATGGGAACATTACCAAAAGCTTCTAGTAGTAAGTAATAATAAAATGCGCGAGCTACTTTTAATTCTGCAATATAATTTTCTTTACCATTCATTTCTATTGTTGAATTTTCAAATTGGTAAAGAACTCTATTAGCACTTGAGACACCTGAATATAATGCATTCCATACTCTGTATTTAGAGCCTTATAACTAACCATAACTTACTATGACTAACTAACCATAAAGTCTTGACTTTCAATACTCTTTGATTTTTAACACTTTCTGAGTGCTTTTTGGCAGTTCCCGATTTTCCACATATTTTTGCAACGTATTTCTACCGTGGAGAATTTGCGGAGCTTTTATTTTGTCATATCGTGAACGTAGTTGACAAGGGTTTACGAGTTGTTACAATGGAGGACAGATTTGAAGCTGATAGGCAAAAAGCGTTATATCGTGGACTGGGTTGACAAAGGTTGGCAATGGTTCACTTCCGTTTACTCCATAGGTGGAATACTCAAAGTATGTAGAACATAGCAATATCAAAGAGTATGAGACCGACAAGAAAATGTGAATTTTGTGGCAAGACATTCGTGCCAAGAAGCGGTATGCAGAAATACTGTTCCGAGGAATGCCAGGCAGAGGCAAAACGTCTTAGGAAGAAAAGGCAGCAGGACTTGATTAACGGTATTGAGCCAATCATGGATCTGCAACATCAGGAGTATCTTACCTTCTCCAAAGCTGCCATTCTGATGGGATGCACCCGACAGTATATCTACAAACTTGTGGCTAACGGCAAGTTGAAGGCTTCACGGTTGAGCAACCGAATGGCATTCGTAAGAAAGGCTGATATAGAGAAGATGTTTGAGGGTAATCCCTACAAGCGTGTGGTTCCTGCCAGCAAGAGCAAGCTCAGTAAAAAGGCAAAAACAGAAAAGCCTACACAAAACCAGGAACCAACAAAAGGGAAAGAGGAGAATGAAGTGCTTGACTATTATTCGGGTGAGGAAGTAATGTCCATTTATAAGGTCAAGAAGTCTTGGCTCTATACATCCGCCAAGCGCAACCAGATACCGATGTGCCGTATCGCTGGCAAGAACTATTACAGCAAACGGCATATTGATGAGTTCTTCGGAACTGCCTTTGACCTCAACAGCATCACGGTATGGGTGACTGCTGATGATGTAGAGGAAGCTTTCAGCATGAGCAAGTCGGCACTCAGGGCATACGCCTACCGCCATAAGATACCGACCAAACGGGAGTATGGTCGTACCTATTATTCCAAGGAACATCTTGAAGAACTGCGCAGGACTGACCTCATGAGCGATGTCAACTATTATACAACCGAACAGGTGCAACAGTTGTATGGTCTGACAAGTGCCAACATCTGCCATATCGTGAGAGTTCACCATATCAGTAAGGTAAAAGTGGGTGTAAAGAATCTGCTTTTGAAGGTGGATGTGGAGCGAGCAATGGCAGAAAGAGCAGCAAAAGGACTGTGATTTCAAATGATTTCATCATTATCCATCAATGACTGCAAATAATTGGAGTCACGGAGATTTCATTCCGTTATTTTGCAGCTGTGAAGAGACACTTCACCACGAATAATCATCAATAATACATATCAGTTATGAGCAACATCTGCAAGACCGTATCATTGCGTACACGCAAAATCAAGGACGGACACATGCTGTCCTATTATCTTGACTATTATCCAGGCTATCGTGACGAGAGCACGATGAAAGTCATCCGCCATGAGTCGCTTGGCATCTACATCTATGCCAAGCCAAAGAACCAGATGGAACAGAAGTATAACCTCAACCTTACGGCAAGAGCCGAGGCGATACGCTGCCGTCGTTTTGAGTCTATCGTCAACGAGCGTTATGATTTCTTCGACAAGGAGAAGATGAAAGGAGATTTCCTCGCCTATTTCAAGAAACTGGCGGACAAGAAGAACTCCAAGTGGCAGCACGTCTATATGCACTTTCGTACCTTCACGCAAGACAAGTGTACCTTCGGGGAGATAAACGTGGACTTGTGCAACAGGTTTCGGGAGTATCTGCTGACAGCACCACAGGGACTGCATAAGAACAGAAAGCTGCATATCAACTCAGCAGCCAACTACTGGTCAACTTTCCGTGCTTCAATCCACACTGCCTATCGTGACCGCAAGATAAAGGAGAACCCGAACGGTTTCTTGGAGCGTATCGAGACAATCCCGACTGACAAGGAGCATCTTTCACAGGACGAGGTTATCCGCTTGGCATCCACTCCATGCTCCGCCCCAGCCTTGAAGCGAGCCTTCCTGTTCTCTTGCCTAACGGCTTTGAGAAAGAGCGACATCAAGAAGCTCACTTGGGAGGAAATACAGCCATACGGCAGCGATGGTGTGATGTATGTCACTACACGAATGCAGAAGACAAAGGACATCGTGCATAACCCAATCAGTGAGGAAGCCTTGGAACTGATAGGCTATTCACCAGATAAACGAGGTAAGGTGTTCCCCGATTTCAAAGACTCCATGACACAGGCACCGCTGAAAAATTGGCTGAAAGATGCAGGGATCACCAAGCATATCTCCTATCATTGCTCACGCCACAGTTTTGCCTGTCTCCAGCTGGACGCAGGAACAAGTATTGCGGTTGTGCAGCGTTATCTCGGTCACAAGAATGTGGCAACGACAGAGGTGTACGCAAAGATTTCTGATGCACAGAAGCGTGCTTCGGTTGGCTGTATCACCTTGAAGAAGTAACCATTTGACAATAACACGCAGAAAAGGACTGTTGGAATGATAGTGTTCCAATAGTCCTTTTCTCATTTTGTTGGTTCTATTTGCTGTCGTGGATAGAACCAATTCGACAAATACATTCCAATTTCTGTTGATATTAAAGAGAAACTGCAAATATCCCTTTTCTTCATCCTTACCTTTGTAGTCAGCAATTAGCGGCAACTGGCACTAACGAGCTGTTTCAAGTATGATTCAGAGTATGAAATCATATTAGAACGCTAATAAAGCGTAAAAGAAAGAGTGCCAGAGAACGTAAATGCTGTTTTTACATGCTTCTGCATCTAACTTTGTGGAAGTTTTTGAACGAATAACAATAAAACGAATACAATAATGATAGAAACCAAGACAACTTCAGATTGTACCATCTACGCTTTTGTTGGTACTGCAATTCTCGCCATCTCTCTTGTCGTGGCGATGTATGTAGGCAATGACTTTCACCAAAGTCTGTTTGTCGAGTCAATCATCTTTGTAGGGAGCAACATCCTGCTTTGGGCGATATTCATTTCTATGGTGAATTATCCCTATGAACTGATGACCATTGGTAGCAACAGCAAGACAAAGAAAAACGTTGTAGAAGCAGAGGCAGCAACAGAACAAGAACAGCCAAAGCAAATTTCACCACAAACAGAGCCAGTAAAATACAGTCATGAAGACTATGCCAAGTGTGTAGAGGCACAAGAAAAAGAAGCGCAGGAGGAAAAGGAAAAACGAACGAGAGCTGTACTTGACTATGTGCATCGTACCATGTCAAGGTTTCTGTATGAGGAAGATTTGTACAATGTAATTGAAGCTGTCAAAGAATGGAGCAATGACACCAACTATACCCCGACAGCAATAAACCGTTTCAAGGAGACGGTTGAGAATATTCCTTTAAGGCACTTCGTGTGGAATATCGCAGAACGTTTGGGTAAGCGTGATTACACAATGGCAATGCGAATAGCCTTTGTCAAGGCTTTATTTCCAAAGCCGTTTGAAGGCTTGGACTACAGCACATTGAAGAACCTGAAAGCACCATGCTCCAATGATATAATCCCTATTGACGAGCCTGCCAATGGTGGATATGATTTCCATGATGTGACGGAGGAAAAACCTGAATAATCCCCATTGTTAGAGTTATTCCTTCGTGAATGACAAATGACTGTCACGAACCTCAGTAACGGAAGCATCATTCTGTTCCTTTGCACCAGTTATTAACAAAGTATCAGAATGAATAAGGAATTAACTTTCAACGACCTTCCAATGGTCGTTGCCCAGCTTCGGGACGAAGTGGTGGGCATGAAGCAGATGATCATCAGTCTGCAATCACAGAACAAGCCACACAAGGCTAATACGCACATACCTATGAGTGTGGAGGAAGCATCGGCATACCTGAAAATGCCGATGGCTACCCTCTACATGAAACTTGGAAACGGCAGCATTCCAGCCACCAAGCCGGGCAAGCGTTACTGCCTTTATCAAGATGAACTTGACAAGTGGCTGGAGACTAACCGCAAGAATCCTGTACCTCTTACAGCTGAGGAGGAGAATGCAGCCATTCTTGCAGGAAACAAGCGCAAGCCGAAACCCTTAAACTGGTAATCGTATGGATGCGCTTGAACTCTGCAACAAAATCAACATGGAAGCCGAGTCTTTAGCGGACTCAGGCTTCCCTCTTGAGGTGTTTCCACAAAAAATGCAGTCCATCATCATAGACATGGTGGTGCACGGCAATTTCAAGGTGGATTATGTCGCCATGTCCATGCTGTCGGCAGCATCAGCGGCTCTTGGCAATACCTATCGTATTCACGTTAAGCAGGATTGGGACACGAATGCCGCCCTTTATATCATATTGGTTGGCAGACCTGGCATGGGCAAAACTCCACCATTACAGCTTGCATACAAGCCAATTCGGGAGTATGAACGAAAGCTGTTTGACAAGTTTTGCTATGAACTTGACCTATATGAGGCAGCATGTGCAACAAAGGAAAGCGGAAGCAAGGAAATGAAGAAGCCTATTCTGAAAAGGGTCACATTGGATGACTTTACATTGGAGGCTCTGGTATTGGAGCATTACAACAACTTGCGTGGCATAGCCATCAACTATGATGAAATTCTCGGACTGCTTGCCAATACAGACAGGTATGGGAAAAATCCCATGCTTGAACGCCTACTTTCCATCTGGAGCGGATGCCACTTGGAGAACACACGTGTCAAGAATGACCGCCCACAACGTGTAGAAGAGCCATGTGTCAACATCATCGGTACAACACAGACCAAACGAATGAAGGAACTGATGGCTTCCAAATTCATGGATACTGGTTTTCTTGACCGTATTCTGGTTGTATATCCCAAATCCAAGAAAGTTCCACACTGGCTGGATGAGGAAGACGGCCATGTGCGCCAGAGCGAGGCTTCAAGAAAATGGGCTGACATCATCGGGAAAATCTTTGGACTTGACTATGCAAGGTGTAATGACACAAATGAATGTTGTCCAAATATCCTTTATATGGACAAGGACGCACATTCCCTTTTCTTTGGTTGGTGGAACAGAAATGTGGATTCCATCAATGCCATAGAGGACGATGAGGATGTTGAAACGAGGGTGATGAAACACAATACCCACGTCGCACGCATTGCCTTATTGCTCCAAGCTCTAAGATACGCCTGTGGCGAGAGCCATCTGCAAAGTATTGATGTGGATTCCATAGAAGGAGCATTACGACTCAATGAATACTGTGAGAATTGTTATCAACGCTGCCGAGCCTTTGTTGCTGAAGACACCTGTGATTCTATGTCCAAGGAGTTGCTGTATCTGTTGGAAGACTGTTTTGACACAAAAACAGCCATAAAAACAGGAATGGAGAATCTGCATGTTACAGACCGTACTGTGATGAACTATATAAAGGAGCTTATGAAGTCTGGACTAATCACAAAGGCAAAGAAAGGATTTTACGAAAAAGTAAAGTTCGAAACAGGACAGGCAACTGAAACATAAACCAACCTGTTTTCAGTATTCATTTGTTTCAGTTTTTCAGTTGACAAGTGCGTAACTGAAAACATGAAAGAACTGAAAGCTGAAATTCACCAATAATTCATTTCAGTTACGATGATGAACGAGTATAGATTTCACTTGGAGAAATACAGATTGGGCAATCGTTACACATGCCCGAATTGTGAGCGCAAGCGTTGTTTCACAAGATACATAGATGATGAGGGGGAAGTATCCTTCCCTGACAATGTAGGCAAATGCGACCATGAGCATAGTTGTGGGTATCACTATACTCCTAAAGACTATTTCCGTGAGCATCCAGACTTTCTGTCTAAGGACAAATTGCCATATCCGACAAGAAGGAATACCCAACCGAAAGTCGTAGAAAAGCCTATTTCCTATATCGCCAACGCTATTATGGAGCGTTCCTTGTCTCATTACGGAATCAATCCGTTATACCGGTACCTTTCCAAGGTCTTTGGTGAACAAGAGACAGAAAGGCTGATGAAGATGTATCATGTCGGAACATCCTATAAGTGGGGAGGCTCAACCATTTATTGGCAAGTTGACAAGGATGATAAGGTGAGGACTGGCAAGGTCATGCTATATAATCCCAAAGACGGACATCGTGTGAAAGAGCCACGTTCTTATGTTGGATGGGCGCATGCTTTTCTTCATCTTCCAGATTTCAACTTGTGCCAATGTTTCTTTGGTGAGCATTTGCTGGCACAGCATCCCACAATGTCGGTCGCTATTGTCGAGAGTGAAAAAACTGCCATAATCGCATCCCATTTCATCTCCAATTTCATCTGGCTGGCAACTGGAGGTATGCATGGCTGTCTCAACCAAATCGCTGTCAAGGTATTGGGAGGTCGGGACATCATTTTGTTCCCTGACCTTGGAGCAACGGACAAATGGAAATCAAAAATTCCATTGCTGCAATCTGTTTGCAAAAGGGTTGTCATAAGCAACATCTTGGAAGACAATGCCACCGATGAACAAAAGACCAAAGGTCTTGACATTGCCGACTTCCTGCTGATGACAGAAACACCGCAGATGGTGCTACAAAGGCTGATAAAGCAACATCCGCCACTCCAACATCTGATAGACAGTCTTGGGTTGGTTTTGGTGGAAGAGTCATAGCAGAGTGAGTAAGGATCTGCGAGCACGCTTGCGTGACAGACTTTCAAAAAAGTCCTAAACATAATAGGGACTTTTAGATTCACTTGCTGACGCTGTTCACTTAAAAAGTCCTTCTATTATGCTCAGGCTCCGCCCGAGACCTGTCACCAGTCATACTATAACAATGTTACAAACTCAAACAAGATTCTTATGGAAAGAAACATACCACGTGCCGCCATTCATGTAGGCACAGACAAGAAATCGTTCTCGTCCCAAGTGGGCAACGAGGCGGAGCGCAGAGGTTGGGACGAGAAGCGTTACCAACTCAAAAACGCGGACATAGACAAGAACAACCATTATAACTATTCACGCAAGAGACTCAACTTTGAGATAGTCAAGGGTGGAAAGATAGTGCCTCTTGGTTCCCAGTCTGTGCCGTTACATGAACGCTTGCAGCACAGACTTGATGAACTTGGCTTCAAGCCGTATATGAATGCCAAGCGTCCCGACCAAGTTTCAAGGAACAGTCCGAACTGCACTGTCGGCATCATCTTCAGTGGTGACCATGATGTGCTTAACAGGCTTGCCTTTGGTGAACAGAAACTCAACACATCAGATCCAAATGCTGACCACAGCAAGGTTGTATTGCAAAAAGGCATCTATGACTGGGCATTGGACACCTACCGCTTTGCATGTGGGAAATGGGGAGAAGAGAATGTCATCGGCTTTGATGTGCATTGTGACGAGACAAGCATCCATGCCCATGTGCAGACCGTGCCTGTTGAACAAGTAAAGAAACGAGGGCGCATCGGAAGCAAGTACATTCACAAGGATAATTCAGAAAATGTTCTTACAACCAAAGAATGGAGAGCTCTTCCAAAAGAAGAACGTGACAACTACACAAAATCGGAAGCGGCAAAGGGTGTTGTTGAAAGGGTCTCTTATGCCAAAGTGTGGGGAGAGCGAGCAAAGGACAAATCACAATACCTTTCCCAACTGCATACTGACTATTACAACAAGGTAGGGCATAAGTATGGTTTGGCAAGAGGTTTCTCCTATGATGAACTTTCAGAGGAAGAGAAGCGAGGACGCAAGCATAAGAACAAGGTGGTGCTTGAAGCTGAACGTCAGGCGAAAGTCGCTCTTGACAAAGTGGAGAAATATGCAGTGCTTGCCACAATCGACAAGAAGGAGCTGACCATTCCTTTACTCAACATCAAGGCTCCAGTTCAAGAAGCAATGAATGCCGTAAAGAAAGAACTTGCCATCCCGATTCCTACTATTATCGGACAAAAGGCGTGGCGTGAGGAGCGTGTGGCTAATATCTACGCTGCAATCAAGGCTTTTGTAGCAGCCATTAATGCAGAACGTGATAAGCAGAATGAAGATGTACGCAAGTCTGTCAACAAGACATACACTTACTATATGCAGAATCTCAATAAGCAGATAGAGGAGAACAAGTCGCTTCGTGCCGAGAATGATGCGCTAAAGACAAAAAACAACAAAGTCAAACAACGCATCTCTCAACTTGACGAGAAGGCTGTGGAGCGAGTGACTACTCAACTTGTCTGTGCGAAGGAAGAACTCGCCAGTGCCAAAAGTTATAATACTACACTTTTGGAAATGTACAATGATTTGAAGGCTCGTTGGAATGCCATTTGGCAAGAGCCTGAAATGACAGACGCATGGAGACGAGTGGAAGCACGTAAGGAGAAAGAAACAAAAGAAAAGGCTCGGCAAGAAGCCGAAGCCAAACGTGAAAGCATGGCTCGGCAAAATAGATACATAGGAGTGCTTGACAAGTTCATCCATGAGGGGCATGAAGCTTTATCATCCTTTGCAAAAACAGACAGAGTCAACTTCAACGAGAAAGAATCGGCTTCCATATACTACGGCATCATGGCGTTTGCTGCAAAACATGACATAGGATTGGACTCGCAAGGCGGCATTGAATCGGCAGCAAGGAGTTTTTTATCTGGTATGTCGTGGAAAGGTTTTACAGACTTCAAGCAAGAATGTGTCACTAATTGGACAAAACTCTTCGCCACGAATGAAGTTCAATTCACAGACAACGCCATTGACAACTTTCTCGCTTTTGTTGACCATATGTCATGTAGTGCAGACACATACGTTTCGCTTGGTGGCTCAAATGGTTGTGCTGACCAACTTACAAATTGGGACGGAACACAGAAAGTTGGATTGGGTGCGGTTCTAATAAAAAAGCCAAGAGGCTTCTCACTATAAGTTAAAATAATGAGTATAAGAACTTGCGTAACTTATAACAATCAATAGGACGTTTTCGTAAAATGACTTTTTCAAGTGGGCTCATGCATGGATTTTGTTTTCACATACACAAAAGTGTAATTTTTTAGACACCCATCTCAGAAATACACTTTTGTGTCAAAGGCTTTTTTCATTCAAATTATACTTTTGCAGCAGAAAAATAAATGAAGCAACCAAAAAGTAGCAATATGAAGGAAAAAGTAATTTTTACCACAGCGTTGTGCCTCTCGGCTATGACGCAGATGATGGCACAGAATATCACCGGTAAGGTGATGAATACCAAAGGAGAACCTTTGGCGTTTGCCAATGTAGTAATATTGAATAGAACAGACTCGGCTTTCGTCAAGGGCGCAGTGAGTGGAGAGGATGGCAGCTTTGCCATCGACTCTTCCTGCAATGGTGGAATCATCAAGGTGACATCCGTAGGCTATAAGACAATCTGCAAGGATTGCACTGGCGAGAATGTGGGTATCATCAAGATGGAAGAAGACAGCAAGATGCTCAACGAAGTGGTGGTGAAATCATCACGCCCTGTTACTGCCATCAAAGGCAATGCCTTGGTTACGACTGTAGCCAACTCCCAACTTTCTCATGCTGGCACAGCAAATGATGTGTTGCGCCAAGTGCCAATGGTCACAGGACGAGACGGTAATTTCGAGGTGTTTGGCAAGGGTACGCCACTTATCTATATCAATGGGCGTGTCGTACAAGATAAAAACGAACTTGCACAACTTAACTCACAAGACATCAAGAACGTGGAAGTTATCACCAATCCAGGTGCAAAATATGATGCTTCCGTAAAGTCAGTCATCCGCATTCGCACCAAACCATCACAAGGCGAAGGCTTTGGTGGAACACTTCGTGCCCAAAATGGTTTCCGTCACTATTTTGTGAGCATGGAACAAGCAAACTTGAAATATCGCAAAGGAGGTTTGGAGGTATTCACCAATCTGAATTATTATGGTGGAAAATTCTATAGCTATGAATCCACGAACATGGAGACGCAAGGTTCCACCAATTGGCTTCAAGAAATAGAGAGCTTTAACCACATGAGAAACAACGAGTTCTTCGGTAAGTTTGGACTGTCTTGGATGCTCAACGAACACCATTCCATCGGTGCATACTACATAAATGGAGCTGGTTTACAAAAACCGGCATCCGATTATACTTCCACTTCGTTTGCCAATGGGAATTTGGAAGATGTGGTTTCCTCTGCTGTACGCAAGAGAACACATTCTGTGCCAAAGCACCATGCCAACATCTACTATAACGGAGAAGTTGGCAAACTTGGCATTGACTTCAACATGGACTATATGTGGAGAAAGAAACGTGAAACTTCCAATCAGTCGGAAATAAACATAAACCATGAGAAAAACATGGTTGCCTCCACGAGCATCGGACATTCACGTATGTTTGCCGAAAAACTGGTATTGAGTTATCCTCTTTGGAAAGGACAGCTTGAAGTAGGCAACGAATATACCGCCTCTCAGATGTTGAATGATTTCAACATCAATATGGCTACTATCGGAAATAGCAACACCAAAAGCGATGAGAAGAACATGGCAGGATTCGTTACCGTCAGTCAACTATTCGGGAAAATCGCCGTAGAGGCAGGACTTCGTTACGAGCATGTCAATTTCAAATACACGGAAAATGGTCAATTCAAGGAAGATCAAAGCAAAACTTACAACAATGTATTCCCTTCTCTGTCAATTTCCACACAGATTGGAAAGACTCAATTGGCATTGAACTACACCAGCAAGATGCAACGTCCATCGTATGATGACCTTGACGGAACCATCAACTATATCAATCGCCTAACCTTAGGAAGTGGTAATCCTTACCTATCCCCTGTGAAGATTCACACAGTGGAGTTAATGGGCGCATGGAAGCAATTCTTTGTCAAGGTTGCCTACGAGAACAGAAAGAATGCCACTATTGGCACCACTAAACCTTATGGAGAAGATGGAGAGGTGAAGTTGCTCACAATGGAGAATACTCCAAAGATACAACAGTTACAGGCTTTCCTCGGCGCACAATTCCAAATAGGAATTTGGCAGCCAAACATTAACATGGGCATCATCAAACAGTGGTTCTCTGGAGAGTATTTGGGTGAACGCAAATCCTACGGCAACCCTTTAGGAATCGTACAGTTTCAGAATGCTATCCATTTGCCTGGTGACATTTGGATGAACATTGACATGGAGTGGAACAGCCGAGGAAACAAGGACAATATGAAACTTGGTTATTCCTCATGCCTCAATGCCAAACTTTACAAGGCTTTCTGCAAGGAACGTTTCTCCATATCACTCGAAGCTAACGACATCTTCAACAAGAGTAATCGTGACATAACATTCTACAACAAGGATGTTACGCTCTGGCAAAACGGCACAAGCGACAATCGTGCCTTGCTCTTGACATTACAGTATAACTTCAATACATCAAGAGACCGTTATAAGGGCAAGGGTGCAGGCAACGCAGAAATAAACCGTTTCTAATCTTTTTGTAAAATGAATCATAAAGTTAATATTATCATAGCAGGCGCAGACATGGGAGGCTTGATAGCCTCCTGTGCCTTGCACGAAACAGCGATAGTTGAAGTTCCCAGTAACAGCATCGACTTCCATATCTTGCGCCTCGAAAAAGATACGCTGACAAGGGAAGATGTGGAGGAATGCAACTTGTCGGGTATCCAATATGCAGTGAATGCCACCTTGCACGATACAGAAGCATCATTAGCTTTCGATGAGAAATGCAAGGAGGTGGGTATTACGGTGGTTCATGCCGTTAATCTTGGCAAGGCAGCATTCCTTGCCGTCGAAAAGCCCAAGGGGTATCCTTTCTTTGAAATCATGAAGAGGAATATTAATGAGACTTCTGCATTCCGCAGAAACCTTGGCAAATACATCTCGCTATATGGCAAGTTTTGGCAGAAGCCTGTGCCTTGGATAGATGAGGCTGTCCTTTCACAGCAGGGGAATGGCGCATGGATAGCTGCTGGCTATTGCGTAAACATTCTCCAAAACCTTGCGGAAGGCAGAGAAGTGAAATACTTCCCGAAGTTCTATCTATCTCCCTTATTGGAAGAAATATAAAGAGTGGTTTTCCCTTTCTTTTAGCAAAAGGGAAAAGCAACTTAAATCAGCTGATAGTTCGCAGCATGAAACAAGGCTTCGGCGATATTCTTCACGCCCAACTTGGCGAAGAGACTTCGCTTGCAAGCCTTGATGGTATCCACCGACTTGCACATTCTGTCGGCAATGTCATTCATCGTATAGCCTTGGGCAGACAGCCTCAACACTTCTCTCTCGGTCTCGCTCAAGGTTATACCCTCTTTTTTCTCCCACTTGTGTTTCTGTGTGGAATACTCATAATACCTACGCTCTCCATTCTTCTGCATGATGATGTGACCTGGCTCATCAGTTGCGGCCAACGATACGGTGCAGAGAGCAAGCCAAATTCTTCCGTCTTCGGAAAGAAGAATCGGGGTAAGATGATGGTGGATGAGTCGGCTCTGCCTGCCATTGACGAGATGAAAATCATAAGATACAGTATATTCCAGCCTGTCCTTCACTGGCAACTCATTGAAGAGGTCGAATCCTTTCTTGTTCACCTCCAGCAACATCTGCAGGTCGTTCTCTGGCACATGGTCGATATAAATCTGATAACCAGCCTCCATAAGTTGCTCTGGTTGCAAGCCACAGAGATAAGCCAGATTGTCGGAGGCATAGATAAAGTCTTGGTAGAAATAATCGATGATATACACACACTGGTAGGTGCTGCGAGCAAAAGCCTTTGCTGCATTCACCAATAATTCTATCTTGCCATAATCCTCCTTGGCAATGTGGTTCACCTCGTTGGAATGGAGGAAAAAGTCATTCTTGTCGTTGTTCATAACCTGGCTCTATTATTACCCTTTTAAACTGTTTATCTTGGCACAAACACTTTGCACATGGTCAAGCCCATAAAGCATTGAACGTGAATCAATACCCATCCACGAAAATAAAGTCTGAATTTTCTGGTATTCATTGACGATGTAACTTGTGTCTATTTCTGATGCATGAAGCCTGAAACAGATAGGTTCATGGTGTGCAATTCTATTTCTCAAACTGTTCACCTTGTCGAGTTCATTGAATATGTAGGCGTTGTTATATTGAACAGCCGCCGATGAACGCGGCTTATTTGGAAAAGCCCTTAGCAGACATTGTCCTGTCGCACGATATTGTAGTGAGGAAAACATATATTTCCATACACCAAATTCCATTTCTGCAATAAGTTTGGAATGAGAATAGATGCCTTGTCTATTCAAGCGGTTGTATGCCTTTTCTATGATTTTCCTTGTCTCATTCATGCGTCCATTGGAGAATATTCCATTGTCTTGAACAGAATCTTTCAGCCAATTCTCTCCCAAGGTCGGCACCAAAAGGCTATCAATCGCATTGCGCAATGCCACTTCAAAGCAGCTAACTATTGTAAACATCTCCTGCGACAAACGTAAGTTGTGGCGATACAAAGCCATAGCCTTGCGAGTGTCACCATTCGCAGCATCCTTATATCTCTGCATTCGCTTGGCAGACAAGATTCTTTCAAATTCTAAATATTCCATAAAAATTCGTTCATTTACTTGGTTGTAACAAGAAAAAACACTATCTTTGTAGCGTTGATTCCCGGTAGCCTCTGATTCGTCAAGCTATCGGGTCTTGTTTTTATACGATTCTTGCCTACAAAAATACATTTTTTTCTGCGATTACGATTAAACCACATTATATAATTACAGAAAATTAACCGTAAAAAGTTGCTAAAAGTCCTTGCTGTTTCGTATTATTATTGTATTTTTGCAACCCGAAAAGAGTTGTTTGACAGCAAACCTATGAAGATTGCAGAAATTAGAATTGTTGCCAAATCATTACCTCCATTAAGGTAAAAAACTCATAAATAGCTCATCTTAAGTTATTCGACAGATTTTAGCGTAATTTTTATTTAAAGAACGTAAAATCAATAGTATTATTGCGGTGATTGCATTTTTAGTAATCGCTTAACTCTTTGTACGGTACTTACCCCTTTACCACTCAACTTCGCCACATCCCGAATGGAATACCACTTGCGGAGTAAACTTATTACTTCCCTATATTCGGCTTTCATCTGTTCTTCCGTTTTTACAGAGCCTACCTTGCGTCCGAGTTTTCCACCTTTCTCTATATACCGCTTCCGTCCTGACTGCAATCGGAAGGAGATATTATTACGTTCCAATTGCGCACAGGTCGAAAGCATGGTTATCATTATCGGGGCAAAGAGGGACGGATGCCCTTCATCGTCCAATAATATAAGCTGTTCCTTTTGAATGTAGAGGTTAATGCCACAGTCAATGAGTTGCAGACAATGGGCAATGTGAACATGGTTAACCGTAATCTGAAAGCAGACAAGATACGCAAGCGCATATCGCATTACTTTGGCTTGCAACCAATTATCTTAGAATCTTGGATAACGTCTTTGACATAGTTGCGAAATGCCTGTTGCCGCCCAACATCATACACTTTTGGGTAATATCGGTGTGATGGAAAGTTAAATACGTTAAATTTTACCTATTTCGTATCTATATAGAATCTACACAATCACTTTTCTATCGTTTAGAGCGTATTGTATTGATAATCAACTGATAATAGATACATATATTGTTTAGATGTGCATCTTCTTCCATCCAAGAATGTTGGTGTAAGCGAATATAAATACCTCCATCATACCATAAGCCATGATTTTTAACTGGAGTAACACAAACATCGGTAGTTTCTTCTAAATCCCACCAGTTTGAATGTTCTGTTAAGGTACGCATACTGGAATATATGGGAACCATGGCTGCCAAGAATTCAGATTCAGTTTTATAAAAGTCTTTTTCAGGGATGCTACTAAAAATTTCTTCATCCAAATTGGTACAAGAACTGAATAAAGAGATAACAGCTAAAAATGCACCAGTAATATATTGTTTTTTGAACATTGCTGTAATTTTTTAAGGTTAAAATAAAAGATTTAAGCCAACAGTGAACTGACGTGTAGTAGGATATAATTCGCCTGCACCAGATCCTTCAACACCAGGAGCAAGTCCTTTAATACTAACTTCTGGATCTAGTCCTTTATAACCAGTCATTGTGAGTAAATTATTGCCTGCTACATATAGACGAAGACGTTGAATGACTTTTTGTTTTTTAAGATTAAATGTATAGCCAACATTTATATTATCCAATTTTACATAATCACCATCTTCTACATAATAACTTTGCATAGCAGGAGCACCTTTTACATATGAATTACTACCAAATGGTTTTTCCAATACTGAGCGAGGTAGATTGCCTTCTCCAATACGTGAGGTTGTTTCCCAATGCATACGTTGGCGGTTCAAGACTTGAAAATTGAATGCACCGCGGAACATAACAGATACGTCGAAACCTTTATAGCTTAATGCTAAATTTAGACTTCCATAAGTTGTTGGAATACCATTACCAATAACTTTTTTGTCGCCATCATCAGCATCAGTCAATAATTTGGGTTGACCATCAGTACCATATACCATCCATAAACCATCAGATGTAAGACTATGAGTCTGGAAACCATGGAAATTACCAACGGGATCACCTTCTCTTACTATGTGAGTATGGGTTTGAATTGGTGAACCGGTAGCTCCTTCATACCAATAATCTTTTTGATAAAGTCCATTTGATAAAGAAATGATTTTATTTTTGTTATAGGAAAATGTTCCTGTAATGTCAAAACGTAAATAGCGTGTTTTAATAGGAGTACCACTTAATAACAATTCGATGCCTTGATTTCTAATTTTTCCAACATTTGCCATCATACTTGATACAATGTAGGGTGGAGTTGGTACTTCATAGGTAGAAAGTAGATCTGAAGTTTCACGGTGATAAATATCAATAGAACCAGAAAGTCTATTTTTTAGGAATGAAAAATCAAGTCCCAAATTTAACTCACTCTTCGTTTCCCATTTTAAATCGGGATTAGGATTTTGGTATGGACCTGCACCTTGTGTCCATTTTCCATTAATATATGCATATCCACCATAATTTAACAAATACATGGATAGTAAATTAGATGTGACTTCATTACCTGTAACGCCATAACCTATGCGAACTTTTAAGTCATCTAACCATTGGATATCTTGCATAAAATTCTCTTTGCTAATGCGCCATCCTGCTGATATAGCAGGAAACCAACCCCATTTATGGTTATCTCCAAAGCGTGATGAACCTTCACGGCGTAAACTGGCCATAAACATATACTTTTCATTGTAATTATAAGTCAATCGACCAAAAAATGAAATTAGTTTATGAGTATTTCTATAACTGGTCATAGCTGCCTTATTATCCTTCATATCATTCATAGAACCAATATTCCAAGGTCCAAACATATCTGTTGGAAAATCTTTTGCCCATTGATATATACCTTTAGCATCATCATCTTGGTAACTATAACCTATCATGGCACCTAGATTGTGTAAACCTAATGATTTGGTATAATCACCTACCAATTCTAAATTCTTTTGCATTGTATTATCAGCCCAATTCCAAACATTACCATAATCTCCGTTTACCACAGTAGTCATATGTTTAAATGTATTGCTTTTATTCTCCATGCGATCAAAACGTTGCATAGCTCCCATCACACTTAGATTAAGACCTTCAATTGGTGATAAAGTTATTTTCCCGCTCATCATTAATTGATTGTATCCTTCTACATCATATTCTTCATTAATCATGGCAACCGGATTATAAGGTTTAAGATTTACTTTATATTCCGTATAATTTCCATTTTCATCATAGATAGGGCGGGTAGGATTTTCTAATAAAGCATTTAAATAGGCTGCATACCATGCACGTTGTTGGGTGACATAACTATCATTTATATTGAATTGAAAGCGTAATTTATTATTGAACATATTATGATTTAGACCTATTTTAGCTGTAATAGATTCACGATCTGTATGACGAATGACACCTTCACGTTTGCGATAATCTATGGAAGCTACGTAATTGGATTCAGCGCTACCACCTTTCAAAGAAAGAAAATGATTGTGGCTGATAGCTGTACGACTAATAGCGTCCACCCAATCAGTGGTAGTTCCCTCATCTTGAATACCTGGAAAATCAGGATCATCTGTTAATCTACGATAATCATTGGCTGTTAACATATCAGCATGTTTTGCAAATGTTTCAAATGAGATAGATCCATTATACTCCATGGAAAGTTTAGTCGCTTTAGCACGATTGGTAGTAATTACAATGACACCATTTGTACCACGAGTACCATAAATAGCAGCTGCAGAACCATCTTTTAGCACATCTATAGATTCTATGTCTTCACTTGAAATAGCTGTTAAACTACCACCTGGAATTCCGTCAATAACGATCAATGGACTAGTATTACCAGATAATGAATTAACACCTCGAATAGTCATTTCGAGTCCTAATACAGGATCACCAGTATAATTTGAAAGTTGAAGACCTGCTACTTTTCCTTGAAGGAGTTGTTCGGGACTTTTTACCATCCCGGCAAGAAAATCGTCTTTTTTTACTGATGTAATAGCACTGGTTACTTCACCTTTTTTCATGGAACCATAACCTACCACTACCACATCATCAAGCTGAAATACATCTTCTTCAAGAATGATGTTTAAAAAAGTAGTTTTATCGTTAGTTGGAATGGTGCGAGTAATGTATCCAATATAACTTACTGTTAATGTACTGCCAGGTCTTAATTTTATCTCAAATATTCCGTCAATATTTGTTGAAACTCCATTACTGGTGCCAGTTTCCAATATTGTAACTCCTGGTAATGTGTTGCCTTTTGCATCTTTTACGACACCTTGGAAGTTTTTGGTTTGTGCAATAGCTAATTGACATATGCATAACATATATAATATTGTCATTAGTCGAATTGTATTGGACAAAGTCCTTTTTTGATAAAAATTTAGCATAGATTCAAAGTGATAAAATGTTTAGATAAATAATTATATATTTCTCAGAGTATTTTAAAAAGGTCGTACAATTTCTAGATCGTCTACTGAAGGTAATGTTGGAAATTTAGCATGTGGTTCAGTTTGATACCAAAATACAACAGAAGAAATGTCTGATTTCTGATCGAGATATCGGCCGTCGTTACGCCATCCAAGATCTTGAATTGTAACTTTTAAATCCTTTTCAAAACGGATTGGATCAAGTATGTGCCAACGATACATGCCAAAACGTTGTTGTGAACGATAAACTCCATCTGGGCGAATAATCTGATGTAATCCTGCATAAGGAGTAGTGAATTCTTCATATTGATGCGTCGTTTTATTTTCAAAGTTGTAAGATCCGCAAAAGTAATCTTCTGTACCAGTACCGCAGATTGTCGGAAATTTCTTATCACCATCCATGAAGAATTTAATTTCACCTTCACCCCACCAACCGTTATTATTCACTTGCCAAGCAATATATGTACCAACGTATTGTCCTTTACCTTTAATACCATCAACCAATACATGGTCAGAATTTATATTAGGATTTGAGCGACGGAATTGTGCATGAAAATAAGCTGCATCCTCAGGAACTTCTGTTAAAGTGTAGTTTATTTGGTAATAAACTCTCATTTCATTATTGGGGTCAATGTTTTCCATTGTAATTTTACATTTTTTGCGGAAAGGCATTTGCCAATAACAATTGAACGCACTACCAGGGTTTACACAAACTGCTAATGAACTTAATGGAGAATATAGTCCCCAACCACTGCAGAAAAAATCACCTATAGGGCACTCTACAGAAGGTTCTTTTTCATCATCCCAATAAAAGCGAATAATTGTTTTTCTCCATTCACCTGTTGGTGTCATCCAAATTTGTTGTATAGAACCAGGGCCTTCGATTTCTGCTAAAGTAAAAGTTTCGTTAGGGCCAATGTTTACATAAGGATTGACTTTCCAGCCTTGCCCTAAAGTTTTAGCTGCATGATGTGCATTAGCTTGATTTATTTTTTCTTTATCTGTAATTGGATCAGCCATACCACCTTTACCTTTCTCACCTGTAAAGTTTTCAGGGCTGATGGAACGTGTCTTGGCATTGGATAAGCGATATAAATTACCCATATTCATGTCAAGTCCATTAAAATTTTGAGCGTAAATGCTTATAGTTGCCATACATAAGGCTGCTAAGATAAAAAATTTGATTTTCATGGTTTAAATAAATTAATAGGTTTGTATACTTAGTTAATGGTTTCAGCAAGTTTTGCCAGTTCAAGATATTTCT